>Ga0209572_1001279_pt1 | contig 19129 bp, 21 predicted proteins | sample EBPBio232012_DNA_FD_185867 | JGI IMG/M metagenome (GOLD analysis project Ga0209572, IMG submission 185867) | Wastewater treatment Type I Accumulibacter community from EBPR Bioreactor in Madison, WI, USA - Reactor 1_1/23/2012_ DNA (SPAdes)... | ecosystem: Engineered > Bioreactor > EBPR >...
GAAGCCATGATGAATTTTATCGTTAAAACCCACAAGAAAGACACAATCTACAACAAACCGCACTTTTTTCTTTTAAACAAAGGAATGAATAGCGGAAAGCCACAAAATGAGCCATTCACAAACAGTTTCGTAATCATATTTGATAGTGAAACTGATTGCGAAAATATTTTCTGGATTGCATACAGCTTGTGGAAATCTAAATTTTGGCACCAGCATTTAGTAGGTTCTGTGATTTCGTTTTTGCGTCTTCCTGATTTCAAAAGAGAGTTTTTTTCAAAATCTAAGCTTTTAATGGAAGAGTACGAAGAACATTTGAAACATGTTGCAGCTTTAAAACTTCTTGAACTAAAAGAAAAACAATTCCACGAAAACATCAATTTAATCAACGATATTCGTAGAGTTATCGTGCATCGTTACAGTAATAGATAATTTATTTTTTAATCTTTAAAATCAATTCTATGAGTGTATTTTTATTATTTCAAACGGATAGTTGGAAGTCAAAAGCATCAAGAGTTTTCTTTGGAGCTTTTGATAGCAGAACAAAAGCATTAGATTATGCAAAATACAACGATTTGTATTGGTATAATTCAGAAGTTGTAGTGGTTGAGGTGATACTCAATCAATTTGGAGAAGTTTAATATTGAAAATGCCTAGTTTTTAGCTAGGCACTTTATTTTTTTATACATTCATAAAAATTAAATCGCTTTTTAAATTTAATTTCCAAGTAAACCAAGATGTTTGAAACCAACTTCCTTTTTTTTCTTTGATGAAATTAAATCGTTTACTCGGTATCAAAACCTGGACTTTGTGCTGCTGAAACATTTCGCTTCGCTTTTTGCCTTCCAGAGTTGTTATAGGGAGCAACATCATAAAAGGTTTGTCCAATTCAAATGCTCTTTTCAAGAATTGATCTTTCAAAGAATAAGGAGGATTGGTTATAATCAAATCATAATGCTGAGGTTCATATTCAAAAAAATCTAAGCTATCTTTCAGATGGGATTTTATAACTTTAAAACCATTTGCTTCTAAAACATTAACAATTTCACTATTCTCAATGGCGGTGCATTCCCATATAATTTTAACAGTATCAGGAATATAAGGAAGAATGCACTCTATAGCTTCTTTTGGTGTGTATAATTCGTCAAAAGCACCTCTTTTGATATAATCTATTTTGTTTTGTATCATAACAGTTATTATTAAATATAAAAGCCCATTCCTTTCGGTTTGGGCTTTCATTTTGTTTAACCCAAAGGTCACCACAACTAGAGTTAAACTTATTTTTTGTGCTTCTTACAGAGGTATTTGAGCAACACCGAAATTGAAAAACTCACCACAGCACCAACAGTTGCTAAAATCACTGTCTTAATCAAATCTTCTGAGTTCAAATTCGGGACGATACTCAAAAAAGTACCTCCGGCAGTTCCAACTAAAGTTGAATTACTGTGGCTGTTCATTCTTCTCAACAGTCAACTGACTAACTGCTGAAATAACACCACCAGCAACAGCTACATAACCACCAACGGTTGTCACAATTACTGGCAGAGAAACTGGTGCAGTTAAAACAGCAGTACCAACAGTAGCCAATACCAATCCAATAGTTCGAAGCACCTTAAAAAACTTTGGTGTGGGAGCACTCGCTCTCTCTACAATTTTATTCATCTTTTTACTTTTTTGTCATTTCCGCGAAGGCGGAAACCTATTGAACAATTAATTCGACACTTTCATTTTTATCCAATGCTTGATAAACAATCCTTTTAAGCTTTTCAAAAGCTATTCGAGACATTAAACCAAGTCCTGGAGCAGAAAGTTTTGTGACAGGAGCAATACAGCCTTGCAATTCCTTTTGAGCATTATTGGCAGGATGAAAAAGAATAAATTTTCTATTTGGAACATCCTTCACTTCCAAATGCCATTTGTATTTGGCACTGTATCGCTTTCTAATAAAATATTTCCCCTCAGGAATGCAGGAAACCTTCGTTTCGTTCATCTTCCACGGCAATTCAATTGTTTTACAAATCAATTTGCCTTCGCATTCGAGCTTGCCATTAGTTCCATCAGGGAAATAAGTTCTAGTGAGCAATAAAACCATTACACACCACTGTCAACCTTAGCAACAGATAATGGATTAAAAGCACCATTTTTCAACGGATACATAGTTCCATTAATTTGCTGATAAAATTCAACTCCCAAAGCCAAAAACAAAGGTTTTGTACTAGCAGCAGTAACCGCATTCACTTGGTTAATAACAGCTGTTGGTGTTGCATCCCATGGCAAAATTGCAGTTTCAGAAGTAGCAACAACAAACGTTTCAGCTTCAAAATCTACCTCAGCACCGCCAGAAATAATTTTGAAGTGAGTAGTTCCACTTGGTGCAGCAATCATATTCGCAGGAATAAACGAAGCAATATCAACTGAAATTTCTCCAGCAACACGATCAATTGTTGCTACAAATGGTGCAAACAAGCTTGTACCTAGTTTACCACGAATATTGAATTCAAAACCAAATAACAATTCAGCTTCTCCATCAATCACGTTACGCAAACCTCTATCACTCACTAAGTCAGCTTGAATAACTTTCACCATGGCTTGGGTTAAACGACTTACCATTCTACCATCGGCAGAATTAATAAGTAATGGTCTTAAAGCAGTGCGCAAAAGCTTCCCAGCTTTTCCGGCTCTGCCAAACTCGGAGCCATTCTCACGAGTTCTTTGAAACGCAGGATCACTTGCAATTCTACTAGCGTCAATTCCGCCTTTTTCTCTTGCCAAGTGACCATCTTGCGTTTTATAAAAAGTAATATCTCCGATAGTACCTTTTAATTTAATTATGCCTTTCTGTCTAGCCATAACTTTTAAAAATTTGTTTATAAATCAGTGAACAATTCCCTCAATCATCACCTTTGTTGCAACATCTTTCGATTGATTTGAGAACAAATTTTAGTTTTAATTCTTTTGCTTAATATTCAAGTGTCATTAACAGACATAAATGTCCAAAACAGTCATAATTGTCATTGAACCAGTTCAATAATTGCTTCTGAACCAAAACAATTATGACTTATTTTTATCCGATTTTTAGTTAAACTGGACTAGGTTTCATATATATCAGAGCCTAGTCAAAGGCATAGATAAAGTATGAAAATGGGAAAAAAGAGAATATGTATCTACCCAAAGGATATACAACTCATTACAGGAAAGAGTTATAGACAAAGTGCTAGATTATTACAAAAGATAAGAAAGGACCTGAATAAGCTTGAAAATGAGTTTGTATCAGTCGAAGAGTTCTGCCAATACACGAGCCTAAAGATTGAACAAGTAGAACCTTTGATTATTGGATGAGGTAGTAAAAGAAAGTAGTAATAATTAAACTTCTGAAATAGTCTTGATAAGTTCAATAACAAGTTCATTTATTGAACAATAAATTGAGGTTTTGTTATGATTAATCCTTTAGTTTTCATACATTTGTAGAGTAAGATTTCGAAAAATTTGCACGTCATTTAGAGGAGCAAAAGCGAGACCCTAGGATTATAAAAGATATTAAAATCAACAATATCAATCGGTTAGAAATGATGGACAAATCCCTCTTTCTCCGCTAGCTGAAAAGCAAACGGTACTAAAACCCACTAAATTCAACAATTTAGTGGGTTTTTTCTTTTAGGGCTATATCAAATTATTCATTAAATCTCAAAGTTTAGGTGTCTTTTAAGGTGTCACTAAAAAAATAAATTTTAAGTGACACCTCGCAACGAAAGCACCGCTACTACAAGGTGTTCAACAACATATTCAAAAAATGTACATCTTGTGTGTAGTTATTAAATCGAATAAATTTAATACTAACTTTAAGGTCACCAACAATGAACACATCAGTATCAATTCTCTTCTACATCAAGAGAGCAAAAGCCAACAATTTAGGGGTTTGTCCTATCTACACTAGAGTTACTGTCAATACCAAACGTTTTGAGTTTAGCACCAACAAATATATCAATCCTGATAAATGGTCCTCAGAAGGCAGCAAAGTAAAAGGTTCCACAGAAGAAGCTAGAACAATCAATAGTCATCTTGATTACTTAAAAAGTCAAGTTTTAGAAGCTGAGAAGAAACTTTTCAAAAAAGACATCAGTTTAAATTCAGAAAATCTAAAGAATGAATTGTTTGGTCTATCAGAAACCAAGCGTATGCTTGTTCCCATCTTCCAAGACCACAACAACAAAATAAAGGAATTAGTTGGAAAAGAATACGCTCCAGGAACATTAGAACGCTACACTACTTCACTCAAGCATACTATTGAGTTTATGCAATGGAAATACAACGTTTCAGATATCGATATTACAAAGATTGATCATGCCTTTATAACCGATTACGAGTTTTGGTTGAGAAGTGTTAGAAACTGTGCTAATAACACAGCAGTTAAGTACCTTAAAAACTTCAATAAAATAATTAAGCTTTGTTTGGCCAATGACTGGCTAGATAAAAACCCATTTGCAAACTATAAGTCAAAAGTCAAAGAAGTTGATCGAGTTTATTTAACAGAAAATGAAATTCAAAGCATAATTGAAAAAGATTTCAAAACAGAAAGACTATCTCTGGTTCGCGATATCTTCCTTTTCAGTTGCTTTACTGGTTTGGCATACATTGATGTCAAAAACCTAACAAAATCCCATATAAGCTTCGGTATTGATGGCGAGAAATGGATATTCACTCACAGACAAAAAACAGAAAGTGCTTCCAAAATCCCAATCCTTCCAGTTACACAAATGATAATCGATAAATATGAAAATCATCCACAATGTAACAACGAGGATAAACTACTACCTATTCTATCAAACCAAAAAATGAACGCTTATTTAAAAGAAATAGCTGGAGTTTGTGAAATTGAAAAAGAACTTACATTTCACATTGCTAGACATACTTTTGCAACAACAGTAACACTTACTAATGGAGTTCCTATCGAAAGCGTAAGTAAAATGTTAGGTCATAAAAACTTGAGAACTACTCAACATTATGCTAAAGTGCTGGACAGAAAAGTGAGTGAAGATATGAAAATATTAAAAAATAAATTTGTGGGAAATATAAAGGCACCTAAAAAAAATGTAATATAAGAATTTGTTTTAAAAATATTTTTATCTTTGTATTCGTGAAACTTTTAAATTACATATTATCAATCTATCTAATTGCACTATCATGCTTGCCTTGTGCAGATATGGAAGTAAGTAGTGCAGCACACAAAGCTGTTGAGATTTCAGATAATCATGATGAAAAATCTCATAATCACGATAAAGAAAACGATTTGTGTTCACCTTTTTGCAACTGCAACTGTTGTGGCTCACAAATAGTGAGTTATTTTAAAATTACAACTTTTAGTTTTACACCGATTACAAAGAGTATAAAAACGCAATTACCGTCCTATACCTCTATAGTTACTTCCAATTTCTACGGAAGTATTTGGCAACCACCTCAAATAGCATAATGAAGCCCGAGTAATTTCGGGTAAGAAACTTGTGAACTTATCACAAATAACAGCAAATGAAATTTTGCTCATTTTCTAATTCATTATAATATTTTCAATGTTAGACAAAATCATACAATTTAGTATAAAGAACAAGTTTATAATACTTTTATTTACTTTAGTTCTAATAGCGTTTGGTAGCTATTCTATAAAACAATTACCGCTAGATGCTTTGCCGGATGTAACCAATAATCAAGTGCAAATCATTACTACTGCGCCAACTTTGGCAAGTCAGGAAGTAGAACAATTAATTACTTATCCATTAGAACAATCAGTAAAAACCATTCCAAAAGTAATCGAGTTACGAAGTATTTCTCGTTTCGGGTTATCTGTTGTTACAGTAGTTTTTAAAGACGATGTAGACATTTATTGGGCAAGAGAACAAATATTTCAACGACTTCAGGAAGCCAAAGAAAATATTCCTGCCTATGCTGGAACACCAGGTTTAGCACCAATTTCGACGGGTTTGGGCGAAATTTATCAATACGATGTCTATGCCAAAAAAGGATATGAAGATAAATACGATGCTGTTAAGTTAAGAACCATACAAGATTGGATTATTATTCCGCAATTGCAAGGTGTTGAAGGTGTTGCCGAAGTAAGTACTTGGGGTGGAAAACTAAAGCAATATGAAGTGGCTGTCAATCCAAATAAATTAAACAGTTTAGGGATCACCATCACCGACATTTTCGATGCGCTTGAAAAAAACAACCAAAATACAGGTGGAGCTTACATAGAAAAAGACCAATATGCCTATTTTATCCGTGGTGTGGGTATGGCAACTGGAATTAAAGATTTAGAAAATGTTGTGGTGGCTAATAAAAATGGTTCGCCAATTTTAGTTCGCAATGTAGCCGAAGTTCGTGAAGGTATATCCTTACGATACGGTGCTTCTACTAAAGATGGTAAAGGGGAAATAGTTTGCGGACTGGCACTAATGCTGAAAGGCGAAAACTCCAGTGCTGTTGTTGAAAGAGTAAAAGAAAGAATGGAACAAATCAACAAAACCTTACCCGAAGGTGTCGTTGCTGAAGCGTTTATTGATAGAGGAAAATTGGTTGATTCAGCTATTGGGACAGTTACTAAAAATCTTTTGGAAGGTGCATTAATAGTAATATTTGTATTGATATTATTTCTAGGAAATTTAAGAGCTGGATTAATTGTAGCTTCTGTAATTCCGTTATCAATGCTTTTTGCTGTGATTTTAATGAATGCCTTTGGCGTAAGCGGAAATCTTATGAGTTTAGGTGCAATCGACTTCGGAATTATAGTCGATGGTGCGGTAATTATAGTCGAAGCCACGATGCACCATCTACAAAAACTCAAACGTCAAAAGAATTTAACCCAATCCGAAATGGATAGCGAGGTTTTCAAATCGGCTTCAAAAATCAGAAACAGTGCTGCCTTTGGTGAAATCATCATCTTAATTGTGTACTTACCAATTCTTGCATTAGTGGGAACAGAAGGCAAAATGTTTCGCCCAATGGCAATGACTGTTGGTTTTGCGGTAATTGGTGCTTTTATAATGTCGTTGACTTATGTACCAATGATGAGCGCCATGTTTTTATCTAAAAATACCGAACACAAACCTAATTTTAGTGATAAAATGATGGCGTGGTTCGAAAAAATATACACACCATTTTTAGAAGGTGCATTACGTTTCAAAAAAACAGTTTTAGCGTTTACAATAGCAATTTTTGTTTTTGCTATTATCGTTTTCCAAAATATGGGTGGAGAATTCATACCAACCATCGAAGAAGGCGATTTGGCAATCAATGCAACTATTATGACAGGAAGTTCGCTTTCGCAAATGGTAAAAACTACTACAAAATATGAACAAATACTTAAAGCAAAATTCCCTGAAATTAAAACCATTGTTACTAAAATTGGAAGCGGAGAAATTCCAACCGACCCTATGCCTATAGAAAGTGGCGATTTGATTATTGTTTTAAAAGATAAAGACGAATGGACTGGGGATTATGACAATTGGGAAGATTTAGCCAACGCAATGAAAGAAGAAATGGAAGCCATTCCTGGTGCAAACATCGAAGTTTCACAACCTATTCAAATGCGTTTCAACGAATTAATGACAGGAAGTAGAAGCGATATTGCCATCAAAATTTTTGGAGACGATTTAGAAATTTTAGATACTAAAGCCAAAGAATTGATTGCAAAAGTCAATAATATTGAAGGAATTGGCGATTTAAAAGCCGATAAAGTAACTGGTTTACCTCAAATTACAGTAAAGTACGACTACAATAAAATTGCGTTATATGGTTTAAATATTACCGACATCAACCAGATTATTCGTTCTTCATTTGCAGGAGAAAGTGCTGGTATTATTTATGAAGAAAGCAAACGTTTTGATGTGGTAGTTAGAATGGATGCAGCCAATAGAACAGACATAACCGATGTAAGCAATTTATTTATTCCATTACCAAATGGGCAACAAATACCACTTTCGCAAGTGGCAAGTGTTGCATTTGAGCAAGGTCCAGTGCAAGTTTCTCGCGAAAATGGTAAACGAAGAATTACCGTTGGGTTAAATGTTCGTGGTCGTGATATCAAAAGTGTAGTCGAAGAAATTCAAGCCAAATTAGACAACGATTTTAAACTACCTGCTGGATATTATGTAACCTATGGAGGACAATTTGAAAACTTAGTAGAAGCTACAAAACGTCTTTCGGTAGCCTTACCAATTGCACTATTATTAATTTTTGTTTTATTGTTTTTTACCTTCAATAGTATGAAACAAGCAGGTTTGATTTTTACAGCCATTCCATTATCAGCAATTGGTGGCGTTTTTGCCCTTTGGGTTCGTGGAATGCCATTTAGTATCTCGGCAGGGATTGGGTTTATTGCACTTTTCGGAATAGCAGTTTTAAACGGAATTGTATTAATTTCTTATTTCAACCAACTTAAAGCCGAAGGAATTTCAGATCCTTTGCAGCGAGTTTTATTAGGTACAAAAACAAGATTACGTCCAGTTTTAATGACTGCTGCGGTGGCATCACTCGGTTTTATGCCAATGGCTTTATCAACAAGTGGTGGTGCCGAAGTACAAAAACCTTTGGCAACCGTAGTTATTGGTGGATTATTGTCAGCAACTTTATTAACGCTGATTGTTTTACCAATACTTTATTTATTGTTTGAAAAAGGAATTAGAAGAAGAAAAAAAATGATAACACCAATAGTAACCGTGATTGTTTTATTGATTAGTAGTTTTTCTTTTGCGCAAAGTGGTCAACCCATTACGTTGCAAAAAGCAATAGAAATGGCAAAAACCAATAACATAGATTTAAAAATTGCCGATAAGGAAATTGAAAAACAAACCGTTCTAAAAAAGACGGCTTTTCAAGCCGATCCGTTGCAAGTGCAATACCAAGGCGGACAATTTAACAGCAAATTTTATGATAGTAACGTTTCGGTGCAACAATATTTCCCTATTGGAAAAATTACCAAAGCCAACCGACAATTGCAGGAAGAATTAGTAAAACTAGCCGAAAAGAGAAAAGCATTATCAGAATATGAAATTGAAAAAGCAGTAACTATAGCGTATTATCAATACTTGTACGGCGTTTCTATTCAAAAACTGAATAATGAACTCTTAGAGATTTATTCTAAATTTCTCAAAAATGCAGAGCTTCGATTCGAAACAGGCGAAAGCGGAAAAATTGAAGTCATTAGTGCCAAAGCAAAATCTAAAGAAATCGAAACACAAAAAGCACAACTCGAATTTGACTTGGCAATTTATCAAAAGCAATTGCAGTTTTTTATTCAAACCGAAGACAACATTGTTCCAGATACTAGTACGCCAATAAAATTTGCTATAATAACCGATGATAACAAATCAAAAGTAGAAACATTGGTAACGGACTATTATACGCAACAAATTTCGGTGTATCAAAAAGAAGCCAATACATTTAAAGCATTGCGAACACCAAAATTAGGATTAGGATATTTTGCACAAACAATCGATACCAAATCATTGTTTCAAGGTTTTACAGCAGGACTACAAATTCCGTTGTTTGGTGGTGTAAATACAGCTAGAGCCAAAGCATCTGCCATCAGTATTTCGCAATCGCAATTAGAGTTAGATAAAAATAAATTGTCTTTAAAATTGCAAATGCAGGAGCTGAAAAACGATTTTGATAAGCAACAAAAAGCACTAGATTATTATCAAACAGAAGGTTTAGTATATGCAGACCAAATTATAGCAACAGCACAAAAAAGTTATGCCAATGGGGATATGAGTTACTGGTCATACATCAGTTTTTTAAATCAAGCTATTGATATTAAAAAACAAAATGCCGAAGCAACAAATGCTTACAATCAAAGTGCTATTCAATTGCAATTTCCATCAATTTCTAATAATTAATATTCAACAAAATGAAAAATATAAAGATAAATACGATTTCAAATATCAAGATTAAAACTGCATTCCTCCTTCTGGCATCTTGCCTATTTCTTCTAACTTCTTGCGGCGAAAAGAAAACAGAAGAAGCAGGTCACGAAGAAGAAAAAAACGAAGGCGAAGTTGCCTTAACAGCCTCACAATTCAAAACAGTAGGAATTGAAACAGGCGAAATCGAAAAAAGAAACCTTAATTTAGTTATCAAAGCCAACGGAACTACAACAGTGCCACCACAAAATATGGCTAATATTTCTACCTTAATTGGTGGAACTGTCAAAGATATTTTTGTGTTAGAAGGCACATTTGTAAACAAAGGAAAAGTATTGGCAACCATCCAAAATTTACAAGTAGTCGAAATGCAAGAAGATTATCGTTCGGCATCGGCAAACATCGAATTTTTGCAATTAGAATACGATCGTCAAAAGACGCTGAGTGACGAAAATGTAAATCCTAGAAAAACATTTCAAGAAGTAAAATCAAAATTAGCCGTTGAAAGAGCTAGAGCGCAAGCTGCCAAAAACAAACTGCAAGCCTTGAATATGAGCACAAATGGTTCTAGTTTAGTGCCAATTGTTTCGCCTATTTCGGGTTATGTTGGTAAAATTAGCATAGCAAAAGGTGCTTATGCCGAAACAGGCACGGCACTTTTTGAAGTGGTAGATAACAGTCAAATGCACCTGGATTTGAACGTGTATGAAAAAGACATGGGATCAATTGCAATCGGCCAAGAAATCGATTTTATATTAACAAATCAATCAAATAAATCGGTAAAAGGAAAAATATTTGGCATTAACAAATCGTTTTCTAACGAAAGTAAAACCGTTGCAGTTCATGCTAAAATTAATGCAGAAGATGCAAAAGGACTTATTTCAGGAATGTATGTTTCGGCAAATATTAACATTACCAACGCTACCGTTCCAGCTTTGCCAAAAGATGCTGTAGTTAGAAACGGAGATAAATATTATGTGTACGTTCAAGAAGCACACCACGAAGAGAAGAAACCGGCTGCCAAAGAAGAAGCACACGAGCATAAAGAAGGCGAAGCCCATGCCGAACACGGAGAAGGTGAAGAAGAAGAACATAACGAAATTCATTTCAAAGCCATTGAAGTGATGCCGGGAACAACCGATTTGGGTTATACAGAAATTAAATTTTTAGAGCAACTTCCAGCAGGTTCAAAAATTGTGGTTAAAGGTGCTTTTTATCTTTTGGCAACTTCAAAAGGTGGTGGTGCTCACGAACATTAATAAATAAATTATAATAGTTTGAAACTAAAATCAAACATAGACAAATTAGGAACAATAGGGCTTTTTATAACAGCCCTGTTGTCACCTTGTTGTTTCCCATTATTTGCTTTTGGCGCATCAGCTTTGGGATTAGGAAGTTTTGAATTGTTTGGCGGATGGACAATGTGGATATTTCTAATAATGGTAGTAGTTTCTAATATAGGATTTTACATTTCTTATCAAAGGCATAAATGTTTATATCCTTTACTTATAGCTATGCCAAGTACATTATTAATTTTCTATGGCTTTTTTGCTAATAGCAATACTTATTTTTTCTATGTAGGTATGTTTGGAATTTTAATAGCAACTGGAGTAAATTATTACTGGAACAAATTACATGGAAATTGCGATACTTGCAAAATATACAATGGCAGATCAGTAGAATTAAAATCAACTTTAAGGTGTCCAAATTGTGGACATAAAAAAGACGAAATGATGCCAACAGAAGCTTGTCAGTACTTTTACGAATGTGATCAATGCAAAACAATACTCAAGCCATTGAAAGGTGATTGTTGTGTTTATTGCAGTTACGGTTCGGTAAAATGTCCACCAATACAAGCAGGCGACAATTGTTGCTAATTAGTAATCAAAATAATATGACAAACATTTCAGAAGTTTATTTATACGCATTAATTCCTGTAATTTCTATACAAATTGGAGGTTTATTAGGTTTGTTCACCAAAACAACTGGTACATTTCGCAGTTCGGTTTTACACTTTGCTGGCGGAGTCTTGTTTTCGGTGGTAGCGGTAGAATTGTTGCCTGATATTGTCAAATGCCACAAACCAATTTATGTAGCAATTGGTTTTGGATTAGGAATTTTTACAATGCTTGCAGTAAAGATTTTTGCCGAAAAAGTTGAAAAAAAACAAGAAGGAAATAAAATTAAAAAAGTTAATGAATGTAATTTATGCTGCTAAATAAGAAAATATCAATATTAACATTTCTAAAACAAATAAAATTTGACATCACTGCCATTTTGATTTATGCTATTGTTGTTGGCATTGCCGATCAATATGGTTTTCTTTCAAAAATAGAAGTTCCAATTGGAATAAGTGCAATTATCGGAACTGCATTATCATTATTATTGGCTTTTAGAACAGCGCAAGCTTATGAAAGATGGTGGGAAGCAAGAATAATTTGGGGTGCAATTGTAAACGATTCGAGAACTTTAATACGTCAAGTAAAGCAATTTTTACCAGAAAAAGATATAAAAATTGTAGAAGATTTTGCGTACCGTCAAATAATATGGTGTCATGTATTAGGAGAAACGTTGCGAAAATTATCGTATTCAAAAAAAGTATACGACTATGTTAAAGAACATAAATTATCAAAAAATAATATCCCAAATGCAATTATTAATCAACATAGTGAGGCACTATCTAAACTAGATATTGGCGATTTAAATCAAATACAAATTGACAATACGTTAAGTCGATTATGTGATGCTATGGGTAAATGTGAACGTATTAAAAACACCGTTTTTCCAAAATCATACAGCTTATTGGTACACTTTTTAATTTATGTTTTTGCCACACTTTTGCCATTTGGGTTAGATGATAAATATGTCTTAGTAGAAATATTTTTAACAGCTTTGATACCCATAATATTTATAGCCATAGAACGAACGGCAATTATATTACAGGATCCGTTTGAAAATGTAGCAACCGACATTCCAATGACTAGTCTTGCAATAACAATAGAAATAAACATTAAAGAGTTGATAGGCGATACAGATTTGCCAATTGTAGAAAAGCCAAAATCGTTTTACATCATGTAAGCTAAGAGTTATTTTAAGGAATTAAAGAGTTCTAAACTTTAAAAATAGTTGAATTATGTTACAGCTTTTAGATTTTACTGGAGAGAATATTATAGCTACAAAAGCCAACGACTTATTGGGTATAAAAGATTATGAAAAAATTCATCCGTTTATTCATAATATTATAAATACAGGTAAAAAAGTGCGCTGGTATTTTGAAATGGATGATGGTTCAATCTCAAATTCAACTGGTTTTTGGGAAGACGGTATAATTGAAATTAATTATGGTAATATGAAATTTACTCACTCCGATGATATAGAGACTATTGCAATTGTGGGCGATAAAAAATGGGAAAAGTGTATGCTTTCAATAATGAAACCTTTTACAAAGGCAAATTTGAGATATTTTGAATTATCTGAAAAAGAAAAAGCGAAAGAATGGATTGTAAATGAAGTCAAAGAAACGAAACTATAACCAAATAAAAAAAATATACATAGGCTTATGGATGTAAATGCAGAATTAATTATTGTTTCCAAACTGATTGTTTCCTTTTTATTAGGAGCATTTATTGGTTTAGATAGAGAAAAACATGGTCATGATGCCGGTATAAGAACATATGCAGCCGTTTGTATTGGTGCAACCTTGTTTACCGCTATTACAGCCCATTTGGTAAATAATCCAGCAGATACTTCAAGAGTAATTGCCAATATTGTAACAGGAGTTGGTTTTCTTGGAGCTGGAATTATTTATCGTAATTCTAGCGCAGGAACATCACATGGACTAACAACAGCAGCAACCGTCTGGTGTACATCAGCCGTAGGTGTTGCTGTTGGATTAAATATGTTTATTATAGCAATAATAGGTTCGGTTGCTTTATACTTTTTACTTTCATTACACCATCTTAAATGGTATGTTAAATGGAAGAAAAAAATGTTTAGTGAACACGGAGAAGAAAATGAGAATGATTAAATAAGTTGAACGATATCTTTTATAATTAATTGCCCTTAAAATGGCATAAAAATTGCTTTGTATGTATAGTAATAACATAAATAATTTTAAAAATGAACAACAGACTCAATTGTTGGAAGTGTGTACTAATGCTTTCTGCTTTAATTGGTATGGTTACAAGTTTTCAGGCATAACATTTCGTAAATAAACAAGTTTAGGTTGTAAATAGTAAATAACTATTTGCAACCTTTTTTTATATAATTTAATAACGTATAAAATGATAAATACAGACCCAAAACACAAGCATACTTATGATGCACAAGGTAAAATGACGTGTTGCTCACAGGAAGAAAAAATAAATAAATTAGCAGATAAACAGGTCAAAAGCAAAGTCAAAAAAGAAAGCTGTTGTGGCGATGATGATAAGCCTAAAATAGTAAAGGAACAAACCGATGATCACAAAGACGGTCACAATCATAACGAACATTCAGATGATGACGGACACGACCATTCAGTTGATAACCAAACAACGTTTCAAATGTTTTTACCAGCTGGAATTTCATTAGTTTTATTGCTATTAGCAATTGGTTTAGATAACTATTTTCCGCAATCTTGGTTTACAGGTTGGGTACGAATTGTTTGGTATATTGTAGCATACATTCCAGTAGGTTTTCCAGTAATTAAAGAAGCTTTAATAAGTATTAGGAAAGGAGAAATATTTTCAGAATTTTTGTTAATGTCAATCGCAACTATTGGAGCATTTGCTATTCTTGAATTTCCAGAAGGTGTCGCTGTTATGCTTTTTTATGCAGTTGGAGAAGTATTTCAAACCTTAGCAGTAACAAGAGCAAAAGCAAATATTAAATCTTTATTAGATCAACGTCCAGATGAAGTTACAATTCTGGTCAATAAAGAAGCTCAAACTATAAAAGCAGAGAACGCTAAAATTGGAGATATTATCCAACTCAAAGCAGGAGAAAAATTAGGTTTAGATGGCGAATTACTTTCAGATACGGCTTCATTTAATACCGCAGCATTAACAGGAGAAAGCAAACCTGATACTAAAGCCAAAGGTGAAACGGTTTTAGCAGGAATGATTAACTTAAATACGGTGGCACAAGTAAAAGTAACTACTGCTTATACAGATAGTAAATTATCCAAAATATTGGAAATGGTTCAAAATGCCACAGCGCAAAAAGCACCTACAGAATTATTCATCAGGAAATTTGCCAAAATCTATACACCAATAGTAGTTGTATTAGCCATTTTAATTTGCGTTTTGCCAATGCTTTTCGTCGATAATTATGTATTTAGAGATTGGTTGTACAGAGCTTTAGTGTTCTTGGTTATTTCATGCCCTTGTGCCTTAGTAATCAGTATTCCATTGGGTTATTTTGGCGGAATTGGAGCTGCTTCCAAAAATGGAATTTTATTTAAAGGAAGTAATTTTCTCGATGTGATGTCAACTATTCAAAATGTAGTAATAGATAAAACAGGTACAATGACCGAAGGAGTTTTCAAAGTCCAAGAAGTTGTTTTTAAACTAGATTTTAATAAAGATGAAATACTTCAAATGGTCAATGCCTTAGAAAGTCAAAGCACACATCCAGTAGCAACAGCCATTCATCAATATGTTGGAAAAATTGACAACACAATTGAACTTAAAAATGTAGAAGAAATTTCAGGACACGGATTAAAAGCTGAAGTTGACGGAAAAGAATTGTTAGTTGGTAATTTCAAACTAATGGATAAATTCTCGATTGCTTATGATATTGATCCAAAAAGTATTGTTTACACGTTAATTGCAGTTGCTTATGATAAAAAATTCGTTGGTTATCTTACAATAGCTGATAGCATAAAAGAAGACGCACAAATCACAATCGACAAACTAAAAGCATTAGGTATAAAAACCACAATGTTAAGTGGCGATAAAGATACAGTAGTGCAATTTGTAGCTCAAAAACTCGGAATTACAAATGCCTATGGCGATTTACTTCCCGAAGACAAAGTAAACAAAGTAAAAGAAATCATTGCCAAAAATGAAACCGTTTGTTTCGTAGGCGATGGTGTAAACGATGCACCAGTTGTTGCATTAAGCAACGTTGGTATTGCAATGGGCGGCCTAGGAAGCGATGCCACTATCGAAACTGCCGATGTAGTTATTCAAGACGATAGGCCATCAAAAATCCCAATAGCAATAAACATTGGCAAACAAACCAAAAAAATCGTTTGGCAAAATATTACTTTGGCATTTGTAGTAAAAGCAATTGTTTTAATACTCGGTGCAGGCGGTTTAGCCACCATGTGGGAAGCCGTTTTTGCCGATGTTGGTGTAGCACTTTTAGCTATTTTAAATGCGGTAAGAATTCAGAGAATGAGATTTTAACAACAATTTTAACATAAAGCAATAATTTTTAATTAATTTTGTACTGTTTTAATAGAGATATGAAAAAATACCACGTTATACTATTAGTTTTTTTAGGCATGTTTCTTATGCCTAGTAGTGCTATGGCTTGTGGTAAAGGTTCAGACAAGAGTTCTTGCAAAAAAGAAATTTCCTCTACTAAATCAGAAAAAAAGAGTTGTTGTGACAATGATAATTCGAAAGATAAAGATCACAAAGGTTGTAAAGGCAATTGCGGCCACTCAAAATGTGGTTGTTCGTCAACCTGTCCAACCTCTTCAGTAAGTTTTTTATCTGAAATCATTTTTAAAAATTACATGTTTAGCTATTCTTCAATCGAGAAAGTTAAATTTTCATACACAATACCATCAATCTCAGATGGTTTTCATTCTATTTGGCTCATTCCTAAAATAAGCTAAATCCATTTTTGACAGCCATAAGTGTGTCAAATTCATAGCGTTGTGCTATCCAATTCAACAGTTTTAGTATTGTTTTTTATACCAATATTGGTATTGCAATAACATTCTTTCGCAACTGTTATTTATCCAAATTTATTTTTATCAACCAATCAAGGTAGTTTACTTTGATTACAATTTTATTTAAAATGAAAAATTCATTTATGAAAATAATGATAGCAATTTGTGTATTGTTATCAACTACAAGTAATGCACAAATAAAAAATGCCAAAACCGAGACGGTTAAGATTTATGGCAATTGCGGCATGTGCGAAACCAAAATCGAAAAAGCAGGAAACATCAAAAAAATAGCCAATGTCGATTGGAACCAAGAAACCCAAATGGCAACACTAACCTATGATGCTAAAAAAACAAATCCAGATGAAATTCTCAAGAGAATTGCATTAGTTGGTTACGATAGTGATAAATTTCTTGCTCCAGATGATGTATATAACAATCTTCACGGATGTTGCCAATATGACCGTGTAGCAAAAGTTCCTGTAAAAGAAGAAACAACATCGATTGCTAGCAACGGAGACCATTCCAATCATAGTAATCATTCTGAAACAAGTACTACAGTAATTCAGGGTGAAAATCAATTAAAGGTTGTATTCGATAACTATTTTTTAGTAAAAGATGCATTAATCACTTCTAATGGGAATAGCACGGCATCAGCTTCAAAAGAATTAGTAACGGCCATCAATAATGTCAAAATGGACAAGCTTGATATGGATGTTCACATGGTGTGGATGAAAGTTGTAAATACGATACAGAAAGATGCAGAAAATATCGCTAATACAAAAGATGTAAAAATCCAACGCGATCATTTTACTACATTATCCAAAGACATATATACATTAATCAAGGTTTCTAAATATGAAACTCCGGTATACTATCAATTTTGTCCAATGTTCAATGACGGCAAAGGTGCTAATTGGTTAAGTAAAGAAAATGCAGTTAAAAATCCTTATTATGGTTCAATGATGTTGAGCTGTGGTAAAACAGTAGAAACAATTAAATAAACAAAATGAAAAAAATTGTAATACTGCTTTTTTTTATTGGTATTTTCTCAACTGCAAAAGCTCAAATAAAAATAGGAGAAGCCATACCATCAATTACATTAAAAAGTAATACCAGTAATGAGGTTAATATCACATCCTTTAAAGGCAAATATGTACTTATAGATTTTTGGGCATCATGGTGTGCTCCGTGTAGATTAGGCAATAAAAAGTTAGTAAAACTCCATAATGACATAGATACAGCCAAAATTGAAATAATAGGAATATCAATTGACACCGACACAAATAAATGGTTGAAGGCAATTGAAAAAGATAAAATCAAATTTACACAGTTAATAGATCCTGAAGGTTTTGATGCCAATACAGCAATAAAATTTGGTGTTGATGAATTACCATCAAAATACCTATTTAATCCCCAAGGTATTCTAATAGCAAAAAATCCCTCAGAAGAAGAAATAATTAAATTAATAAAAGAATAAAATGAAAACAATATATATTCTGATTACATCAATGGTTTTGATGTTTTCACTTAATAGTAATGCCCAAATAGTAAAAGCCGAAATTAGAGCCACTGGTTTAACCTGTTCTATGTGTTCAAATGCTATAAATAAACAGCTAAAAACAGTGCCCGAAGTGGTTAACGTTGAAATCGATTTAAACTCCAATACCTTTACAGTAACGCTAAAAGAAGGAAACGAATTAAGCCCTAAAATATTTAAAGAAAAAGTAGAAAAAGCAGGTTTTTTTATCGGTTCATTAGTAGTTACCGCAAAATCAAATACCATAACTCAAAGTTCATACATAATGGTTAATGATAAAAAAAGTAATGCTTCTGAAATACAGTTTCAAGTGGTTGATAAAGGATATGTAACCGAGAAAGAATTTAAAAAATTATCAAAGTCCTATAAGAATATTGATACGTATGCTTCGAATAATGAAGATGATTTTCACATTAAAATGATAAACTAATGAGAAAGGTAATTTTATTTTTTGCAGCCATCAGTTGCCAAACTATTTTTAGTCAAGAATTATTTGTAGTAACAGATCCTGCAAGTAATGTTCCTGCTAATTCATTAGCCGTAAATGTGATGCAATCTGCTTTTAAAGAAAAATTTGAGCCAGGTTACAACTATCATTTAATGCCCGAGGTAACTTATGGTATAAATAAAAATTTAATGGTTCGTGGTTCCGCTTTTATCAGCACAAGAACTAATGCATTGTATGCAGAAGGTGGTGGTTTTATGGCTAAGTACAGGTTTTATTCTACAGATGATTTAAACAGTCACTTTCGCTTAGCAACTTATGGAAGATTTAGCTTCAATCGTGCTGATATTCATCAA
>Ga0209572_1001280_pt1 | contig 19070 bp, 10 predicted proteins | sample EBPBio232012_DNA_FD_185867 | JGI IMG/M metagenome (GOLD analysis project Ga0209572, IMG submission 185867) | Wastewater treatment Type I Accumulibacter community from EBPR Bioreactor in Madison, WI, USA - Reactor 1_1/23/2012_ DNA (SPAdes)... | ecosystem: Engineered > Bioreactor > EBPR >...
TTATGAAGGTAAATGTAAATGCAGTAAATTTTACAGTTGATAGAAAGCTAATAGATTTTATTCAACTAAGAATGGATAAATTAGAAAAGTATTACGATAAAATTGTTTCTTCAGATGTTTTTTTGAAGGTTGAAAATACAAGTGATAAAGAAAATAAAATTGTTGAAGTAAAAATTCATGTTCCAGGTGATGATTTTTTGGTAAAAAAACAATGCAAAACTTTTGAAGAAGCCGTTGAATTATCAGCAGAATCTTTAGAACGATTATTGGTAAAAAGAAAAGAAAAAATTAGAACTCATATTTAATTAAAATTTTTATAAAAAATATTTTGATTAAAAAATAAAATGCCTACATTTGCAGTCCGTTAGAAATAGCGGACTTTTTTTATTGATATTGCCAGCGTAGCTCAGTTGGCTAGAGCAGCTGATTTGTAATCAGCAGGTCGTGGGTTCGAGTCCCTCCGCCGGCTCTTTTAAGGTATTGAATAATAATGGTTTGGGGAGATACTCAAGCGGCCAACGAGGGCAGACTGTAAATCTGCTGACTACGTCTTCGCAGGTTCGAATCCTGCTCTCCCCACAAATTCAAGAGTTTTTGCTTGAATGAATAAAAAAAAACTCTGCCGACTTAGCTCAGGGGTAGAGTGCTTCCTTGGTAAGGAAGAGGTCACGGGTTCAATTCCCGTAGTTGGCTCAAAATTGAAAATTTGAACACTAATAAATATATAACTAAGATTAAAAATTAAGTAAAATGGCAAAAGAAACCTTTAACCGTTCGAAACCACACTTAAATATTGGTACGATCGGACACGTGGATCACGGTAAAACAACTTTAACAGCAGCAATCACGAAAGTATTATCTGATGCTGGTTACTGTCAAGCAAAATCATTTGATCAAATTGATAATGCACCTGAAGAAAAAGAAAGAGGTATTACTATTAATACGTCTCACGTAGAATATGAAACTGCTAACCGTCACTACGCACACGTTGACTGTCCAGGTCACGCGGATTACGTTAAGAACATGGTTACAGGAGCTGCTCAAATGGATGGTGCTATCTTAGTAGTTGCTGCTACAGACGGACCAATGCCACAAACACGTGAGCACATCCTTTTAGGACGTCAAGTAGGTATTCCAAGAATCGTTGTATTCATGAATAAAGTGGATATGGTTGATGACGCGGAATTACTAGAATTAGTTGAAATGGAAATCAGAGATTTATTATCTTTCTACGAATATGATGGAGATAATGGTCCTGTAGTTCAAGGTTCAGCTTTAGGAGGATTAAATAATGATCCAAACTGGGTTCCAAAAATTATTGAATTAATGGAAGCAGTTGATAACTGGATTGAAGAGCCAATCCGTGATACTGAAAAACCATTCTTGATGCCAGTTGAGGATGTATTTACAATTACTGGTCGTGGAACTGTTGCTACAGGTCGTATCGAAACAGGAGTTTGTAATACAGGAGATCCAGTTGAAATCATCGGTATGGGTGCTGAAAAATTAACTTCAACTATTACAGGTATTGAAATGTTCCGTCAAATCCTTGATAGAGGTGAGGCTGGAGATAACGCAGGTATCTTGTTAAGAGGTGTTGCTAAAGAAGATATTAAAAGAGGAATGGTTATTGTTAAACCAGGATCTGTAAAACCACACGCTAAATTTAAAGCTGAGGTTTATATCTTGAAAAAAGAAGAAGGTGGTCGTCACACACCATTCCACAATAACTACCGTCCACAGTTCTACGTTCGTACAACTGACGTAACAGGAGTTATTTCTTTACCAGCAGGTGTAGAGATGGTAATGCCAGGTGACAACTTAACTATTGATGTAGCTTTATTAAGCCCAATTGCAATGAACGTAGGTTTACGTTTCGCTATCCGTGAAGGTGGTAGAACAGTTGGTGCTGGTCAAGTAACTGAAATCGTAGAATAATTTCAAAATAAATAAAGAGCCAGTGTCGTTTTTTTGACGACACTGGTTTTTAATGAAACGGGCGTAGTTCAAGGGTAGAATAGCGGTCTCCAAAACCGTTGATGGGGGTTCGAATCCCTCCGCCCGTGCAAAAAATAAATACATTATTATGTCAAAAGTATTAAATTATTTTTCAGAAGCATTTGAAGAGTTGAAGTCAAATGTAACTTGGCCAGAATGGGCAGAAGTGCAAAGATTAACTATTATTGTTGCTCTTTTTTCAATTCTATTTGCTTTGGCTACATGGGGAGTTGATGAACTTTGTTCAAGAGCTATTGAAGGTTTTTTCAAATTGATAAAAGGATAATATTTTACCATGGCAGATAATATTGTGAAAAAATGGTATGTTGTAAGAGCTGTTAGTGGGCAGGAAAATAAGGTTAAAGCCTATATTGAAACTGAAATTAGCAGACTTGGAATGAGTGATTACATTTCTCAAGTTCTTGTTCCTACTGAAAAAGTTGTTCAAGTTCGTGATGGTAAAAAGATATCTAAGGATAAAGTTTATTTTCCAGGCTATGTAATGATTGAAGCTAATTTAGCAGGTGAGATTCCACATATTATCAAATCTATAACTGGTGTTATAGGTTTTTTAGGTGAAGTTAAAGGTGGAGATCCTGTGCCTTTAAGATTATCTGAGGTGAACAGAATGTTAGGTAAAGTTGATGAGTTAGCTGTAAATGTTGATACACAATCTATTCCATTCAAAATTAATGAAACAATTAAGGTTATTGATGGACCTTTCAATGGTTTTAACGGAACTATTGAAAAAATAAATGAAGAAAAGCGTAAACTTGAGGTTATGGTGAAAATTTTCGGAAGAAGAACACCTCTTGAATTGAGTTTTATGCAAGTTGAAAAAGTATAATTTTTGTTACATATATATTAAACCGCATCAATCGCTTCCAATTGAGAGATGTAAAATTTTTAAGAAATGGCTAAAGAAATTAGTAAAGTAGTTAAACTACAAGTTAAGGGAGGTGCTGCGAACCCGTCGCCACCGGTTGGACCTGCTTTGGGAGCTGCTGGGGTTAACATCATGGAGTTCTGTAAGCAATTTAATGCTAGAACTCAAGATCAACCTGGCAAAGTTTTACCAGTACAAATTACTGTGTATAAAGACAAATCGTTTGATTTTGTTGTAAAAACTCCACCTGCTGCTATTCAATTATTGGATGCTGCTAAATTGAAATCTGGTTCAGGTCAGCCTAATAGAAAAAAAGTTGCAAATGTAACTTGGGATCAAATTAAGGCTATTGCTGAAGACAAGATGGTTGATTTAAATGCTTTCACAATTGAAAAAGCGATGAGCATGATTGCTGGAACAGCTAGATCTATGGGTATAACTGTAACTGGAGATTCTCCTCTAAAATAAGGTAAGAAATGGCAAAATTGACAAAAAAACAAAAAGAGGCTGCTTCAAAAATTGAAAAAAACAAACTTTATTCTCTTAAAGATGCTTCATCTTTATTGAAAGTTGTTGCTTCAGCAAAATTTGATGAGTCTGTAGATATTGCTGTTAAGCTTGGAGTTGATCCTAGAAAAGCAAATCAAATGGTAAGAGGTGTCGTAACTCTTCCTCATGGAACTGGTAAAGATACTAAAGTATTAGCTTTAGTAACTCCAGATAAAGAAGCAGAAGCTAAAGCAGCTGGTGCTGACTATGTAGGTTTAGACGATTACCTTCAAAAAATTAAAGATGGTTGGACAGATGTTGATGTAATCATCACTATGCCTGCCATCATGGGTAAATTAGGTCCATTAGGGCGTGTTTTAGGTCCAAGAGGTTTAATGCCGAACCCTAAAACAGGAACTGTAACTATGGAAATTGGTAAAGCTGTTGCAGAAGTAAAAGCTGGTAAAATCGATTTCAAAGTTGATAAAACTGGTATCGTACATGCAGGTATTGGAAGAATTTCTTTCGAAGCTGATAAAATTGTAGATAACGCTCATGAAATTATTCAAACATTACTTAAATTAAAACCAACTGCAGCTAAAGGTACTTACATCAAGTCTATTCACTTGTCAAGTACAATGAGTCCTGCTATAGCTTTAGATCCTAAAGCCGTATAATTGGTAGTTAACAAATTTTATTATGACTAGAGAAGAAAAATCAATCGCGATAGAAGATTTAACTGCAAAGTTGGCTGAAGCAAACATAGTATATATTGCTGATACTTCAGGATTAGATGCAGATACTACTTCAAACTTAAGAAGAGCTTGTTTTAAAGCAGGGATTAAATTAGAAGTTGTAAAAAACACTCTATTAGAAAAAGCTATGGATGCTTCTGATAAGGAATATGGAGATTTACCTTCAGTTCTTAAGGGAAATTCATCAATTTTTATTTCTGATGTTGCTAACGCACCAGCAAAAATAATTAAAGACTTTAGAAAAAAATCAGATAAGCCACAATTTAAAGGAGCTTTCATCAATAACGAAATATATATTGGAGAAAATCTTTTAGATAGCTTAGCTTCACTTAAATCTAAAGAAGAAGTTATTGGAGAAATCATTGGATTACTTCAATCTCCAGCTAAACGCATCATTTCTGCTTTATTGAATAATGCAGAACAAAAAGGTGAAGCAGCTGAATAATTAGCGCACAAGTAAACAAAAATAGAATTAAAAACATTTTAAACGATAGAAAAAATGGCAGATTTGAAACAATTCGCAGAACAATTAGTTAACTTAACTGTAAAAGAAGTTAACGATTTAGCTACAATTTTAAAAGATGAATATGGTATCGAACCAGCTGCTGCAGCTGTAGTAGTTGCTGCTGGTGGTGCTGGAGATGGTGGTGCTGCAGAAGAGCAAACAGAATTCACAGTAGTATTAAAAGATGCTGGTGCTTCTAAATTAGCAGTTGTTAAAGCGGTTAAAGAATTAACTGGTTTAGGATTGAAAGAAGCTAAAGATATGGTAGATGGTGCTCCAGCTAATATTAAAGAAGGAGTTACTAAAGCTGAAGCTGAAGGTTTGAAAAAATCTTTAGAAGAAGCTGGAGCTGTTGTTGAGTTAAAATAACTCTAACATAGTTTTAGAACAAGGTTTAGGTCTTGAGTTTAACCGCTCAATGACCTAAACCATTTTTCGTATAATAAAATTATACTCTAAAATTTATCTTAAAAGAGTTTAAAATACGAAAAAGCTTTTAGTCAATACGAAGAAGAAAATTTACAGATACTGGTTTATTTTTAAGATGTATTGATAATAAAAGAAAGTATACATTACACAAAACAATTACTTTTTTTTAATCAAAATTTTGTCCATTGATGATAACAAATCAGACTGAAAGATTGAATTTTGCCTCTACAAAAAACATTCCTCAATATCCAGATTTTCTAGATGTTCAGGTAAAATCGTTCCAAGATTTTTTCCAATTGGAAACCAAATCTGACGAAAGAGGCAACGAAGGTTTATACAATACCTTCATGGAAAATTTTCCAATCACTGATACAAGAAACCAATTTGTATTAGAATTCCTTGATTACTTTGTTGATCCACCACGTTACACTATTCAAGAGTGTATCGAAAGAGGTTTAACGTATAGTGTACCTCTTAAAGCACGCCTTAAATTATATTGTACTGATCCAGAACATGAGGATTTCGAAACTATAGTTCAAGACGTTTATTTAGGTACGATTCCTTATATGACGCCTAGCGGAACATTTGTTATAAATGGTGCTGAGCGTGTCGTAGTTTCGCAATTACACCGTTCTCCTGGAGTTTTCTTTGGTCAATCGTTCCATGCAAATGGTACTAAATTGTATTCTGCCAGAGTAATTCCTTTTAAAGGTTCTTGGATTGAATTTGCAACTGACATCAATAACGTAATGTATGCGTACATTGATAGAAAGAAAAAATTACCTGTAACAACTCTTTTACGTGCTATAGGATTTGAAAGAGATAAAGATATTCTTGAGATATTTGACCTTGCTGAAGAAATAAAAGTTTCAAAAACAGGTCTTAAAAAATATGTTGGTAGAAAATTAGCAGCGAGAGTATTGAATACTTGGCACGAAGATTTCGTGGATGAGGATACTGGAGAAGTTGTTTCTATCGAACGTAACGAAATTATTTTAGATCGTGACACTATCTTAGATAAAGATAATGTAGAAGAAATTCTTGATGCTGATGTAAAATTAATTTTATTACACAAGGAAGAGAATAATCAAGTTGATTATGCCATCATCCACAATACATTGCAAAAAGATCCAACAAACTCTGAAAAAGAAGCTGTTGAACACATATATAGACAATTACGTAATGCTGAACCGCCTGATGAAGAAACGGCTCGTGGTATTATTGATAAATTGTTCTTCTCTGACCAACGTTACAACTTAGGTGAAGTAGGTCGTTACAGAATGAACAAAAAGTTAAACCTTGATATTCCAATGGAAAAACAAGTTTTAACTAAAGAAGATATCATTACTATCATCAAATATTTGATCGAATTAATCAATGCAAAAGCTGATATTGATGATATTGATCACTTATCAAACCGTCGTGTTAGAACTGTTGGAGAACAACTTTCTCAACAATTTGGTGTTGGTTTAGCTCGTATGGCTAGAACTATTCGTGAGAGAATGAACGTTAGAGATAACGAGGTGTTTACACCAATCGATTTGATTAATGCTAAAACATTATCATCGGTTATCAACTCTTTCTTTGGTACTAACCAGTTATCTCAATTTATGGATCAAACCAATCCATTAGCAGAGATTACACACAAAAGAAGATTATCAGCACTTGGACCAGGTGGACTTTCTAGAGAAAGAGCTGGTTTCGAGGTTCGTGACGTTCACTATACGCACTACGGAAGACTTTGCCCAATTGAAACTCCTGAGGGGCCAAACATTGGATTGATTTCATCTTTAGGTGTTTATGCGAAAGTTAACGGAATGGGATTCATCGAAACGCCTTACCGTAAGGTTACAAATGGAGTGGTTGATTTAGAATCTACACCTATATATTTAAGCGCAGAAGAAGAAGAAGGTAAAATGATTGCGCAAGCAAACATTGAAATGGATGCTACTGGAAAAATTACTGCAGACAAAGTTATTGCTCGTGAAGAAGGTGATTTCCCTGTAGTTGATCCATCTGCGGTTCACTATACTGACGTTGCGCCAAACCAAATTGCATCTATTTCTGCTTCATTAATTCCTTTCTTGGAACATGATGATGCGAACCGTGCGTTGATGGGATCTAACATGATGCGTCAAGCCGTTCCATTATTACGTCCTGAAGCTCCAATCGTTGGAACTGGTCTTGAAAGACAAGTTGCTTCCGATTCAAGAGTATTGATTAATGCTGAAGGAAACGGAACTGTTGAGTATGTTGATGCTAATATGATTACTATCAAATACGACAGAACTGAAGAAGAAAGAATGGTAAGTTTTGACCCAGATGAAAAAACATACCAATTAATCAAATTTAGAAAAACGAATCAAAGTACTTCTATTAACTTGAAACCAATCGTAAGAAAAGGTGATAGAGTTCAATTAGGTCAAGTTCTTTGTGAAGGATATGCGACTCAAAACGGAGAATTAGCCATCGGTAGAAACCTTAAAGTAGCATTTATGCCATGGAAAGGATACAACTTCGAGGATGCGATTGTAATCTCTGAAAAAGTGGTTCGTGATGATATTTTCACTTCTATCCACGTTGATGATTATTCATTGGAAGTTAGAGATACAAAATTAGGTAATGAAGAATTAACTAATGATATTCCTAACGTTTCTGAAGAAGCTACTAAAGATTTAGATGAAAACGGAATGATTAGAATTGGAGCTGAAGTTAAACCTGGCGACATTCTAATCGGAAAAATTACACCAAAAGGAGAATCAGATCCAACTCCAGAAGAAAAACTTTTAAGAGCTATCTTCGGTGATAAAGCTGGTGATGTGAAAGATGCTTCATTAAAAGCTTCTCCGTCATTACACGGTGTGGTTTTAGATAAAAAATTATTTGCTAGAGCAGTAAAAGACAAACGTAAACGTACAAAAGACAAAGACGATTTGACTGCTTTAGAAATGGAATTCGAAACTAAATTTGTTGATTTAAAAGACAGATTAATCGAGAAACTTTTTGTTATTGTTGACGGAAAAACATCGCAAGGTGTTATGAACGATTTAGGAGAAGAAGTTTTACCAAAAGGTAAAAAATATTCTAAAAAAATGCTTCAATCTGTTGAGGATTTCGCTCACTTAACAAAAGGACAATGGGTTGCTGATGATGAAACTAACCGTTTGGTTAATGATTTAATTCACAACTACAAAATCAAATTAAACGATTTACAAGGAGCTTTACGTAGAGAAAAATTCACCATTACAGTTGGAGATGAATTACCAGCTGGAATCTTGAAATTAGCGAAAGTTTATATTGCTAAAAAACGTAAATTGAAAGTTGGAGATAAAATGGCAGGACGTCACGGTAACAAAGGTATTGTTGCTCGTATCGTTCGTCATGAAGATATGCCTTTCCTTGAAGATGGAACTCCAGTTGATATTGTATTGAATCCACTTGGTGTACCTTCTCGTATGAACATTGGTCAGATTTATGAAACTGTTCTTGGATGGGCAGGTCAAAAATTAGGTCGTAAATATGCAACACCAATCTTTGATGGTGCAACTTTAGATCAAATCAATGAATTAACAGACGAAGCAGGAATCCCAAGATTTGGTCATACTTATTTATATGATGGAGGAACAGGAGAACGTTTCCACCAAGCAGCAACAGTTGGAGTTATCTATATGTTGAAACTTGGACACATGGTTGACGATAAAATGCACGCTCGTTCTATCGGACCATACTCACTTATTACGCAACAACCACTTGGAGGTAAAGCTCAATTTGGAGGTCAACGTTTTGGAGAGATGGAGGTTTGGGCTCTTGAGGCTTATGGTGCTTCAAGTACTTTAAGAGAAATCTTAACTGTTAAATCGGATGACGTAATTGGTAGAGCTAAAACTTACGAAGCAATCGTTAAGGGTGAAACTATGCCAGAACCAGGATTACCTGAATCATTCAATGTATTAATGCATGAATTGAAAGGTCTTGGATTAGACATCAGATTAGAAGAATAAAAAAGATTACAGTATTCAGTTCCGATTTTTCGGAGCTGAATACTTATTATAACAAGTTTTTAAAGATTTATACCCGTAAACCGTTCCGATTTTTTATTGAAACTTTTTAGTTTTTATAACTAGCACCTCCAAATTTTAGATTTGAGGTTTAGAGAAGTAATTCGAGGTAGTAACTTAATGGTTTATTCTTTTTTAGGAAGACAAAATCATAAATCTAAGTTCAATTAATAGTAGTAAATCAATAGTAAAAACTATGATGAATAATAGAAATAATAACAAAGACAACAAGCAAAGCACCATTAAGAGATTTAATAAAATCACTATTGGTCTAGCTTCACCAGAATCAATTTTGGCAGAATCTCGTGGAGAGGTTTTGAAACCAGAAACTATTAATTATAGAACTCACAAACCAGAACGTGATGGTCTATTCTGTGAAAGAATTTTCGGTCCAGTAAAGGATTTTGAGTGTGCTTGTGGAAAATATAAAAGAATTCGCTACAAAGGAATCGTTTGTGACCGTTGTGGTGTTGAAGTAACTGAGAAAAAAGTACGTCGTGATAGAGTAGGACACATCAACCTTGTTGTGCCAATCGCACATATTTGGTATTTCCGTTCACTTCCAAATAAAATTGGTTATATCCTTGGACTTCCATCTAAGAAATTAGATATGATTATTTACTACGAAAGATATGTAGTAATCCAAGCAGGTATAGCTAAAAATGCAGAAGGTGATGCTTTACAACGTCTTGACTTTTTAACAGAAGAAGAATATCTAAATATTTTAGATACGCTTCCGATGGAAAATCAATATCTTGACGATTTTGATCCAAATAAATTTGTTGCCAAAATGGGAGCAGAATGTATCATGGATTTATTAGCAAGAACTGATTTAGATGCACTTTCTTATGAATTAAGACACAGTGCAAATAATGAAACTTCTAAACAAAGAAAAACAGAAGCATTAAAAAGATTACAAGTTGTTGAATCTTTCCGTGACTCTAACTTAAACAGAGAGAACCGTCCAGAATGGATGATTCTTAAAGTTGTACCTGTTATTCCGCCAGAATTGCGTCCATTAGTGCCACTTGATGGTGGTCGTTTTGCAACTTCAGATTTGAATGATTTGTATCGTAGAGTTATTATCAGAAATAACCGTTTGAAAAGATTAATGGAAATCAAAGCTCCAGAAGTTATCTTAAGAAACGAAAAACGTATGTTACAAGAATCAGTAGATTCATTATTTGATAACACTCGTAAAGCTTCTGCTGTTAAAACAGAATCAAATAGGCCATTAAAATCTTTATCTGACTCATTAAAAGGTAAACAAGGTCGTTTCCGTCAAAACTTACTTGGAAAACGTGTGGATTATTCTGCTCGTTCGGTAATTGTTGTTGGACCAGAAATGAAATTGTTTGAATGTGGTCTTCCTAAAGATATGGCTGCTGAACTATACAAACCATTCGTTATTCGTAAGTTAATCGAAAGAGGAATTGTTAAAACGGTAAAATCAGCTAAGAAAATAATTGACAAAAAAGAGCCAGTAGTTTGGGATATCTTAGAAAATGTAATTAAAGGACATCCAGTATTACTGAATCGTGCTCCTACCTTACACAGATTAGGTATTCAAGCGTTCCAACCAAAATTAATTGAAGGAAAAGCTATACAATTACACCCATTAGTATGTACGGCGTTCAACGCGGATTTTGATGGTGACCAGATGGCGGTTCACTTGCCACTTGGACCAGAAGCTATTTTGGAAGCACAATTATTAATGTTGGCTTCTCATAATATCTTGAATCCTGCTAACGGTGCTCCAATTACTGTACCTTCTCAGGACATGGTTCTTGGTCTATATTATATGACCAAAGAAAGATTGACTACTGAAGGACACGTGATTTTAGGTCAAGATTTGACTTTCTATTCTGCAGAAGAAGTAAATATTGCATTAAATGAAGGTAGATTAGAATTGAATGCTCGTGTAAAAGTACGTGCAAAAGATTTTAATGAAAATGGAGAGTTAGTTTATAAAGTTATTCAAACAACTGCAGGTAGAGTACTTTTCAACGAAGTAGTTCCTCCAGCAGCTGGATATATAAATGAAGTATTGACTAAAAAATCTTTACGTGATATTATTGGAAAAATCCTTGCAGTAACAGATGTTCCTACAACGGCAGCTTTCCTTGATAACATGAAAGATATGGGTTATAAATTCGCTTTCAAAGGTGGTTTATCATTCTCATTAGGTGATATTAGAATTCCTGAACAAAAAACTAAATTAATTGCTGATGCTCGTGTTCAAGTAGAAGGTATTTCTATGAACTACAACATGGGACTTATCACAAATAACGAACGTTACAATCAGGTTATTGATATTTGGACTTCTGCAAATGCTCAATTAACAGAATTAGCAATGAAAAATATTAGAGAAGACCAACAAGGTTTCAACTCTGTATATATGATGCTTGACTCTGGAGCGCGTGGATCTAAAGAGCAAATTCGTCAGTTAACTGGTATGCGTGGTTTGATGGCTAAGCCTAAAAAATCTACTGCTGGTGGTGGTGAAATTATTGAAAATCCAATTCTTTCTAACTTTAAAGAAGGTCTTTCTATCCTTGAGTACTTTATCTCTACTCACGGTGCGCGTAAAGGTCTTGCGGATACGGCTCTTAAAACTGCCGATGCTGGTTATTTAACTCGTAGATTACATGACGTTTCTCAAGATGTAATTGTAAACTCTGTAGATTGTGGTACTTTAAGAGGAATTGAAGTTTCTGCTTTAAAGAAAAATGAAGAAATTGTTGAAACATTAGGAGAAAGAATTTTAGGACGTGTAGCATTACAAGACGTTATCAATCCTCTTGATTCTAATATATTAGTTCATGCAGGTGAGCAAATTACTGAAGCTATCGTTAAAGCTATTGAAGAATCTCCAATTGAAAAAGTGGAAGTACGTTCTCCTCTAGTTTGTGAAGCTAAAAAAGGTATTTGTGCTAAATGTTACGGAAGAAACTTAGCAACTGGAAAAATGACTCAAAAAGGTGAAGCTGTTGGTGTTATTGCTGCACAGTCAATTGGAGAGCCAGGAACACAGTTAACACTTCGTACATTCCACGTTGGTGGAGTTGCAGGAGGAGTTTCTGAAGAATCAAGCATTATTGCAAGATTTGGTGGAAAACTAGAAATTGAAGATTTAAAAACTGTTGTTGGTGAAGATGCTGATGGAAACAAAGTAGATATCGTAGTTTCTCGTTCAACAGAATTAAAATTAATTGATGTTAAAACTGGAATCCTTTTAAGTACTCATTACATTCCTTATGGTTCTGTTATCAGCGTAAAAGATGGTGACGTAGTTGAAAAAGGAGCTGCAATTTGTAAATGGGATCCATATAATGGTGTAATTGTTTCTGAATTTACAGGAAAAATTGCTTACGAAGATTTAGAACAAGGACAATCATTCCAAGTTGAAATCGATGAGCAAACAGGTTTCCAAGAAAAAGTAATTTCTGAAGGAAGAAATAAAAAATTAATTCCAACATTATTAGTTTATGGTAAAGATGGAGAACTTATTCGTTCTTACAACTTGCCAGTTGGAGCTCACCTTATGGTAGAAGATGGAGAGAAAATTAAAGCAGGTAAAATCCTTGTGAAAATTCCTCGTCGTTCTTCTAAAGCAGGTGATATTACCGGAGGTTTACCAAGAATTACAGAGTTGTTAGAAGCTCGTAATCCTTCTAATCCTGCTGTAGTTTCAGAAATTGATGGAGTTGTTTCTTTCGGAAAAATTAAGAGAGGTAACCGTGAAATCATCATCGAATCTAAATTTGGTGAGGTTAAGAAATATTTAGTGAAATTATCTAGTCAAATTCTTGTTCAAGAAAATGACTTCGTAAAAGCTGGAGTTCCTTTATCTGATGGCGCAATTACTCCAGACGATATTTTAAGAATTCAAGGTCCATCTGCTGTTCAACAGTACTTGGTTAACGAAATTCAAGAAGTTTACCGTCTTCAAGGTGTAAAAATCAATGATAAACACTTTGAGGTTGTTATTCGTCAAATGATGCGTAAAGTAAGAGTTGAAGATCCAGGAGATACATTATTCTTAGAAGAACAATTAATTCACACAAGTGATTTTATCGTTGAAAATGATAAATTATACGGAATGAAAGTGGTTGAAGATGCTGGAGATTCAGATAATCTTAAACCAGGTCAAATCATTTCTCCACGTGAATTAAGAGATGAAAATTCATTATTGAAACGTAATGATAAAAATTTAGTTGTAGCTCGTGATGTTATTACAGCTACTGCAACTCCTGTATTACAAGGTATTACAAGAGCTTCGCTTCAAACTAAATCATTCATTTCTGCAGCATCGTTCCAAGAAACAACAAAAGTATTGAATGAAGCAGCTGTTGCTGGTAAAGTAGATACTTTAGAAGGATTGAAAGAAAATGTAATCGTTGGACACAGAATTCCAGCTGGTACAGGTATGAGAGATTACGATCACATCATAGTTGGATCTAAAGAGGATTACAATGAGTTAATGGCGAATAAAGAAGAATATATTTATTAATCATGAGTGATAATAATCAACCACAACCGGGACAAATAAACATTGAGCTTGATGAAAAAGTTGCTGAAGGAATTTATTCTAATTTAGCAATAATCAATCATTCTCCATCAGAATTTGTTTTAGATTTTGTGACCATCATGCCAGGTGTTCCAAAATCAAAAGTAAAATCGAGAATTATTTTAACTCCACAACATGCTAAAAGGTTTCTTAAAGCGCTGGGAGAAAATATTCACCGATTTGAAGTGGCTCATGGCGAAATAAAAGATTCCGAGCAACCGCCAATTCCTTTAAACTTTGGTCCAACAGGACAAGCTTAATAAATCAAAAACTCCTCAAGAAATTGAGGAGTTTTTTTATGTTTTCTATTATAAAACCGATTAAAAACCGATTTAACCGATGAATGTAATTGTTGATAAATGTTAACAAAAAGCTAACATAAAACATACGTTTTGAGAGGTTTAGTTTTTAACTTTGTACTTCAAAATCAAAAAAAAATCATAATTTTATGAAAAAACATTTACAAGTTATTAATTCAATGCGACCGCTCTTTTGGAGCTTAGCATTATTATTACTATTTTTTTCAACAAATGCTGTTGGACAAGCTTTTAGTGGAACATATAGTTTTGCCGGTACTGTAGGAAATGTAAGTAGTTTGCCATATAATGGGACTGCTATTACTAATTTAACAGTTAATCCTTTGGTTAAAGTTTCAGTATCCACATCAAGTAGTAGTGGAAATTCTAGAGCAACAAATTGGCCAACAGGATCAATTGATCTTGGTGCAATAGGTGGAAGTGTTGATTTAGGTAAATATTATGAATTTACAATTATTGCTAATTCAGGATATACAATTTCAAATCCATCTATACAATTTGGTGTTGGTAGAAGTGGTGCAGGCCCAAGAAGGTTTCAATGGAGAACAAGTTTAGATACTTATGCTTCGTTAATACCTGTAACAACTACTAATGCTAGTTTAACAAACGTATCTAATGTCTTAGAATCGCCAGACGCGAATAGTGGTTATACAGGAAATGTTGTAAGTGTTTCAAATACTGGTATTTCAACGATTACTTTCAGGTTTTATGCTTATGGTGCAGAGACTAATGCTGGTACTGGAGGTCTTCAAGGTAATTTAATTTTTAATGGAACTCTAGTAGCAAGTACTACACCTATAATTACTGGCTCTGCAACTGCAACAGCTTTCACAACAACATACGGAACAGCTTCTACAGAACAATCCTTTGCGGTTTCAGGTACAGATTTGTCTGCAAATTTAGTTGCAACTGCACCAACAGGTTTTGAAGTTTCTAATGACGGAACCACCTATGGTGCTACAACTTCATTTCCACAAATTTTTGGAAGTGCAAGTGGTACTTTAAGAATTAGATTAAAAGCTGATGCTTCTGTCGTTGGTACTTATGATTCACAAAATATTGTTCTTTCAAGTACTGGAGCAACTTCAGTAGATATAACTACAGCATCAACCGGAAACATTGTTTCTCCAGCTACGATTACTATCACAGCAAATAATCAAAATGTTGCTTTTGGAACACCTGTAGCAAATGTTATTGCTTTAGGTTCTTATACACCTTCAGGATTTGTTAATAGTGAAAATGCGTCTGTAATAGGTGGTTCTACATCTTATACAACGTCTTATACTGATACTACTCCAGCGGCTACTTCGGGAGTTACTATTACTCCAGATGTATCATTGTTAACAGCTACAAATTATAATTTTTTGGCTGCTGATGGAACTATCTCAATTACCTCTTCGCCAACACCTTCAATTACTAGTGGATTAACTTTTAGTTCAGTATATGGAACTGTTGCTTCAATTTATACAATAACAGCTTCTGAATCACCAACTAGTTATAGTGCATCTGGTTTGCCAGGTGGATTGACTTTAAATACTACAAATGGTGAAATTTCAGGAACACCAACAGCTACTCCTGGTGCTTATAATGTTTTGATTTCTGCCTCTAATGGTGCTGGTGCTGGTGATAGTCAAACTTTAGTTTATACAATTACAGCTAAAGAATTAACAATTAGTGGTGCTATTGCAGATAATAAAATTTATGATAGAACTAATGTCGCTACAATTTCAGGATCTACTTTAGTAGGTGTATTTGGTAGTGATGATGTGTCAGTTTCAAATACAGGAACATTTGCAACTATTAATGTTTCAAATGGAGTTTCAGTTACTTCTACTCAAACACTAAGTGGTTTGGATGCAGGAAAGTATAGTTTGACTTTACCTACAGGATTAATGGCGGATATTACTGCTAAAGAAGTGACTATTTCTGGTGCAGCTGCACAAAACAAAGCTTTTGACGGAAATACAACTGCTACTATAACAGGTACATTAAATGGAGTAATAGCTCCAGATACAGTAACTTTAACTCTATCAGGTACATTTGCTAGTTCAGCAATTGGAACTGGAATTTCGGTTACATCAACTTCTACAATTGGAGGTGCAAATTCTGGAAACTATTCATTGACTCAGCCAACAGGTTTGACTGCGAATATCACTGTGCCATCTGTTCCTTTATTACAATGGAATACTTTTGGCAATTCAGGAACTGAAACTACTGAGCCAAGTGCTACCAATGATACTAATATGTTATCATCTGATTTGAATTTTACTGGAAGTACAGTTGTTCCTGGATCCAATGGTAATCGTTTTGGTGGAACTTGGGGAACTGTTGCAGCAGTAACTTCAGATAAATATATTCAATTTACCGCTACACCTACATTAGGTTATATGTTTACTCCTACTTCATTTGTTTTTATTTGGGATAGATCTTCTACTGGTCCTTCTAGTGTTGTATTGAGATCTTCAGCTGATGGTTTTACTTCCGATTTAGGTGTAATTACTGGATTATCAACAGGAGGTGCAAGCACAACAACATTTAGAACAATAAACATTTCTGGTTTGTCAGGTTTGTCAAGTGCTACTACTTTTAGATTATATGGATATACTTCTACTGGAGGAACAGGTGGTTTTGACTGTGCTTCTTCTCAAAATAATGTGGTTTTAAATGGATATACAGAATTAGCTCCACCTCCAGCTATTGCTACTTCAGGAACTTTATCTGCATTATCAACTGTTTACGGAACGCCATCTTCAGAAACTTCTTTCTCTGTTTCTGGTACATACATGCAGGCTGGAATTTTAGTAACACCTCCAGCTGGATATGAAGTTTCATTATCATCAGGTTCTGGTTTTGCTTCAACGGTTACTGTTGGTGCAGCTGGAACTATTTCTTCTACACCAGTTTATGTGCGTTTAAGCGCTACAGCGTCAGTTATTAATTCTCCTTATTCTGGAGATATTGTGTTGTCTAGTTCTAACGCTACATCTGCATCTGTATCAACTGTTTCAAGTACGGTTTCTACTAAGGAATTAACAGTGACTGGACTATCAGCAAATAATAAAGTTTTTGATGGAAATACATCTGCAACTTTAACAGGTACAGGTTCTTTAGTTGGTGTAATCAATAGCGATGTTGTTTCTTTAGATGGAACACCTGTTGGGACTTTTGCAAGTTCTGCTATCGCAAATGGAATAGTTGTTTCTGTAACTGGTTATTCAATCAGTGGAGCCGGTTCGACTAATTATTACCTTACGCAACCATCATTAGTTGCTGATATTACAAGTGAACCTTCACCAGTAATTTCTAGTGTTTTAACTTCATCTGCTACTTATGGTGTTTCTGCTTCAACTTACACAATAACTGCTTCAGAGTCACCATCAAGTTTTAATGCGACTGGTTTACCAGCAGGATTATCTGTAAATACTTCTAATGGTGAAATTACTGGAACCCCAACAGGATTGCCTGGTGTATATCCAGTTTCTATTTCTGCTACAAATGGAGGAGGAACAGGTATAGCAACTTTAAATTATACTATTTTAGCGAAAGAGCTAACTTTGACAGGTGCTATAGCTGATAATAAAGTTTATGATAAACTAAATACTGCAACAATTTCAGGTTACACATTGGTTGGTGTAGTAGGTACTGATGATGTTGCCGTTTCTAATACAGGTACTTTTGCTTCAGTAGATGTAGCAAATGGTATTTCTGTTACTTCAACACAAACTTTAAGTGGAGCTGATATAGCAAAATATACACTAACACTCCCAACAGGATTGTCTGCAGATATTACTCCTAAGGCACTTACAGTAACTGGAGCAATTGCACAAAACAAACCTTTTGACGGAAATACTAATGCAACAATATCTGGTACTTTAACAGGAATTATATCAGGTGATGTTGTAACTCTTAACGGAACTGGAACTTTCGCTTCTTCTGCTGTAGCTAATGGAATTGCTGTAACATCAACTTCAACATTAGGTGGAGCAAGTGCAGGAAACTACTCATTAACTCAGCCAACAGGACTTGTTGCCAATATTACTCCTCCTGCAATCTTACAATGGAACACTTTTGGTAATACAGGTAATGAAACAACCGAACCAAGTACATACAATAATTCTAATGTAACTTCTGCAAATCTTACACAAGGAACTATTGCTGTAACAGGAAACAGTAATCGTTTTGGAGGTACTGGTTGGTTTAATACAGGAAATACTGCTGGAGGAAATACTCTTTCTGAAGCAATTGATGGAAACGATTATATTCAATTTGTAGTTACTCCTAACTCAGGATATACTTTTACGGCAACTTCTTTCTCTTTTATTTGGGATTTTTCAGGAACTGGTCCAAAATCAGTAGCTCTTAGATCTTCTGCTGATGGATTTACAACTGATATTGGCACACTTACTAATATGTCAGCAAGTACAACCGCTATCAAAACAATTCCTATTACAAGTTTAACAAATGTGTCTTCAACAACAACTTTCAGACTTTATGGGTTTGGAGCAACTGCTGCAGGAGGTACAGGTGGATTTGATACGAATTCAAATCAAAATAATGTTATTTTATATGGAACTACTGCAGAGTTAACAGGTCCAACAGCATCTGTTATTTCTGGAACTACTTCAATTTGTGAAGGTGATAGCGCAGCAATTTCTGTTACATTAACAGGAGGTACAAGTCCATTTACCATTGAATATACTGATGGAACTACTATATTTACAGAAAGTAACTATATAAGTGGAACAAATATTATTGTTTCACCATTAGCGTCATCAACTTATACTTTAGTATCAGTTACAGATAGTTTAGCCTTCACAGGAACTGGGAATAGTGGTTCTGCTGTAATAACTTTGTTGCCTAATTTAACCTATTATATTGATGTTGATGGAGATGGTTATGGTGATCCATTAGCTCCAACTTTTCAATCTTGTATTCCTTTTCCAGGTTATGTTACCTTAGGAACTGATTGTGACGATAATAACGCTTCAGTTCATCCAGGTGCTGTTGATGTTTGTTATGATGGAATTGATAACGATTGTAATGGAATTATAGATAATGTTGGT
>Ga0209572_1001284_pt1 | contig 18948 bp, 20 predicted proteins | sample EBPBio232012_DNA_FD_185867 | JGI IMG/M metagenome (GOLD analysis project Ga0209572, IMG submission 185867) | Wastewater treatment Type I Accumulibacter community from EBPR Bioreactor in Madison, WI, USA - Reactor 1_1/23/2012_ DNA (SPAdes)... | ecosystem: Engineered > Bioreactor > EBPR >...
TATTTCTTTATAGACCTTGCAGCTGGTTATACCAGTAACAAAGAGAACTACTACCTCTATGACCCCGCGCTCGTGGATGCAGCTACCATACAGAACAACTGCTTTACAGGTATTCTTTCAGTAGGGATGAGATATTAATTGAGTAATTAAGATATTAAAAACGGAAAGCAGGATTAGGTTCCTGCTTTTTTGTTTCACAAATAGTATGATCTTATGCAGGTTTTATAATCACTCGTGTTTTTTATCACAGTTGGTTTTCATCGTGTAATTTTCGCCCGTAAACAAAACTCCATGAGCGAAACAATCATCTTTGAAAAACATGCACAAGTAGCCATCATCAGGCTCAATCGCCCCAGCGTTTTCAACAGTTTCAACCGCGAGATGGCCCTTGCCCTCCAATCCAAACTCGATGAACTCGCAATAGACGATACCGTTCGCGCCATTGTGCTTACAGGCGAGGGCAAAGCCTTCTGCGCAGGTCAAGACCTTGCCGAAGTAGTAGCACAAGATGGCCCTACCATGCAAACCATCTTAGGCGAACATTACAATCCTATTATTAGAAGAATTAGAACCGTTGCAAAACCCATCATAGCCGCAGTCAACGGAGTAGCCGCAGGCGCGGGTGCCAACATCGCCCTTGCTTGCGATATAGTGCTTGCCGCTGAAAACGCTTCCTTCATTCAAGCCTTTTCTAAAATTGGTTTAATACCCGATAGTGGTGGCACCTTCTTCTTGCCCAGATTAATAGGCTTTCAAAAAGCATCCGCACTTGCTATGACGGGCGAAAAAGTTTCGGCCAATGATGCCGAGAAAATGGGAATGATATACAAAGTATTACCCGCAGAATCCTATATGGAAGATGTGTTGAAACTCGCGCATGAAATGGCATCCATGCCCACCGCTGCACTTGGTCTTATAAAAGCCACACTGAACCAATCCATGACCAACAATTTGGATGAACAATTGGCATTGGAAGAAATCAACCAGATAAAAGCAGGAGCCTCCAACGATTTTAAAGAAGGCGTGGCAGCATTTATTGAAAAGCGCAAACCCGTCTTCACAGGCAAATAAATATGACTTGGAAAACAACAGAACAATCCTTGCCCGATGATGGACAACGCGTGCTGGGTTTCATACCCGGCAACAAAGTTTTTTTACCCGGCAAATCAGGCGAGTTTGAACTCCGCGAAGTCATTGTGCTGCGCTTCTGCAAAGATTTCTATTCCGCAGGTACAGCTAAATGCGAAAAGCACGGACCACACTTTTGGCAAGGCGAAGGCAACAGCAACCACTTCTTTAAAGATGTTACCCACTGGATCGAAATACCTACAAAGCCATAAGCGAACATTCAAAAATTCAAAGATTCAAAGATTCAATAATTCAATGAACTACAAATTAGACTCAACACCGTTATGTCAATGGGTCTTTCGCCAACAGCCAAAGGCTAACAGCCAACAGCTTTTCTTTGAATATTTAAAATAAATGATGGAAACAAAAGATTACACACTTCTTGTTGAACACGAATATTGGGCAAGTATGCAAATGGCCGATATGCTCGTTGCGATGGACATCATTCCTGAAAGAGCCAAAAGAATATTTGACCATATCATCGGTGCTCAAAACACATGGCTTGCTCGTTTCAATAACCAAAAGCCATCATTAGAAATCTGGCCAATTCTGATGCCTACAGATTGGAGCACGTTGCTCAAAGAACATAAAGAAGCCTTGCTTACAATTGCTTCTTCAGAAGAAAAACTGGACGAAATCATCACTTATAAAAACTCTGCCGGAAAAGAATTTACCAATCGCATAGGCGATCTTATGCTTCATCTTGCATTGCACGCTCAGTATCATCGTGGTCAAGTCATTGCATACAGCAGAGAGCAAATCACTCAGCCTCCTGTTACAGATATGATTGCTTTCTTACGTCTATAGTCTTGTTTTGTCAAAATGAATTTTAATAAAATCACATCCGAATATTTAGAACAACTCAAATCATTTGTTGAACAAGATGCCATTTTCATCGATGAAGAATCTTTGAAAAAATACGGTCGTGATGAAACCGAAGACCTTTGTTTTCCACCCGAAGTAGTCATCAAACCTTCCTCTACAAAGCAAGTTTCAGATATATTAAAATTCTGCAATGAGAATAACATACCTGTTACTCCCATAGGTGGCAGAACAGGCTTGAGCGGTGGCGCACTTAGTATTCATGGTGGAGTTGGTCTCAGCATGGAGCGTTTCAATAAGATTCTTTTTATTGATGAAAAGAACCTGCAAGTAACTGTGGAGCCTGGTGTGATTACCCAAGTGCTGCAAGAAGAAGTTGCCAAGTTGGGACTTTATTATCCTCCAGACCCCAGCAGTCGTGGTTCTTGTTTCATTGGAGGCAATCTTGCCGAAAATGCTGGTGGACCTCGTGCTGTGAAATACGGAGTGACCAAAGATTTTGTATTGAACTTAGAAGTAGTTCTTCCTTCAGGAGAAATCATTTGGACAGGTGCCAACACGTTGAAGAACTCAACGGGTTATAACCTCACTCAACTAATGGTTGGTAGTGAAGGAACTCTTGGAGTGATTACTAAGGCTGTATTAAAACTTGTGCCTCATCCTAAGCACAACCTGTTGATGCTTGTTCCCTTCTACTCTGCCGAGAAAGCGTGCGAAGCAGTGAGTGCGATTTTCAGAGCAGGTATCACCCCAAGCGCATTGGAGTTCATGGAACGCGATGCTATTGACTGGACACTGCGCTTTGTAGATGATATAAGCGTCCCTGTAGAAGATTCTATCCAAGCACATCTATTGATAGAAGTAGATGGCAACTATCCTGAAACATTGATGAGCGACTGCGAAAAAATTTCTGAAGTCGTAATGGAATATGATTGCGGAGAAATCCTCTTTGCAGACGATGAAACGCAAAAGGCTCAACTTTGGAAGCTCAGAAGAAAAGTAGCGGAAGCTGTCAAGTCCAACAGCGTTTACAAGGAGGAAGACACCGTAGTTCCACGTTATGAATTACCAAAACTTTTAGCCGGAGTAAAAGAAATTGGCAACAGATACGGTTTCAAATCCGTTTGTTATGGCCATGCCGGTGACGGCAATCTACACATCAACATTATCAAAGGAGACTTGAGCGATGATGTTTGGAACAATGATTTGCCTAAAGCGATTAGGGAGATTTTTGGGGTATGTATTGCACTCGGTGGGACCTTGAGTGGCGAGCATGGAATAGGATCTGTTCAAAAGCAATACATGAATATAGCATTTCAAGAGACCGAGTTAAACCTTATGAAATCTATCAAGCGTTCGTTCGATGTTTTAGGCATTTTGAATCCGGGAAAGGTTTTTTAATGACAAAAGCTGCGCTCTCGCAATCTTGATTTAGGTCAACGAAAAATTCGTCTGCATGATAATTGTAAAATCTGCTTTCAGAGAGTTTAATTTCGCAATCGTATTTATGGTACTTGTTACCTAAATATGCATTAGAGTTAGTTGTACAATAAGTACAACAACGATAGTTTTTAGTTTTTCAGTTTAAACCGGAAAGTCCTGCAATCGTGCAGGGCTTTTTGGTTTTTTATCGGGGCTGTTCGCTATTCCATTTTTCATGCCATTCTTTTCTTATCACATTTGCAGCATGACGAAAGAACAGAAAATCCAACACTTCAACCCAAACAATGCGGGTTTAAAAGACAGCAATATTTATGGTTTACCATTCACTGAAGAAGAAGCCGATATAATATTAGTTCCTGTTCCCTGGGAAGTAACCACCAGTTATGGTGCCGGCACTAGTGAAGGTCCCGCGCATATTCTTGAAGCAAGTTTTCAAGTTGATTTGTACCACGAAGAATTTCCGGAGTTGTGGAAGAGAGGAATTGCAATGATTGACATTCCTGAAGATATGCTCATGCGTAGTGCAGACCTAAAGCAAAAAGCAGCCATCATTATTGATATGTGGGAAGATGGTGTAGATGTAAAAAACAATGAAGAAGCCAAAGCCATCCACGCAGAAATCAATGTTGCCTGCGGAAAAATGAACCAATGGGTTCAGGAGCAAGCTGCGCATTGGATGAGCAAAGGGAAATTAGTGGGACTTGTAGGAGGCGACCACTCTACTCCACTTGGTTTTTTCAAAGCACAGGCCGCCAAGCACGGAGACTTTGGAATTTTGCATATTGATGCGCACAAAGATTTGCGTATTGCCTATGAAGGATTCGAATTTTCTCACGCTTCCATCATGTATAACGCCATGAAACTTTCTGAAATTAAATCGTTGGTTTCTGTTGGTATTCGTGATTTCTGTCAAGAAGAAAAAGATGTAGCCAACAAGGACAAGCGAGTTCACATTTATACTCATGCTGCGCTTCAACGCGAACAGTTCAAAGGAAAAAACTGGCACGAGCAATGCGAAGAAATCATCGCTAACTTACCTGAAAAAGTGCACATCAGTTTTGATATTGACGGATTAGACCCCACGCTTTGTCCTAATACCGGAACTCCTGTTCCTGGAGGGCTTTGGTTTGACGAGGCAACTTATTTGCTTTCGATGCTCAACCAAAAAGGTAAAAAAATTATCGGGTTCGATTTGGTTGAAGTCGCTCCCGGTGAAGATGATTGGAATGGAAATGTAGGAGCAAGAATGTTGTTTCATCTTTGTGGCGTAATGGCCACATCCAAACAATAACTTGACCATCATATCTAATGATTATTACAACCGCCTTACTATTTTTCTTGGTCGCTCTGATTTATAGTTCGGCAGGATTTGGTGGTGGAAGTTCTTACCTATCCATCCTCTCACAGTTTCCATACAGTAGTGCCTTTATACGATTTACGGGGTTGAGCTGTAATACCTTAGTGACCACCGCAGGCACATTCAACTTTTACAAGAAGGGTTGGATAGCTTGGAAACCGCTATTGGCTTTGCTTGCCTGTAGCATTCCATTTTGTTTGTGGTCGTCTTCTTGGCGATTAGAAACTAATAGCTATTTTATCACACTTGGAAGTTGTCTGTTAGTTGCCGGCTTGGCCATGTTATTCCAACATCAGAGCCGTGCTGAAGAAAACAAAGTCATTCGGAATCCTTGGTGGCTTTACTTCGTATGTGCCGCAATAGGTCTACTCTCCGGCTACACTGGTATTGGAGGCGGAGTCTATTTGTCTCCTCTTCTTCATTTGATTAGGTGGGGAACGGCTAAACATATCGCTGCGACCTGCTCTGCATTTATTCTTTTAAACTCCATTGCAGGACTCCTTGTTCAATTTATTAATAATACCATTGAGTGGCATACCGATCAATTGTGGTTATTGATAGCCGTTTTCTTAGGTGGATTGATTGGCTCGAGAATGAGCAGCAGTATTTTCAGTCAAAAAACGGTACTCTATATCACGTCCGGTGTGATCATCTTTGCTGCTACTCGTATTTTAACAACGCATCTATGAAGATTCATTTATTGGCATTTGGTCCAGCGAAAGATTGGTTGGGTAACAGCCAACAGGAAATAGATATTCCTGAAGGAATGCAATTATTTGAATTTTGTGAATGGTTAAAAAGCCGCTACAGAAATATTCCACGAACGGCTCCATACGCCATTGCGCTTAATCAGAATTACGTTGAACCTAATAGCCAAACCAAATTAGAACCCAAAGATGAAATAGCCATCATACCACCAGTAAGTGGCGGCTGATTTCAAACTCAATTAACTCTATGATTTTTAATAAAAAAAACGGGAGCAGGCTCCCGTTCTTCAAAATCTTTAATGTATCTCTATCATTATTGAATAACCATTCTAACGGTGCGCTGCGCATTGCCGTTATCTTCAATACTGCACAAATAGATTCCTGATTCAAACTCTGAAGCACCAAGGAAAACAACACCCTCTCGATTGTTTAGTTTTATTTCTTTAACCTTGACACCAATAGCATTATAGACAACCAATCGGCCACTTGTTGGGGCGCTACTGAAGCGATATGAAATATTGCCGATGTTTTGAATCGGGTTAGGAGAAATCTGGATATCTCCTGACTTGCTATATTCTTCCTCTGTTGAAACAACGCATTCAGCATCTACACAAAAATTCACCGTTTGGCATACATCATCTACCAAATCATTCACTTCATATAAGCAATAACGATAGATACCTTGACCCGCGTTTCCATGATGACGGTATTTAGCCTTAAACGAATGATTCGTTTCTCCCGGTGCCATGGTTACCACTTCACTAGAGGCATTGTAATGCCCTGTTGACCAGGCAATGCAAAGAAAGCCCCAGCAGAAGTTTCCATCTGCTCCAGGAACTTCTTGTAAAGCATACCTGCGATAACAGAACTCCAAAGTTTGGTCTGTTGCATTAACAACATCCCATTCTGCATTGACTTCCTCAGTCGTCATGGCAGCCGAACCAAAATACAAATTATTCTCTCCACTCAAATGCACTTGAGCAAATCCCGCAGAGAAAAAACAACTTATGAATACTAGTGTAATAAAACTTCTGTTCATCGATATCCTAAATTTTTACCCAAAGTTAACCGAAAATCATTCCTGATAACCAATCAACTACCATCAACTCAAAAACTCCATCTTTTTAGCAATACAATCAGAAGCCAATGTTTGATTCATTTTGAATCTTGTTTGGACTAACATTGCGATTCAATTCATTTAATGAAATAATCATCACGAAAATTAAGAAACAAACAACATGAGAAAAATTTTACTCTCTGCAATCGCAATCTTAGCTGTTGGTTTTTGTCAGGCTCAATTGCCCGCGAGAACTTTAGCGCCAAATTTCACGGGTACCGATCTTAACGGTAATGAATGGACACTTTACGACATCTTAGATGAAGGAAAATCAGTGATAATTGAAGTTTCTGCCGCATGGTGTGGTCCATGTTGGGACTATCATTCTGAAGGAATTATGGAAGAATTTTACAATACTTATGGCCCAGAGGGCACTAATGAGGCTATGGTTCTTTTTATTGAAGGCGAAGCGACAAACACTGAAGCGCAACTTCACGCTGCGGCCAATACCGGTGTGTATGAAACACACTCTCAGGGTGATTGGGTTACAGGAACTCCATTTCCAATAATTGATGATTCGGAAATTGCAGAATTACTTGAAATAGGCTTCTTTCCGACCTTTATGTTCATTTGCCCTGACAGAGTTATTCAATACGCAGACGGATATGGTGTAAACACTCAAACCGGAGACTTCGTACCAGGTCTTCCAGAGTGGGAGGAAATGCTTGATCATGTTGAATGTCATCTTGCTAATACTGCTGTTGACCCACGTTTCTTGCAAGTAAATCCACAAGAAGCTGATTGCGCTGATCAAAATGCCAGTCTAAATATCTATATGCAGAATAAAGGTACAGAACCTCTCACTGCTGCAACTATAACGGTTACAGGTGCAGGTACGCCTATTGTACATGATTGGACAGGTAATTTGGGTGTTCATGAAGCTGCTTGGGTAGAAGTTACAGGAATTGAAGCTCCAACCGGTCTTACCGTTAACGTAAGTGTGACTTCTACAGACGATGTTCCTGCTAACAGCAATGAAGATGCTGATGTTATCTCAGGAATTTTGGAAAGTTCCACACATATCCGCGTAGTTTTCTCAAATGACCCATGGCCAGACGAAAACAACTGGAAAATTCTTGATTCTGACGGAAACGTAGTAGTTAATGGACCGACATTCCCAGCCAACCCAACTGGCCAAACAACCACTACTTATAACTATTGGGTTCCATCGGTTGATTGCTACACATTTGCTTTTAGAGATGAATGGGGCGATGGTCTTAACGGTTCCTTGTATCAAGGTGGATGGGATGGAAGTATCCATGCTTACTCTGTTGATGCAAATGGCGTTCAAACTGAACTATATGTAAATGATGGATCAGAGCCAATGGGGCAATTCGCTGATGTACCAGTTACTGAGTCGACCAATTTCAATGCAACCACGGTTGTAAGCACAGAGGAAATTGATCAATCGGTTGCTACTAAATTTGGTGTTTATCCTAATCCGGCTTCAGGTCTTGTGAATTTGAACTACACTTTGACTCGTGATTCTGATGTATTGGTAGACGTAATCAATAGTGTTGGTGTTCGTGTGATGTCAGAAAGATTAGGTTCTCAAAAACATGGTACTTACAATACTGCTCTTGATTTATCATCACTTGCAGCAGGTGTTTATATGATGAATTTGAACGCTGATGGTGTTATTAGCACTATTCGCGTTGTTATCAAGTAATAAATCAAAACAATAGAAACATCGGCAGTCGTGGTACGATTATAGTATTACAGCTGCCGATGTTTCATTTTAGAATTTTATCATGAAAAAATTTCTTCTTCTCTTAGTTGTATTGCCCTTCTTAGTTTCATTTAATACAGCATCAATTCCAAGTGTTCAACTAAAAGACCTTAACGGTAATTTGGTAGATACAGGTAAACTATCTAACGATGGAAAACCAATGCTTATTTGTTTTTGGGCCACTTGGTGCAGTCCGTGCAAAAAAGAATTGAACACTTACGCGGAGCATTATGAAGACTGGAAAGAAGAAACAGGAGTAAAAATTTATGCTGTTACCATTGACGACCAAAGGACGGTTAATAGCGTAAAGCCATATATCAATTCCGTTTCATGGGAGTATGAAATTCTAATGGATGTCAACAAGCAATTTGCACAAGCCATGGGTGTAAACAACCCTCCTCATACATTCTTGTTAGATGGCAACGGTAATATAGTTTGGCAACACTCCGGCTATCAACCGGGCGATGAAGAAGAAGTTCATGAACAACTTCTTAAACTGAAATAACAATCTTGACAAGTTCCATCCTATTGATGGAACTTTTATTTTAGCCTGTTCTTACACATTTATTTATCCCCTTAGGATGAAATTTTTATTTGGCATACTCTTCTTGTTCACTTCATTCATTGTAATTGCGCAAGACAATTCTAACAAGCAAGAAACCAAGGGTCAACTGACAGGAAATTTTATGGTTCTTTTCCAGCAGTACAACGAAGACACTTTAATTGGTGCTGTCGTTCCTGATGCAAAAGCAGCCTTGAACTCTTTCGGAAATTTCACTTATACCTATGGTAAACTTTCAGCGGGTGTGCGATTTGAATCTTATCAAAATGCCATACTTGGCTTTCCTTCTCGTTTCAAAGGTTCCGGTATCGGTAATCGTTACGTTCGATACAACGACAATTTCTTAGATGTTACGGTTGGTAACTTCTACGAACAATTTGGAACAGGAATGGCCCTGAGAACCTATTGGGAACCAAACCTTGGAATAGATAATGCTTTGGATGGTGTTCGAGTAATACTAAGACCTACTAAGGCAATTGATCTAAAAGGAATATTTGGTGAACAGCGTTTGGATTTTAATAATCGCCTAATAAATGGTTCCGGTATTGTACGTGGTGCTGATGCCGAAATTCGTATCAATGATTTGTTTAAATCGTTGGAAGAAAAGCCTCTGAAAGTTTCAGTTGGCGGAAGTTTTGTTAGTAAGTATCAAGCTGGAACTACTATAGAAAAAGATTCGTTGTTGCTTTTGTTGCCTAACAACGTTTCGTTGACAGGTGGTCGCGTTGGTCTTATGTACAAGGACTTTCAATTCACTGGCGAGTATGCGTATAAAATAAACGACCCCAATGCCGATAATAATTATATCTATAAAGATGGTCAGGGAATGTTTGCCAACCTTACTTATAGCACCAAAGGATTTGGACTAAGTATCAACGGTAAGTTTATAGATAATATGGCTTTCCGCTCAGAACGTGAGGCGCTGTTGTTTGATGTACCTATTAACTTCTTACCTTCTATTACCAGGCAGCACACTTACAACTTGGCTGCTACGCTTTACCCCTATGCTACGGTGCTGAACGGTGAAAGCGGAATAAGCGGAGAGTTATTCTATAACTTCAAGAAAGAAAGTTTGCTTGGAGGTAAGTACGGAACTTATGTGGGGGTAAATGTTGCTGCTGTCAACAGCCTTGATACGACACGTTTGATAGGCCAAGAAGCAATCGTGCAAGGATACCGAACAAACTCACCTCTTTTTGGTACGCAAAAATATGTGCGTGATATCAACCTGGAAGTGCGAAAGAAGATTGACTCAAAACTGAGTTTAGTATATGCTCATTACTATTTTGAATTCAATACACTCACCACTCCAGTTACAAATGATTACAAAGGAATAGTCTATGCACACGTGGATGTGATAGATGTGCAATACAAAATAAAACCGAAGCACTTCATTCGAGGTGAATTACAATCCTTGATTACGGAGCAAGACAAAGGCAATTGGGCAACGGCTTTGGCAGAATACACTTTCTCCCCACACTGGACAGTTGCTGTTTTGGATCAATACAACTACGGCAATAGTAATCCCGATAAACGAGTTCATTATCTTTATGGAACCGTTGGTTACAATACAGGGGGAACACGGATTGCTGTTGGTTATGGAAAAAGAAGAGCTGGTATTTTCTGTATCGGTGGCGTGTGTCGGGCTGTTCCAGCTTCCAATGGTTTAGAGATTAACATTACAAGCAGTTTCTAAAATGAAAAATACAATTCAACTCATCATAGTCGCTGCTATAATTACTCTATTTTTTGGCTGCGATAAAATTGAAAACCCTGTTATAAAAACGGGAGATTATCGTGCTGACTTATATGGTCCTGTTCCGGCATTTTTAAATGTCGAAAACCCCGTTCAAAATGTACTTCTGGAAGACTTCACCGGCCATGATTGCGGCAATTGTCCTGCTGGACATGCTATTGCTAATGGTATAATAACCAACTACCCTGAACGCGTTTCGCTCGTTGCTATTCACGCGGGTACATTGGCACAACCTTATCCACCTAACTACCCTTCCGATTGGACAACGCCCGAAGGGACTTACTATTTGCTTACACAAGTTGGCGCTGATGAAATGCCTAAAGGTAGAATGAATAGAACGCCTGATTCACACATTGCTTATTCACCAAGCACTTGGGTCAATAAGACAAATGCAGCTTTGGCTGAATCACCACAAGTTCAATTACAGTTAGCTACAAATTACAATGCCGAAAACAAACATTTGAGCGTACATGTTAACCATCAATGGTTTCAAGGTTTGATTGGAAAATATAACTTGGTCATCATGCTCACGGAATCGCATATTATAGCTCCACAATTATGGTATAATCATACTCCTGAACATGTGGAAGAATACGAACACAATCACATGTTGCGCACAACTTTGACAGGTGCAACCGGTAGAATTGTAGCAAACAATCCCTCTTCAGGTTTTAATACTACCAACAGCTATACAATTGACTGGAAAGATGAATGGGTTGCTGAAAATTGTGAAGTTATAGCCTTTATTACTGAAGGTGAAGATGGCAGAGTTTTAAATTGTGTGCATCGCAAATTGGTCGAATAGTTCAATAAGATCTCGACCTTCTAGTTATCCTTTCTGATAACGCTTTCAATAAACTCAAGAACAAGTTCACGACCAGTTCTTTTCTCGGATGATGTGAGATAAAAATTAGGTAATTCTGTGAAATACTCTAAAAGAGTATTACAAAATTCGTTGACATTCCCTTCAACTATTTTAGGTTTTTCTTTGTCAGCCTTCGTAAAGATGATGGCGAAGGGCAATCCTTTTTCTCCCAGCTTAACACAAAACTCCACATCTATCCTTTGCGGTTTGTGACGCACATCAATTAGAACCATAGTGCAGTACAAATTCTCACGTCCTTCAAGATAATTATCAATCATCTTCTCCCACTTCTCTCGTTCAGTCTTGGCAATCTTGGCATAACCATAGCCGGGCAAATCCACCAAGTACCAAGGCCTGCTTTCTTCATTGATGAGAAAATGATTGATGAGTCTTGTCTTGCCAGGAGTAGCAGAAGTCTTCGCAAGACTCTTCTTGTTCACCAGCATATTGATGAGACTACTCTTACCTACATTACTTCTACCTATGAAGGCAAACTCCGGCTTGTCTGCTGCAGGGCACTGATCTAAAAATGCCGATGACTTTGCAAATTCTGCCGAAGTAATTTTCATATCTCAATTATCTAAACTTGTTGCTACTAGGAACGAACTAATTTCTTGTATTTAATACGAGATGGATTCACATCGCCAAGGCGTTTCAATTTGTTCTCTTCATACTCACTGAAAGTTCCTTCAAAGTAGTAGGCTTGCGAGTCACCTTCGAAAGCGAGGATGTGTGTGCATATTCTATCCAAGAACCAACGGTCGTGGGAGATAACCACAGCACAACCTGCGAAGCTTTGAATACCTTCTTCCAGGGCACGAAGTGTGTTCACGTCAATATCATTGGTAGGCTCATCCAGAAGAAGCACGTTGGCTTCTGTTTTTAATGTCATAGCTAAATGAAGGCGTCCACGCTCTCCACCGGAAAGTACACTTACTTTCTTTTGTTGGTCACTGCCTGCAAAGTTGAACTTGCTGCAGTATGCACGCGAGTTGATGGTTTGACCACCTACTTCTATCACCTCATTGCCTCCGCTGATAACTTCATAAACCGATTTGTTTGGGTCTATTTCTTTGTGTCGTTGATCAACGTATCCAATCTTTACTGTTTCACCAATTCTTATCTCTCCGCTTTCCGGTGTTTCTTCATTCATAATCATGCGGAACAATGTGGTTTTACCCGCACCATTCGGACCGATGATACCAACGATACCCGCAGGAGGAAGTTTGAACGAAAGATTTTCAATCAACAATCTATCTTCAAAACCTTTGGTCACATTGGTAAACTCGATAACATCATTACCCAAACGCGGACCATTAGGAATCGGAATTTCAAGCTTCGCTTCTTTCTCGCGCTCACCTTCGCTCATCATCTTGTCGTAGTTCTGCAAACGCGCTTTGTTCTTCGCATGGCGGCCTTTAGGATTGGTGCGTACCCACTCTAACTCGCGCTCAAGTATCTTTCTGCGCTTGCTTTCAGTCTTCTCCTCTTGCGCTAGGCGTTTTGATTTCTGATCTAACCAAGATGAATAGTTTCCTTGGTAAGGAATGCCTTCTCCTCTATCGAGTTCGAGTATCCAACCCGCAACGTTATCCAAGAAGTAACGGTCGTGGGTAACTGCAAGGACAGTTCCGGGGTATTGCGCTAGGTGATGCTCCAACCATTGCACGCTCTCGGCATCCAAGTGGTTGGTAGGCTCATCGAGCAACAACACATCCGGTTGTTGTAATAACAAACGACAAAGCGCCACGCGTCTTCTTTCACCACCTGAAAGTACACCTATCTTTTGGTCTTCAGGCGGGCAACGCAAAGCATCCATCGCAACGGAAAGCTTATTGTCCAAATCCCAACCACCCAATGATTCAATCTTGTCTTGTACGGCTGCCTGACGATTCATCAGCGATTCCATTTTCTCAGGGTCATTCAAAACCTCTTCATCCATGAACATCGCATTGATTTCCTCATACTCCTTCAGCGCATCGGTGATAGGCTTCACGCCCTCTTCCACTATCTCGCGCACAGTTTTGTTATCATCCAGTTGCGGCTCTTGCGGAAGATAGCCCACACTGTAGCCGGGACTCCAAACCACATCGCCTTGGAAAGATTGATCCAGCCCGGCAATGATTTTCATTACCGTGGATTTACCTGCACCGTTCATACCGAGGATGCCAATCTTAGCTCCATAATAGAAGCTGAGGTAAATGTCTTTGATGATATGTTTTCCTGTAGGTGTGTATTTGTTTACACCTACCATCGAGAAGATGATTTTCTTATCGTCACTCATGCTATTTGTCCTAAATATATAGTAATTGTTTCCCTTTGAAAAGGCGGGCAAAGATAGGGAAGAGTGAAAAGTCAAAAACGAAAAGTGAATAGTACAACTCCTTACAATTTCAATGGAAATAGTGATATTTCAAAATAGACCTTACGTACTGAAGTTGCTTTTCGTCTGCACATTCATTCCCTCACTATTCACTTTTCGTTTTTCCCTTTTCGTTGATATTACTTTCGCCCCATGGACGAACAATTGAAACAAGTCAATGCATTCAGAAAGAACACACTCATGGGTGCGCTTGGGATTGAATTTACCAAACTTGAGAAAGGTTATATAGAGGCCACCATGCCAGTGGATGAACGCACGCATCAACCTTATGGACTGCTGCACGGTGGCGCCAGTGCCGCCCTGGCCGAGACCATTGCCAGCTTCGGTTCACACATGTTGGTAATGGATGAAGGCGGCCTAGCTGTGGGCGTTGAGCTTAACATCAATCACCTGAAAGGAAAGAAGAGTGGCACTGTCACAGGCAAAGCAAAAATCCTTCATGAAGGCAGAAGCTCGCATGTATGGAGCATTGAGATTGTGGATGAAGAGAACAATCTGATTGCCATCAGCAGACTAACGGTAATGGTGAAAAGACAAAAATGATGTCCGACTTCAATTGGATAGATGAGTTTATATCAGCAAAGAAACCCTTTGCTATTTGCGTATTGCCCGATAGCCATGAAGCGAAAGTCTTCACGCATTATAATACTGACACCGTACAAAATGATGCAGGAGATGTATTCAAAATAGAACCTGAATCGACTGGTGATTTTTCTTCTTCTCAAAAAGCCACTTCGGAGCAAGCACACAGTTTAATGGTGCAGTATGCTGTTGATGCTATCAAAAGCGGAACAGTGCAGAAGGTTATTATCTCGACTATTAAGCATGCGGAAAGACATGGACAACTGCTATCCTCAATCTTTGAAAGACTGCTTACCTCCTATCCTACTGCTTTTAGGTATGTGTGTTTTCATCCTGCCTATGGTCTTTGGGCGGGTGCAAGTCCTGAGTTATTGCTGAAGAAAGAAGGCAATAATTACTACACCACAGCGCTTGCCGGAACTGTTAGAACAACTTCCAATCAACCTCCGGTGTGGAATGATAAACTGGTATATGAGCAAGCCTTGGTGACCAACGGAATCACTTCGCATTTGAAGACTATTGGTATATATGACTTGAATATATCCGAGCCCAAGCCGCATAAAGCAGGACCGGTAACACATCTTAAAACAGATATTGATTTTGTAACAGAGGCTTCCACGGCTAATGTATTGCAAGCCCTTCATCCAACGGCCGCTGTTTGTGGTTTCCCTAGAGAAGAGGCAAAGGCCTTGTACCGTTCTTTAGAAGAACATGAGCGCAGACTCTATACAGGCTATCTTGGAATAAAGCAAGCAAATGGTGATTTGCGTTACTTCGTCAACCTGCGCTGTATGCAAATCTTTGATGACCATTTTGAATTGCATGTGGGCGGTGGCATCACTGCGGGTTCTATTGCAAAAGATGAATGGGTAGAGACGGAGAACAAAGCGAAGGTGCTGAGGCAGGTGATCCAATAGAAGCCGTTGGCTGTTAGCCTTTGGCCTTTAGCTATTGGCTAATTGATTTTCCACCGCAAAGGCGTAGATGACGCAAAGCATACTCAAGAGATAATTCATAATTCATAATTCTCAATTCACCATTCAATTAGCTTTGCCCACGTATGTTACGAACAGTAGAAGTTACAAGGTATGTGGCTCCATTGCGCGAGGGCGGTTCTTTGCCCGCCATTGTTGAGGCTGACGACCAATTCTTATACGTCCTCAAATTCAAAGGTGCGGGGCATGGATACAAAGCGCTTATATCCGAACTGATAGGCGGTGAAGTGGCACGTGCCTTAGGCTTTAGAGTTCCTGAGTTGGTGTTTGCCAACCTCGATAGCACCATTGGAAGAACCGAAGGTGATGAAGAAATACAAGACTTGCTAAAGGCAAGTAATGGCCTCAACCTTGGGCTTCATTACCTATCGGGTGCTATCACGTTTGATCCGTTGGTGATTCCATTATCTGCCAGAGAGGCTTCACAAATAGTATGGCTAGATAGCTTTCTGCTGAACATAGACCGCACTGCGCGCAATGCCAATATGCTCTGGTGGCACAAAGAACTTTGGCTGATAGACCAAGGCGCATCTTTATACTTCCATCACTCTTGGCAAAACTGGGAAACGCTCAACAAGCCTTTCCCTATGATAAAAGACCATATACTTCTCTCCTACGCTACGGAACTGGAAGAAGTAAACGCAGCGTTTCAACAGAAACTGACCAATGAAAAACTTACGGAGATAGCCCACCTCATCCCCGATGAATGGCTGCAAGATGAGCCTGCCTTCTTCTCCATAGATGAGCACCGCAAGGCGTACATTACTTTCCTGCACAATCGACTGGCAAGTTCCACTTACTTTACACAAGAAGCCCAAGATGCAAGAAAAGCACTTATATGAGTATGCCGTTATACGGCTGGTGCCACGTGTGGAGCGCGAGGAGTTTCTCAATGTGGGAGTGATAGTCTATTGTGCTTCGCAAAAGTTTTTGGATGCGCGCATCTATTTGCCAAGTGAGAAGTTCCGCTGCTTCGGTTGCGCTATGAATGAAGAAGAAGTAACGACTTTCCTCGAAACATTTGTAGCTATAAGCAAAGGCGGAAAAGAAGGCGGACCGATAGGTACACTTCCCTTAGCTGAACGCTTCCGTTGGCTAACGGCTTCACGCAGCACGGTTATCCAATGCTCTACCGTACACAATGGCATGACGGCTGACGCTGCTCAAACATTGGAGCATTTGTTTAAGAGATTGGTGTTGCCGGAGGAGGTATAGTTGGCTACAAGCCAACGGCATAAAAGGAATGGGCTATGGAAGCACGATTCATTGGGTTGCCATTTGGAGTTAGCGGTTACAAACCGCTAGAATGCCACACACGAGTTACGCTGCGCTAAACTCGCGAGATTGGGGGTTATGAATTATTACTTTTTTTTCTATTTAGTAATTCTTCAAGTCTTTTTTTATCCTTATCATCATGAATTTTATTATGACATTCTACACAAACGGATATTAGCTCCTCTAATATTTCATTGTATAAATTATCATATGACAAATGATGAACATCAACAGCTTCTTTTTGCTTGCATGACTGGCACAGATAACTATCTCGTTTCAGAACCATTTGTCGTTTAGTTTTCCATTCAGGTGAACCAAGATAAGCCATGTATTTTCCATACCTCGAATGCTCAAAGTTGTTTTTATCTATATCTTCCTTAATGAGTAAATAGTCGTCATGTACACGTTGTTTCCATTCCTGAAAACGGTACTCATTCATTTCTTCTCTAATATCATCTCCATATTTTTTACGCGATAGCGGAAGATGCCTATTTACAATTCCACCACACATTACACACTGATGTAAAAGTCGAATAGTTTTTTCGGTTTGCTCAACAATTACTATTTTCAAAGGACTCCTACAGCAGTCGTCAATTTGAATTGCTCTTTGCTTTTTGCATTTATCACATCCATAAACATCGTGAAACTCACTTTGATACATCAGTGAATTTTCAATACTACATTTGAGACAAGTACCCATTTGATGTTATTATTCTTAAATTACTCCTTTCCCCACGTGGGTGTTGGCGGTTACAGGCTGAGTACATAATACATAAATGTTACGCTGCGCTAAGCTCTAAGGAAAGCAACAGGTTATTTAATACTTCCATCGCGATCAAAGAATTTAATTGTTCCTGTTTTTACATCTTTTAAAATTGCTTTGGCCGTATCCTTTCCTGAAATTATAAGTTGCTCAGGATCCGTCAGCCTCACATCATAGATGTATTTTATTGATAGAATCTTGATTGGCTCAAAATCCTTTACTTGAATATACGCCTCATCCCATTTGTATTCGTACTCCCTATCCCTTTCGTTATTGCTTGACCTAGGAAGTTGTTCCTCTAACTTGAGTAAGTCCGTAATAATGCTTCCGTCTTTATCCTTGATAAATATTTTATTGTTAAATCCGCTTATCTCAAATAGATGGTCCGATTTAATATCGGAGTATTTATCTCTAATCCAAACATTATCTAATTCGAAACTCATTCGAACATTCTCTATCAGAATCAGAGAGATGTCAATTTGTATTTTCTTAAGCCGACTGTTCCAATCGCTATCAATTGGAACTCTGAGTTCCATGAGGTTCAATCCATAATAGTTCGCAAATTTTGCAGCACCGGCTTGATAGCCATTCTTACAAACAAATATTCCATTAATGTTTCCTATGTCTGTCAAAGCGCCATAGAAGTCTCTAATGCGTCCTATAGATACGTTACTCGTTTTATAATTTTTACATTCTATTGCTACTCTATGGGTTACACCAGCAATTTGATATTCCCAGTAAACATCAAGCTGGTGTTTACAACCCGACCGCCCAACTATATCAACATTATGTTGAACTTTTATTGGCTTAATGTCTTCGCTATCAAGCAGGGCTTGATATATTTCTTGTGCGAACTTCTCATACTCGATATCCGCATTTAATTCGTTTATATTCATACTCATTTATTCCAAATGGTTCTTGCTTAACGCAGTGTAGCCGTTCCAATTATTCCTTGGGCTTTTAGCCCATAATAGTCATAATCCTTACCCTCACACATAAAGCGAATATAGATTGAGTTTTGTTGGTTTTAAGCCACCACTGTCATAAGCACGGGTTAAGGAGCTAAGAATTAAGTTTCGTTGACATAGGCAGTAAACCATAGCCCACGGTTTTAACCGTGGGTTTATAATTACCGCACCATTTTAAATAACCGTTTCAACGGTTTACTATTTTTGAAAAAATTATAACCAATGAACGATGCCACATTCATTCAATAAACTATGGATACATGCTATATGGGCAACGAAGGACAGAAGTCCGCTCATTGTCGGTAATAGTGAAAAGCAAATTCATGGTTATATCCGTCAGCAATTGGATGAATTAGGTTGTCCGGTAAGAATTATCAATGGAATGCCAGACCATGTTCATTGTCTGTTCTTGCTGAATCCACAGAAGGCCATAACTGAAGTAATCAAGCAAGTTAAAGGAGGAAGCTCCCACACCATCAATGAGCAACATCTACTT
>Ga0209572_1001286_pt1 | contig 18913 bp, 19 predicted proteins | sample EBPBio232012_DNA_FD_185867 | JGI IMG/M metagenome (GOLD analysis project Ga0209572, IMG submission 185867) | Wastewater treatment Type I Accumulibacter community from EBPR Bioreactor in Madison, WI, USA - Reactor 1_1/23/2012_ DNA (SPAdes)... | ecosystem: Engineered > Bioreactor > EBPR >...
AGTGAAGGAGCGATCAGCGAGTGAACGACGGCTGGCGACGATGCTCCAAAACAAAAAAGTCCCCCGCACCGAATGGTGCAGGGGACTTTTTTGCAAAAGGAGACAGCTAACGGGGCTTACTTGCCAGCGCAGCCGCCGCAGCTGGACTTGGCTTCCGGCTTCGGAGCGGGCTCGACCTTGGCCTTGGAAGCCTTGATCTCGGCGTCGCTCGGCACGATGACCTTGTCGATGACGTGGATCACACCATTGCTAGCGGCAATGTCAGTCTTGATGACGGTAGCGCCGTCGATCATGACCTTGCCATCCTTCACCTTCACCTCAACCTTGGCGCCCTTCAGCGCCGTGCCGACAGACTTACCATTGGCGGCCACGGCATCCTTGGCCATCACCTTGCCCGGAACCACGTGGTACAGCAGAACGCTCTTCAGAAGCTCCTTGTCGGCGAGAACGGCATCAAGGGTGGCCTTCGGCAAAGCCTTGAAAGCCTCTTCGCTCGGAGCGAAAACGGTGAACGGGCCCTTGCTCTTCAGGGTATCCACGAGTCCAGCGCGCTGAACCAGGGAAACGAGGGTCGGGAACGCCTTGCTGTCAACAGCGGTGTCAACAATATCCTTCTTGGCCGGTGCATTCGCGATCGACGAAGCGAGCGTGAACATGGCGAGAGCTGCAATTCCGAAAACTTTGGCTTTCATGGGTTTGTCCTGTCTAGGGAGCCAGTCGGCTTGTCGCCGCAGTGCTGACAGATCAAACTCAGGTCAGGGCGTGAGAGTTCGCAACATATCATCATTCAGTGATGAAAGGCCCATCCCACCGACATGCCCACCAGACTCATTTGAACCAGAACGGACTAGGCCTCCCAGGCTGGGACCTTGACGGATTTTGAACCTAGAGCGTATCATGGGCACCTGGTGAGAAGGCAACTTCCCACCGCGCTACCTGCCAGTGAGAAGACACGGCAGATTGAGTACGACACAGATCGAAAGAGAAAACGAGTCGAACCAGTCAGCCCCGTGTCCGAGTGACCGGGCTTTTTTTGTGATTCAGACCAGCGACGAAACGCTTGATCCGAGATGCAAAAAGGGCGGCAAGCCGGGCGAAGCAGGGCAGGAAGCAACCAACACGAGGACTGAATGCCGACCGTAAACCAACTTGTCCGTCGCGGACGATCCAAGACTTCAGTGAAGTCCAAATCGCCTGCGCTCAAGCGCAACCCGTTCAAGCGGGGCGTGTGCACCATCGTTCGAACCATGACCCCGAAGAAGCCGAACTCGGCTCTCCGAAAGGTTGCCCGGGTTCGCCTGACTCACGGTGTCGAAGTCACCGCCTACATCCCTGGCGAAGGCCACAACCTGCAAGAGCACTCAGTGGTGCTCGTCCGCGGTGGCCGGGTCAAGGATCTTCCGGGCGTGCGCTACCACATCGTTCGAGGAACCGAGCAAACCGGTGGTGTGAACAACCGCAAGAAGAGCCGCAGCAAGTACGGAACCAAGCGACCCAAGCCGGCGGCAGCGAAGTAAGGAGAACTGAAAGAAGATGCCACGAAAAGGTCCTGTCCCGCCGCGCGTGATCCTGCCGGATCCCGTTCACAACAGCGAATTGCTGCAACGATTTATCAACCGCCTCATGCTCGACGGCAAAAAGTCGAAGGCTGAAGGCATTGTCTATGGCGCGCTCGAACAAGCCGCGACCAAGCTTGAAGTCGAACCGATCGAAGTGTTCGAAAAGGCAATGGGCAACATCATGCCGAACGTTGAGGTTCGACCTCGACGGGTGGGTGGTCAAACCTACCAAGTGCCGATGGATGTCCGCCCGGCCCGACGCCGAGCCCTCGCCATGCGCTGGATGGTCACATTCAGCCGCAAGCGAAGCGGAAAGAGCATGCAAGACAAGCTCGCCGCTGAGTTCGTCGACGCCTACAACGAAACAGGCGGCGCCGTCAAGCGAAAAGAAGAAGTTCACCGAATGGCCGATGCCAACAAGGCATTTAGCCACTACCGGTTCTAACCTGAAAGAGGAAACATTTAAGGAGCATATACAGAAATGGCCCGATCGCACCCGCTGGAACTTATCCGCAATATCGGCATCGCTGCACACATCGATGCCGGCAAGACCACGACGACCGAGCGCATCCTCTTTTACACCGGTAAGACCCACAAAATCGGGGAAGTGCACGATGGTGCCGCCACGATGGACTGGATGGAGCAAGAGCAGGAGCGAGGAATCACCATTACCTCCGCTGCAACTTCGGCCTTCTGGCGCGGTAGCAAGACGGACAAGCCAGAACACAAGATCAACATCATCGACACCCCGGGGCACGTCGACTTCACCGTTGAGGTGGAGCGCTCGCTTCGCGTTCTCGATGGTCTGGTCGCTGTGTACTGCGCGGTCGGTGGAGTTCAACCGCAGTCCGAAACCGTCTGGCGACAAGCCAATAAGTATAAGGTTCCGCGAATTGCTTACGTGAACAAGATGGACCGCCTCGGCGCTGACTTCTATCAAGTCATCGAACGACTGCGCGACCGCTTGGGTGCCAATGCAGCGCCTCTCGCTATCCCCATCGGGGCTGAGAGCGACTTCAAGGGCTACATCGACCTTCTTGCGATGAAGGCTACGATCTACACGAGCGACGACGGAAAGAACTTCGACGAAACCGACATCCCGGCCGATATGGTCAAGGATGCGGCGACGTGGCGCGAAAAGCTCATCGAAGCAATTGCGGACTACGATGAATCGGTCATGGAGCGATTCTTGGAAGGCGAAGAAATCCCGATGGAGGAACTCAAGAAGTCCCTCCGAAACGGCGTCCTCGCCAACAAGATCGTGCCGGTGATCTGCGGAAGCTCGTTCAAGAACAAAGGCGTGCAGTTCCTCTGCGACTGTGTTGTTGACCTGCTGCCTTCGCCGCTGGATGTCGACGACATCACGGGTGTCGATCCGGACGACGAATCGCCGCTCGTGCGCAAGCCGAGCGACGAAGAGCCGATGAGCGCCCTGGCCTTTAAGATCATGTCCGACAAGTTCGTCGGTCGTCTGACGTACATCCGACTCTATTCGGGCGTGCTGAAGAAGGGAAGCCAGGTCACGGTGTGCTACCGCGATCCTCACACCAACGAAATGCGCACTCGAACCGAGCGCGTTGGACGCATCCTTGAGATGCACGCCAACAATCGCCAGGATACGGATGCCGTGTACGCCGGTGAGATCGTCGGTGTCATCGGTCTCAGCGACGTCAAGACGGGTCAAACCATCTGCGACGGAGCCAAGCCGATCGTTCTGGAGTCGATCAAGTTCCCCGAGCCGGTGATCCAAGTGGCCATCGAACCGAAGAGCCGAGCCGACCAAGAAAAGCTGGGTACCAGCCTGGCCCGACTGGCTGAAGAAGATCCGACCTTCCGCGTCTACACCGACGCAGAATCCGGTCAGACCATCATCAGCGGAATGGGTGAGCTTCACCTGGAAATCATCGTTGACCGTCTGAACCGAGAGTTCAGCGTTCAGGCGAACCAGGGCAAGCCGCAGGTTGCTTACCGAGAAACCGTGACCAAGAAGAGCCGCGCCGAAGGCCGATTCGTCCGCCAAACCGGTGGTTCGGGTCAGTACGGTGTCTGCGTTCTGGAAATCGAGCCGCTCGAAGTGGGCCAAGGCTTCGTCTTCGAGAACAAGGTTGTCGGTGGATCGATTCCGAAGGAATACATCCCGGCCGTCGAAAAGGGCGTCCGAGAAGCACTCCTCAGCGGTGTCATCGCCGGTTACCCGGTTGTGGACGTCAAGGTGGCCGTCGTGGACGGCAGCTACCACGATGTTGACTCGAACGAAAACGCGTTCAAGCAAGCCGGCATGATCGGCTTCCGAGAAGCGATGCGAACGGCAACTCCGATCCTGAAGGAGCCTATTATGCACGTCGAAGTCACCACGCCGGACAACAACGTCGGTGATGTCGTGGGTGACCTCAACGGTCGACGCGGACGAATCGAGAGCATGGACTCGGCTCTTGGCGGTGCCACCATCGTCAACGCCCACGTGCCGCTCTCCGAGATGTTCGGTTACGTCACCACGCTGCGAAGCCTTACCCAAGGCCGCGCAACTCCGAACGTGACGCCGTCGCACTACGAACAAGTTCCGCAAAGCATTGCTGCGGAAATCATGGCGAAGAACAACAGCTAATCGGCTGCTGACACTGAACCTGTTCACGCCCCTGAGCGAGTGATCGCCCAGGGGCGTTTTTGTTCCCCCGGAAGAGGCATCGGAAGGGGGCCAAGTGGCCCGCTCCAGATTCAAAAGGGCCTGGGTCGTGTTGATTCCAAGGGGCCCGAATCAGTCATCATATCCCCGTTCATGCGCCGAAGGCTCTGCCTTTGGTGTGTCATCGACTCCGGCTCAGGACGACGATCCTGGGTGGCTCTGCGGAAGCGGCTTTGCTGAAGGCGGAAAAAACCGGAAGAGAACAGCAGGTAAGAAAAAATGGCAAGAGCTAAATTCGAACGGACGAAGCCGCACGTCAACATTGGTACGATCGGCCACGTCGACCACGGTAAGACAACCCTGACCGCTGCCATCACCGGTAGCCTCGCCCTCAAGGGTCTTTCCAAGAAGGTTAAGTACGACGAAATCGATAACGCACCGGAAGAAAAGGCACGCGGTATCACGATCAACATTTCGCACCAAGAGTACGAAACCGAGACCCGACACTACGCCCACGTCGACTGCCCGGGACACGCTGACTTTATCAAGAACATGATCACCGGTGCCGCCCAAATGGACGGTGCGATCCTGGTCGTGAGCGCAACCGACGGTCCGATGCCGCAAACGCGCGAGCACATCCTGCTCGCTCGTCAGGTCGGTGTGCCTTACGTGGTCGTCTTCGTCAACAAGGTTGACCTCGTCGACGACGAAGAGCTCCTCGAGCTCGTCGAAATGGAAATCCGAGAACTGCTGAGCAGCTACAACTTCCCGGGCGACGACACTCCGATCGTGCGCGGTTCCGCCGTCAAGGCCACCGACGCGCTCGAAGCTGGCGCAAGCCCGGACGATCCGGCCCTCAAGCCGATCTACGATCTGATGGCCAGCGTTGACGCTTGGATCCCCACGCCGGAGCGCGACGTCGACAAGCCGTTCCTCTGCGCAGTGGAAGACGTGTTCACCATCACTGGTCGCGGCACCGTCGCCACCGGTCGTGTCGAGCGCGGCACCCTCAACGTCAACACTGAAGTCGAAATCGTCGGAATCCGCGACACCCGCAAGACCACTTGCACGGGTATCGAAATGTTCCGAAAGCTGCTGGACAGCTGCCAAGCCGGTGACAACGTCGGCCTGCTGCTCCGCGGTATCGACCGAACGGCCATCGAGCGAGGCATGGTTATCTGCAAGCCGGGCTCCATCAAGCCGCACACCAAGTTCGATTCCGAGGTTTACGTCCTCAGCAAGGAAGAAGGTGGTCGCCACACCCCGTTCACCACGGGCTACCGACCGCAGTTCTACTTCCGCACCACCGACGTGACCGGAACCCTGCACCTGCCGGAAGGCGTGCAAATGGTTATGCCGGGCGAGAACATCACCATGACGGTCGAGCTCATCAACCCGATCGCTATGGAAATCGGCTCCAAGTTCGCTATCCGTGAAGGCGGCCGCACCGTGGGTGCAGGCACCATCAGCAAGGTCTACGAATAAGGATCTGATCCCCGGAAACGGGCAAGAGCCGGAATCTCACGATTCCGGCTCTTTTTTGCATTTGAGGTTGCGACAAAAAACTCACCGCACTCCCAAGGGAGGGAAGCGCGGTGAGCACGGAGTTTGATCGGGCTGACCCAGAGGGTCAGGCGGCGGCCATTGTCTCGAGATCCTTGCGGAGCATCGCGCGGGCTCTGAAGAGCCAGCTCTTGATGGTTCCTTCCGGCTTGCCGAGAGCGTCGGCAATCTCATTGACATCCATGTGGCTGAAGTGCCGCATCATGATGATGTTGCGGTAGCGCTCCGGCAACCGGACAATCGCCGCACGCAGAGATTCTGCGCCGAGCGACTGCTCCAGCTGATCAGAAACGCTCGCCGATTGATCGAACAGCGCATGCTCGTGAGCCTCGATGTTCTCGGCTCCGTTGCGACGTGTGCGGATCATATCCACGCAGCAGTTGCTGCAGATGCGGAGAAGCCACGGCAGCATCGGACGACCCGGCTGGAAGCTATGGATCGCGCGGCAGGCCTTGAGAAGGGTGTCCTGCACGGCGTCCTGCGCATCTTCCGAGTCGCGAAGCATTCGCATGGCTTGTCCGAGAATTGCGGGGCGATGCATATCAGCCAGCAATTCAAAAGCGACCATTTCGCCTTTCTGAGCGCGAGCCACTAAGTGCTCTTCCCATTCCGGCATTCGTTTCGAGTTTGTGTTCTTGCGGTCCACGAGCACACTGTAAATGAGGTTTTGCTCTAGACCAAATTTTTGGGACTCTATGACCATTTGTTATAGGCCTGTGGTCATAGGACTTCTCAGCCGAAGATTTTCGGTATGAGAGCACGGACGCTCGGATACACACTCGCGGCTTCTGGCCCGGTGTGGTTACTGGCCCTGCTAGCGATCCAAGGACGGACCTTGGCCACGCCTTGGCAATCGCCGGAATATGGTGAGGAAGAATCTGCAAAGATCCTCGCCTACGCACCGGCGATCCAGGCAACCAGGGCGAAAATGCCCGATCTCTGGGATGGCGATGAGAAGACGTTGCGCGAGGTCGCGATGGTCTGGATCGATGGGTATCGACGCGGAGAGCTCGAGTCGATCCGTCCTGCCTCCGCTGATGATGATGGGAGCGAAGGCGTGCGCCAGCAAATAGAAGCATCGCGTCGCGGCGTCATCCAGGCCCTGATGCGCCAAACCAACGAGGCCGAGCACCTTCAAGATTGGAAGCGGGCCAACGAGCTGATGATCCTCACCCTCCAGCTCGCGGAAGTGGCCAAGTACAACAGCGCACTCAGTGTCACGAACTCGTGCTACGTGCAGCTTCACACCATCGAGCGCTTTGAAACCATGCGAGAATTCCTCACTCCGGCCCAGGTTCAAGAGTTCGAGAGCTATCTCTCGACTCTGTCGAGCAACCCAGAGCGGGTGATCAAGATGGCGGACCAGGTCGCGCGCATCAGTGAGCTCGGGCCGACCGATGCGATCACGAAAATCCAGGCGCAGCACGGAACCGGCGAGCTTCTCACCAAGGATGTCCGGGATATCTATGCGATCTCAAACGAGGCAGGGGTCGCCGCGATTCGCGGATTCCAGGCAGCGTTTCGCTTGGAATCTGAGCTCGACGCTCACCGGGGCAGACTCATCAGTCCGAAAGAACCAGGATTCCGTCTGACCGCAAGCTCAGAGTCAGATTCTGATCTTTAAGCACCGCGGCTCGGTCGGAAACCGATTCCGATCCGGTGAACTCCCAACTGACCAATCGATCAGGCTCAGAGACCCGCATGATCATGGGCGATCGGAACAGATCGGCCATGGCCAAGGCGCAGTCACGAACCGTGCCTTCGCTTTTCGAGGCAGAAATGGCTTGATCGCCGGGAACCACCAGGGAGAGCCCGGTTCCGTTTTTCGGTAACACATCCAGAACCACTGCCGTGTCCGAACCCGTGGCAATCTCGCTGTCCAGAGTCTTGTCTTTCGCCGAAATCGACTTAACTTCCTCTTGGGTGGCGGCATTGCGCACCACGACTTCATCGGAGCCGATAGCGCTCACGCGCACATTCAGTTTGCCTTCGATCAGCACGGCATCGAGAGTTGTGGAAGCCTTCGCAGGAGCCGAGCCACCGATGTTGCCCGTCGCAGTGCGCTGACCTTGGTTTGGAAGAATGACGCTGACAAAGGCGGCAGCAATCGCGACGACCGCCAGTCCGCCAAACGCGACCAGGCGCCAGTTACCAAAGAAACTTGTTTTTGCTGACCGCTTGGTTTCCCAATCGTGATGGTCAAGCTTCTGCATGATTCGATCATGCAAATCGTGCGGGAGTTCAATCGGCTCATCCGCCTCACGGGCAAAGAGATCGAGCGCAATCTTGAATTGGCGATACTCCTCTGCGAGTGCAGGATCGGCAGCCAGAGCCCTCTCGAAGGCCTCTTTGAGGCCAGCTTCGAGATCGCCTTCGTAGTAGGCGCTGAAGAATTCCTGGGCTTTCTGTGAGTTCATACCGTTCCTCGCTTGTGGCTTTGACTTCAACCCATTTGGAAAAGTTCCGAGTTTTGGGATAATTGCTCTCGCAACGCGACTCTTGCCCGATTCAGACGACTTTTGACCGTGCCGATCGGGAGGTCCAGGGCGTCGCTGATCTCCTCGTAAGAGAGCCCCTCCACGTGATACATGATGAGCATCGCGCGCTGGTACTCCGGCATCGACCCCAAGGCATCCTGGATCGCTGTTTCGCGCGCGTTGCGCTCCGCGATCTCCGCCGGGCCATCTGAGTCATCCTCATACTGCCGCTCAACTTCGCCATCCCCAATGTTGACTGAAGAATCCAGGCTGACGTTGTTGCCGTCCTTATCGCGCTTCTTGCGATCGAGGAAGCAATTGGTGACAATGCGATAGAGCCAGGTGCTGAACGCGCTCTGCCCCCGGAAGTTCTTGAGAGCGGAGTAGACCCGCAGAAAAGCATCCGAGACGACATCCCCCGCTTGCTCAGGATCCCGGGTGAGTCGAAACGCGTACTGATAGGCTCGTGCTTCATATTTCAGCACGAGCTGATCGAAAGCCGAGCGGTCGCCGTCTCGGGCTCGATCAATCAGCATCAGGTCTTCGTTCCGCATTTCCCTCGTTTGTGAGTGTGACTGAAATCTCCCACTAGCTCGTGATTCTGGGCCGCGACGTTGGGCGAACGGCCGATTCGATGGCGGCTTGTTCTTCCACCGTCAAACTCGTCTCCGACTTACCTTTGACGAGCGACTTGCCAAATACGCGACAATCCATCCGCCCCACTTGGCTGGTGATCACAGCTCCATTGCCTTCCTCATCGTACACCGCGAGGGCAAAGCTCTGTTCACCGCCGACATCATTGAAGGCGTTGTATCGGGTGAGACCCACATAGCGCTTCGCCGATTTCAGCTTGCTCTCTGCTCCCGTCATGCGCTCTTTCAAGGCTTCTACTTCGGCTTCCAAGCCACCGCTCCTGCGGAGCTGAGTGTGCAAGAGTTGTTCCAGATTGCCCCCTTCCGCACCCGTCGAGAGCTGATCCCAGACCCGATGGACGTTCTTCAGCTTCTTGCTGAGACTGAAACACCAGGCGAGGAGTCCGACCACCACAACCACCAGCACCAAGCTGATGACGGCAAGATAAGGAGCGAGAGCAGATTGAAGAGAGCCCATGGACTGAAAAAGGCACGCAAATGTGCCGAAGTGAAGTATAACCCCCCATAGGCGGCGTCATTGAGAAAGATGGAGCAGAGATCACCATCTCCGAAGAAAAAGAAGCAGGTTGTGCGCGGATTCACCGCGTTCCTCCTCTTTGTTCTGGCGTTTGCTCTCATGATGCTCTTCAACTTCCGAACCGTGGAAGTGAAGGGCGATTCCATGGTTCCCACTTTCAACAGCAAGGATCACGTCCTGGTGAGCAAAGCCTACTGGTTGGTCGGGGAAGTCAAGCGGAACGATATCGTCGTGGTCAAGAGCCGCGATGTCCCCAACGAATACTACATCAAGAGGGTGTACGCCACGGGCGGAGATACCGTCGATCTCTACAACACTCCCGAAGGCTGGTCGCCGTTTGAGGGAGAGGTTGAGTACAAAGTTCCGGCTGGCGAATACTACGTCCTCGGCGATAATCGACCCGTCAGCGAAGATTCTCGCGAATGGGGCCCGGTCAAACTCGATGAGATCCTCGGCAAGGTGATTGTCTTGCGATTCGGCGTCCCTGCCACTCAGGCACAGGCCAAAGAGTAACGGGAGCGCTTCGACATGCGATTTCCCACTGCCCGAGTTGGTCGGCAGACGATGGAATTTTTCCCCTCGCCGTACCGGGCGCCTCTCCGGGCTTTTGCGGCCCTTGTTATTCCTTGGCGCGCCGACGAAGTCCTGATCTGCGACATTGTGGGGCGCGGATGGTGTATCCCGAGCGGACGAGTCGAGCCCTTTGAATCTTCGCAGGAAGCGGCCGTGCGCGAGGCACGGGAAGAAGCCGGTGCAGAACTCGCCCGGTGCCTCTACCTGGGCTGCTACAAGCTCTCAGACGGCAAAGAGGTGCGATGGGCGGATCTCTTCGTTGGGGAGGTCAGGGATCTCGGCGAGATTCTCACGCCACAGGAATCGCGCGGCTGTCAGTGGGTGGATCTCACGGGACTTCCGGAAACCTACTATCTTTGGAACGATCTCACCGAGGCCGTCTTCGCCCACTCGAAGCGCGTGATTGATTCCGCTCGTGCTTTTGAGTCCGAGCCCTGAAGCATCGGGCCGCCAGAAAGCCCCCGACGCCCAACCGATTTCCGCCGTCACGCCGTAGAATAGTCAAGACCCGCCCATGGAGAAGATCGTTCTTGCCGCACCCCGAGGATTCTGCGCTGGCGTTGCCTATGCCATCGAGGTCGTGAACCTCGCGCTGAAAATCCACGGCGCCCCGGTCTATGTGCGCCACGCGATCGTCCACAACGAATGGGTGGTGCGCGATTTTGAATCCAAAGGTGTGGTCTTCATTGAGGATGTCGATGAGATCCCGGAAGGGGAAGTCGTTGTGTTCTCCGCCCATGGAGTGTCGCCTGCCGTTCGCGCGCAGGCCAAAGCCCGATCTCTCACCGTGATTGATGCGACCTGCCCTCTCGTGACCAAGGTTCACAATGAAGCCAAGCGTTTCGCCGCCAAGGACTTCCTGATGGTTTATGTGGGGCATCGTGGACACGTGGAAGCCGAGGGCACCATGGGTGAAGCCCCCGACCGCATGATCCTGGTGGAGACCGCCGCCGAAGCAGAAGAACTGGAACTCCCACCGCACGAAAAGCTCGCCTTGGTCACTCAGACGACACTCAGCGTGGACGAAGTCCGCGAGATCGTCGAAGTGCTCCAGCGACGATTCCCCCACCTCCAACTCCCGCAGAAGGAGGACATCTGCTATGCCACCACCAATCGACAGGGAGCCGTGAAGGCTCTGGCCGAGCAGTGTGATCTGGTGATTGTCGTCGGAAGCACCACGTCTTCGAATTCAAACCGTCTGCGCGAGGTCGCCGAAAGCTACGGCGCGGACTCTGTGCTCCTGATGTCTCCAGACGAGATGGATCCTTCCTGGGCCACGAAGTATGGAACCATTGGCATCACCAGTGGGGCTTCAACGCCGGATAACTTGGTGGAAGATGTCATCGGTCGCTTGCTGGAGTGGACGCCAGGGGCGCCGGTCGAGGTTCTGGAAACAGTGCGGGAAGATGTCGAGTTTCTACCATCGAGGCAACTCGTTGCTCTCGCCATGGCTCAGGAGTGAGCGAATCGGCTCCGCAACTCAGCGAGCCTGGTGACCATTTCGGGATTCTCCATGACTTCCGCCATCATGTCCGTTCGTGCGGCGATGTATTCCCAGTCGAGAGTTCTTTGACGGACGAGGATTCCCGCGATATCTCTGATGTCGTGGGGGCGCCCAGCGAAGTTCTTCAGGATGATGAGATCTTCTGCGGAGCAGACTCGCAGCGAGAATTCATCCCAGAAAGGCTGCAGGCTTCCTCGCATGATGAACTCCTCCTCGTAGGGGAATCCCGCCAAGGAGACATCGACTCCAATGTCTCCGTCGTGCAATAGTAGAACCCTTGACCGAAGGGCGAAGTCCAGGGCGTTTGCATTTCTTGCAGCAAACTTGCTGAGGAGCAGCGTGGCTACGGATTCATCGTTTGAAAACCCGGTGTAAACCGTCAAGTCAACGTCTCTTGTGAAACGAGGATCCCCCCATACAAAAATTGCGACACCTCCAATAAAGCAGAACGGATAACCTGCTTCTTCAAGCGTAGCCTGAACTTTCGCAGCTACCCGAAAAATGGGAAGCAGTTCTATTTCTGCCAACGTGCCCTCATTCTCGCTTGCATTTCGATTAAGCCAGAGCCATCGCGCAACGGGACATCAGGAGCGTGAGAGAGGGCATCGTAAAGCGCTCTGATTCCCCGCTCCGTCGTCAGGCGTGGGAGTTCAGTCTGACGAAGACGCTCGTCTTCAGCGGCAGCCAAATCCCAGCGGATTCTGAGCTCTCTGACCACATCGTGCTTCTTTGCGCTCTCTTCCATAAGCTCCATTCTACTCCTTTGCGACTCTGATCAGGAATCAGTGCCTTTTAAGATTCCGCGACACTGCTTCAACAGATAAGCATCCAGCAGCATAAGCGCAAAACCTTGAACGACGACCGCCCATGCCCCTGACCGTGTTGGGAGATCGCCACCGAACAAAGCGACGCCCGAGCCGACGAGAATGTACAAGTAATTTGCGATCTGGTTCACCACCAGCAAACCGACAAAAGTCTGAACGGAATGAGGCGGCTTGCCGTTCTTCCCGATCAGAGCAATCACTAAGTTGACAAAGGCCCAGGCGGCTGTCATCAAACCAAAGGAGAGCACTGCGGGATTTTGCCATACGAGGGGCAAGGCTAGTCCTCCCAGCAAACAGAAGATCGCCCAGATTTCCAGTCGTTCTAAATGCTCAATCAGCAGAGGACGAACCGGTGCGACGGAGGGTGGCCATTCAACTTTCGGCGATTTCTTCATAGGTCAAAAATGGATCCGGTAACTCCACGTAGTCCAGGCGTCCCAAGGAGACTGCGCTCCAGTCAAAGGTGTAATGTTTCGTGCTCTTGTTCAGAGCCTGCTTTACTAACCGTCCACGACCCAGTGCCCGCGTATCACTCGGAGGATCGGTTTGTGCGTCGAGGATAGCAAGCTCATCCACCACTCGTCTCATCGGCAGAGCGTGGAACAGTGACTTCGCCGGATCGATGTTGTGGTATTCCAGATCGATACTGTGCAAGGCATCGTCCGTCCATTCGAGCCCCATATCCTCTCGGTACATATCGACAATGCTCCGCTTTGCCGCCCAGTCAAGCCGGTCGGCGAGCCCCAGTGGGTTCGTTGCGAGCTCACTCAGCACAGAATCCCATTCATCGAGAACCCAGTCCGTGTCCGCCGAATGCCCGCGATACCGCTCCGCTAAATCGCGATGACGACGCTGGATCTCGATCGCCGTAGCCGTCGTTCCATCCTCCATTCCGCACACCCAATGATAGTTCTCATCGCGCGAAATGTCCCGCAGAGCAATCAGAGGTTGTTCGATCTGGGCCATGTCATCGAGCAGACCATCTTCGAGCAATCTGAGTACCAGGTTTGTTGTTCCCACCTTCAGCTTATAGGCATACTCGCTCTGGTTTGACTCACCATAGAGCACGTGCAAACGGTGCATCCCATCGTGGGCATAAAAATGCTCCCACTTCGGATTGATAATCGCTCGATTAAATCGCACCCGGCTCGCAATCGTGCGGATGATATGATCGGCTCTTTGAGAAAGCTGATAGAGAACCCGTTCATCCGGATAAACATGATAAACCTGAGAAACCCAGATATAGTCAATTGGATTCTCTGACATCTCATGCAAAGTCGGGCGACCGCCTTCGTAGAGAATATGCCCTCCGACCCGTCCCACACCGGCAAAAATCTGACGCGTTACTAAGAATGCATACAGCTGCTGCACTCTGGTCGTGAAGAAGTCTTCCGTCATCTCCACAAGATAGTTCTCGTGGCATCCAAAGGTGTGCCCTCCAAAGTGATCGACGGAGTTGTTGTAGACCGATACCTCGTCACTCAACCCGAGGTCATTGATCGCCTGGACAATGATCCTCTGACCAGCGCGATCATTGGCAATCAAGGAGTCCAATGTCCGGCACTCCGCCGTCGCATACTCCAGGTGCGACCCGACCGCATCAATGTAGAGCCGGGCCCCGTTCATCAAGAAGCCGCCACTCTGGGCCGGCTCGAACACTTCATCGCGGGCGTGATAGTCCAGCACCCCGAGCTTCAGATCCGAGAAAACGTGGTCCTTGATCAGCTCGACCGCCGTCTCAGGCGTCGCAGAGGCCGAATCCACCAAGCACCCGAATTCCGTTTCGAGTCCAAATATTCGTTCACCAGGCGGGCGCGGCATGACCAGATTCTACGCACTGCAGGGCCCGAATCGCGCAACATTCCCGGACGAGGAACCGAGTCGGCCCGGGTTTTGCGTCTAAACTCTCACAACCCCTCTCAAACGTATTCATCATGGATCAGCTCAACGAACGAAAACGCCACATTCTGCGCGCGGTGATCTTCGAGTACGTCCACACCGCCGAGCCGATCGCCAGCGAACTCATCGCCCGGAAATATGAACTCGGTGTGCGCTCCGCGACTGTCCGCAACGAACTGGCCGAGATCACCGAACTCGGCTTCCTGGAGCAACCCCACACCTCCGCCGGACGCATTCCGAGCGATGTGGGGTACCGCTACTTTGTCGATCATCTCCTCCCCCAGGAATCCCCCGATGCTGCCGAGCAAACCACGCTCCGCACCGCAACCCGAGACGAGGAGACCCTGCGCGATCTTGTTACCGAGTCCACGAAAGCCCTCAGCCGTATGACCCGTCTGATGAGCGCCGCCGTCACGGTGAAGGATTCAACCGTACGCGTCCGCCATCTCGTCCTCACGGCCCTCGGGCCCGACCGAGCCCTCATCGTTTGCGTTCTGGAAAATGGCCATGCCGAGAACCGCATCATCGAGTGTCCACCTGGGGCCACTCTCGCTCACATCGGCCAGCTCAACGAGATCCTTGCCGCAACTGCTGGCGAAAAGAGTCTGAGCGAGCTCCAGGATTACCGACTCCCCGTGAGCGGAGATCCCATCCTCAATACTCTCTCGGAACGCGCCAGCACCTGCGTGCGCGGCCTGATGAAAGATCTCACCCGCGGAAATCTGGTGCTCGAAGGCGAGGAATTCGTCATGGCTCAGCCCGAGTTCCACCGGCTCCCCGACACCATGGAGATGCTGGTCGAATCGGTGACGGATGAAGACGGCCTCCGAGAAGCGATCTCAGCCCCCCGATCTGATGGCGACACCATCACCATCGGGCGGGAGAACCAAGAGGAAAAGCACTGGCCCCTTGCCATCCTGCGACGCCAGTTCTATGTCGGCGATCAAGAAGCTGGGGTCATTGCCATCATCGGCCCCACGCGCATGAACTATGGTCGGTCCATCAGCCTCCTCGACTACACGGCGGATGCGATCTCGGACGTGCTCACGCGACTCTTCGCTCGATCCTGAGCCACGCGACTTCCGCTACCATTTTCGCCTAACTCAACACTGATTCAAGCGGATTTCCATGCAAAATGAGGGCATGTTCTGGTTGCCGCTCTTGACGCTCCCCGGCCAAGATCCTGCGATCCCCAAGGCTGGTTTGGTGATCACTAAATCCACCAAATTCACGCCCGGCGTTTACACCATCCCCCACAGTGATGAGAGTGGAAAATCGGGCGCGATCACCATTCGCGGCAACAAGATCACCCTCGATTTCACCGGCGTCACCCTGCGCGGCACTCCCGAAACCGTGATGCCGAACGAGCGCAAAGGCACCGCGATCCGCATCGAAGGCAAGGACATCACGATCAAGGGACTCAACGTCCACGGCTACAAAATCGGCCTCCTCGCCGACAGCACCGACGGCCTGATCCTCCGCGATCTGGATCTTTCGAACAACTGGAAAGCCAAGCTCGGATCCACCTGGGAAAGGGAAGATCTTGGTGACTGGATGAGTTTCCACCAGAACGAAAAAGATGAATGGCTCAAATTCGGCGCCGCGATTTATCTCAAGAACGCCCGGGATTTCACGATCAGCGGAGTCAAGGCGTGGGGCGGGCAGTGCGGCCTGATGATGACCCGCAGCGAAGGCGGGCTGGTCTACAACAACGATTTCAGCTTCCTCAGCGCCGTCGGACTCGGCATGTATCGGTCCAGCCGCAACCGCATCATGCACAACAACATCGACTGGTGCGTGCGCGGCTATAGCCACCGGAACTACAACCGGGGCCAAGATTCCACCGGGATTCTCATCTACGAGCAGTCGAATGAGAACGTGTTCGCCTACAACTCGGTTACCCACGGCGGAGATGGATTCTTCCTTTGGGCTGGTCAAACCACGATGGACACCGGGCAGGGAGGCTGCAACGACAACATCCTCTACGGCAACGATTTCAGCCACGCCCCCACCAACGGGATCGAGGCGACTTTCAGCCGCAACGTCTTCGCCAACAATCTCATCCTGGAGTGCTGGCACGGCGTCTGGGGCGGATACAGCTACGACACGGTGATTGCCGGCAACGTCTTCGGGCTCAACGCCGAGGCCATCGCCATCGAGCACGGGCAATCCAACACGTTTGATGGCAACATCTTCCGCCTCGATACAGTGGCGATGAAGCTCTGGGCGCGAGAGTCTCAGCCAGCGGATTGGGGCTATGCGCAAAAGCGCGATACCGCGAGCCGAGATACCAAGATTCTCCGAAATGTCTTCTTCGACATCCCGGGAATCGCCCTGGATCTGCAACGGACCAGCAACACGTCGGTGCGAGACAACTTCATCAAGAAAGTGGGTTCGGTGCTCACGGATCGTGGGAATCTGAGCGGTCTCGCCTTCACGGGCAACACCCTGATGACCCCCGCGCCGTTCGATCCCGCCAAGTTCCCGGCGATCGTCGAGTGGGAGGCCAACACTCTGTCCTCCGGTGCCTCAGAGGTGCCGTCTCTCGCCTACATGCGGGGCAGCGGCCTCGTGGCTCTCGGAGACGCCGGATCCCGCGAGGTTTTCGACCGAATTTTCAAGCAAAGCGTCTGGAATCCCCTCGTGAAACCAGCTCCGCTGACAAAATCTCTCGAGGCCGCCAGCCCCGAGGAGGTTCAGAGGGAAGCCGCCCGGCCTTACTATGTGGAACCCCTTGATGGCGGCAACATTCCGTTTTTGGGCGAATCCCCTCGCCGGGGTCGCGAGTTCATCATCGTGGACGAGTGGGGCCCCTATGATTTCCGCCGTCCGATTCTTGCTTTGCGCGACACAGTGGTGCAAGAAAACGGCACGATCTATCTCTTTGAAACCCTTGGTCCGAAAGGCAAGTTCTCCGGGATCGGACGAGATGTCAGTTTCGTCACCGATCCCGCCGCTCTCCCGATCAAGCTTCCAACTCGGGCCAAGCTTGTCGGACAATCGGGCAATGTGGGGGATTGGGTGGCGGTCAAGGTCAACGGCCCCTTCTCGCTCGACTATGAGTTCACGGGAGCAGACGTTTTCGATGTTCGAGGCGTGAAAACTCCCGCCGGAAAGCCATTCAAATTCGGCCACTCTCGCGACGAAGTGGGTCTGGATTGGCATGTTCGCTTCTGGAACTGGGACAAATCCACCCAAGATCCCCGTACTCAAGAGGCCGAGTTCAAGAAGATCTTCGCCGGTCCGCCTGCCGCCGAATATCGATCCCGCGAGCTCGACGGAGCCTGGTACGGTGCCCCCCGTACGGGGGTGAACGCCGACCAGTTCGCGACCATCGCCGAGACCACCGCGAGCCTTCCTGCCGGGGAATATGAGTTCACACTCACCCACGACGACGGGATCCGCCTATTTGTGGGTACGCAACTTGTCTTCCAAGATTGGACCTGGCACGGCCCCAAAACCGATGTCGTCAAGGTGCGTTTCAGCGGCACCGCGACCCCGATCCGAATCGAACACTTCGAACTCGATGGTTTTTCGACTCTTCGTTGTGTGGTGAAGCCCGTCAAGTGAGCGGGGAAAGAAAACTCCTCGGTGCCCCGATCTCTTCAGGGTCGGGAGCATCAATTCGGGGAGATGCAAAAGGGGAGTGGTAGCGGCGATCAGACTTGAACTGATGACCTAACGGGTATGAACCGTTCGCTCTAACCAACTGAGCTACGCCGCCGCGAATCTTTATTATGGCCCCCCGAACCCCAGGATTCAACCAAGCGAACTGGAAGGCCTACTGCGTAGAATAGGCAGATGCTCGCCTCCCTCGCGGCTTTTCTCCTCCACCACGCCGCCCGGCCCGATTCTGCCGCCCTGATTGCAGACCTCTCCAAGCACGCGACGGCCAAAGACATCACCGCCATCGAAGCGCGAGCCACCCCGGAGCTGAAAGGGAAGTTTGCTTTCCTCAAAGTTCCAGGATCTTTTGGCGTCGGCCGATTCGGGTGGACGGCCGAGCTGCTCCAAGACTCCACGACGGGCACGGAGTACGCCGTATTCACCACGCCTCTTACCACCCAAGACTACGGCGATCAAGTCTTTCGGATCGAAGACGGAAAGCTCGCGGCCAAGATTGATGAACGCACCACCCGGGGCGTGACCCCCAAGCATGCCAACTTTATCATCGGGTTCGATCTCCCCAAGAAGTCGGCTTCCTTCCTCGCCCAACTGACCCTGAATGTCAGCGTCGGCGCAGACAAAGACTTCTTCCTCCGACTCGGCCCGAATCACGACGTCATCCAGGCGCTTGATTCTGCCGGGAAGCCGATCAAGATCAGCCAAGCTGGCGGTGTGATCTCCCTGCCAACCCCTCCGCCAGGGGAGCACAAGATCACCCTCGTCTATGAGGGGGTCATCAATCGCCCACGATTTGCCGGGAGCATCACCGATACCGAGGTGATGCTGACCAACGATCTCTGGTGGCCCGCCATCGCCCGACTGCCGTTCACCTTCAAGACCACGGTTAGTGTTCCCAAGGATTGGGAAGTGGTCGCCCAAGGCAACCGAGTCAGCGACACGATCATCGGCGACAAGCGGAGCATCGTCACCGAGATGCCCCTGCCGATCAGCTATCTCAGCCTCAGCGCAGGGCCGTTTTACAGCGAAGAGCTGCTCGTCGAAGGGCGCACCTACCGGATGATCTCCAAGACCATGCCCCGCGAGCAGATGAAAAC
>Ga0209572_1001288_pt1 | contig 18848 bp, 14 predicted proteins | sample EBPBio232012_DNA_FD_185867 | JGI IMG/M metagenome (GOLD analysis project Ga0209572, IMG submission 185867) | Wastewater treatment Type I Accumulibacter community from EBPR Bioreactor in Madison, WI, USA - Reactor 1_1/23/2012_ DNA (SPAdes)... | ecosystem: Engineered > Bioreactor > EBPR >...
CAACACTTTTCTTGAAAATTCATTTCCACCTTTCATTTTTTATTCTATTTTTACAGTTAAATAATAAATGAAAAACGTAATCAGAGTAGATTGTTGGATATCGCTCACCGGAGGTGTCGCTTGAACAAACAGTTTTGCGTCAGGCGGGCTGAAGTGCAAACTTGGAGCTTTGTGCTTCTAATAAACTTTAGTAATAAATTGAAACTTTGTGCTCCGAAACCCGCCCGAACGCAAAGCCCTAAACCGTTGCACCATTCTAAAACGACAGAAAGCGAACGATTTGTCAGGGAAATTTTGTAAATTTGTAAAGAGATATAAAGTGAAATATTATGTTTAACACAATTGAAATAGACAGAAATAACCTGACAATTATGGGAATAAAATTCGCAGACATAAAAACTCTTGAAAGCACTGCAAACGCTTTGGGTAGTAATATGTTTGAAGGCTTTAAACCAACACCAAAAGGAATTGAAATTATAAGGGACTATGTGACAGGAAAAATATCACTAGCAGAGCTTGTCATATTTGCCAAACAAAAAGCCTATGTCTAATTCCTACAAATACATAGACCCTGACTTCACCTACACAGACCCTAAAACAGGACTTTTAAAAAATTTACAAGACATTACCGACCCTGACATATTACTCTTTGTTGAAAGTGATGTGGTAACAAAACGACTTCAAGAACTTTATGAAAACCAATAAAAATAAAGAGTATTGACAGCCTTTTTGAAATTCATAGACACTTGTTTCAAGATATTTACACTTGGGCAGGAAAGAAACGAATTGTTGAAATAAGCAAAGAAGGAAAACAATTTTTTCCTACTTCACATTTTGACAATGCCTTCAGATACATTAACCAATTAATTACCGATTTCAAGAAAATTCCAATAGAGTATAAAAATCAGTTAGCCGATAAATTAGCCGAAATTTTAGATAACATAAACTATTTACATCCATTCAGAGAAGGAAACGGAAGAACGCAAAGAGAATTTTTAAGGCTGTTGGCATTGGAAAAAGACTTAACCCTAAATCTCAACCCACCAGATAATAAAAGTGTTTACGAACGATATATGAAAGGAACAATTAAAAGTGAGCTAAAGACTTTGACAGAATTAATTTTAGAACTGATTGATGAGAATGAAAAATAGAAGAACGGTGCAAAACAAACAAATTGGCAATAGAGCCGGAGAAGTTCTTCTATTGAGTCCCGATATTTTTCGGGATGCAAGGTTGAACAGCAGTAATTCTATTCAATCCCAATACTTCGGGATGCTAAAAGCGGCTCCATCGCCAATTTGCAAACCGTTGAACAAACCCTATGTGTATTTATGTGATAATCAGGTAAATATAATACAATATGGCATTGTATTTGCATAGATATTTATTAAAAAAATATCATGAAAATTCAAGCTAAAATTGAAGCATGGAATCGAGAATTTTAAGAGTTTATGATTCTGAAATAGAAACGATACCCGAAGATCCGGATTACCTATACACCTATCTACAAAATAAAGCACCACCCAATATCAATACCTTGCATACCGGAAGAAGCTCAAACACCACTCTATATTCTATTGCCCAAAATACACCTACAAACTCCATAAATCCTACCATAAAATAAATTACCCAATTGAAACAGAAAAACTGCCCACTTTTTACTACATTTATGCCATTAGTAACCAAACAGTAAGAAAAGGGAATGAATGATTTTGCACTATAGCATGTCCGGCTTTCCCGATACAGCGGGACAGGCTGTCCAACTTGAAATACAATTGTCCCGGCTTATCGGGGTTGATCGGCTTGTACAGGCAGGCAAATGCTTGTTGTATAATGCCAATCAATATTCCTTAATGTTAGCAGCAATATTACCGCAAGACCCACATAAATAACAGATTCAATGAAAAAAATAAGTCTTCTAATTTTAGCTATTTCGACAGTTGCAATAGTGTACGGACAAGATGTTCAAGTCGTCAAAAAATATACAGAAATACAAAACCACACGGTAAAGACGTTTAACATAATTGACAATGCTTTTAATCTTGATGGAAAACAAAAAGTAGCGACACTAAAGGGGTTTTCTCTAAATACTGGCAAACAGACAATTGCAACCTTGTTTAACTCATTTTGGGACAACGCAAACAAATTGGGTGGAAATTCATTTACCTTGGACAGTGTTTCAACTTCTGGCGACACGACCTCAATCATTTTGACGGCTTATTATCTGACAGAGGAGGATATCAAAAATAATTTAGAGTTGTACCCAAAAAATATGGTTTATGTTATCGGTGACATTGATAAAAAACAGAAAAGTAAAACCATAAAATTTAACAACCGAAAATTATCACTCAACCCAATGCAGTATCTTTCCTATCAAAATTCTGTTGGTGAAGAGGCTATCGTAAGTATTGGAGGAATTTTAGGAGCGAAAGTTTGGATTGTTGGTAAAGAAGGACGTTTGCCAAAACATTTATCAGTAAATGGATTTGGTATTGGCCCAGGTTCGTTTAACACGGTTAGCGTTAGTTTTAATACAGGACGAATATATCCTGTTGACTTAAACTTTGGGCAATTTTTAGTGAAAGTACTGAAAGAACAAAAATAAAGTCGAGTAGGCAAAGGGGAGTTTCACCCCTAAGCCTCTCACAGAACCGTACGTGAACCTCTCGATTCATACGGCTCTTCTTAAACCAAGTCTGCTAAGGTCGAAAACCCTCGTATTGCCAGTGTTCAAACAATTTCGGATAACTCCGTGATAGGCTCTGCAAATACTTGTATGCCTTGACCCAACGTTGTTTCCTGTACCTCCGGTATTTGTTGCGTATCCATTTTACAAGGCGTATGTGCAATAAGCGGAATACTTTCCGCATCTCACTCATTCGGAACTTGCTATAGTAGTTTATCCAACCCCGTATTTTGAGTTTGAGTAATTCGGCAATCCTGATGATTGGGAAGTGTACCCAACGATGGAAATCCATCGCTTTCAACTCGCTTACTATCTTGCTACTGCTCTTTTGGCTGATGGCAGGGCTAATGTAACCGGCAAATAAGAATGTAGTGTTTTCGGAAAATAAGAATGCATGATTTTCAGGGGGAATAAATGGAAATCATCTTATGAGCTCTATTTCAAAAAGCTGTTTTCTTCTATTTTTGACTTTATAATTTTTCCAAATAAAATAAATTGGTCTTTTTAATCCTTGCTTCTTGTTCTTTTGTATTGTTGTTTTTATAGCACGACTAATTATTTTGATTTACGGAACATCATTCCTGCTGAAGTAAACACGTGAGTGTCTAAGTAATCAGCTGCCTCAGGATTATATAACATATAAGCATATTTAAGAGTGGCGCCATAAAAATAATAATCCAGTTGATCCATCTTTTCAAGCGTGCGCACGTCTCTCAATACGGCAAAGCCATTAGTGCCATTCTGACAGAACTTGACGATGGAGGAATAGAAATAATCGCCTGCCATTAGATATCTGGGCTTAGGGACATATTTATTCATGACCGCTGCTGAGTATAAGGCTTGTGGTCGAAGAAGATATGAAGCGGAGATTATTTGTTTCGTCTTGTAATTCATCTGCTCCGGCGCAATACCATATTCTGCCCAATACCGAATTACGGATTCAAAGGCAGATATAGCCTCAGGCAGATTATTGAACAGGGTCAGCAAAGCCGGGAAATTGCAGGATTGCATCGAAAACTCCGGGTGTACTTGTGTTCCATAGTTCATATTCCCATTTTCATACCAGGTACCATTGTCCGTGTATTCCTTGAGGTACTTAATAATTGCAGTGACATAATGCGTAAAAAAGGCATACAATTCAGCACTATTGAAAAGTACAGCAGCTTTATAAAGGTTGTCTATCCAGATTTCATTACCTTCCATGATATTGGATTCCGGATTTGTCCATTGCCCTGACCTGATATCTATGGCTGAGCCCAATAATCCAATCTTAGATTTTCGATTGTACAATGCCTTTACGCTTCCCAATTCATTTTTATAATAAGTAGAGTCACCAGAGTATTTAGTGAGCATACCATATTCAAGGAGAAGCCCACTCAATTCATCCGGCGTACAATTGTTACCACTTACCTCTCCCGTTTTTAAGTTGATATTACGATAGCTGAGCCCCCACGGAGATTTAAAGACGGGTTTCAGTCGTTCGCCCAAATTGATAGCTAAATCCAGCCATCGATCATCTTGATCTATTTCATAGGCAGACAAAAGACCACCAAGAACAACATGAACTACTTCTGCATGATTGACTACAATATCTTTATCAAAGTTTAATCGGCTTAATATCAATTCTTTACACTCATCAGCTTCTTCATTCAGACCCATCATTTTCAATGTTGAATATGCGGAAAGTGGCGTATATAGCAATGATTCCACATAATAATCTTTGGGCATCAGCGACAAAGGCCTTACCTCATCATGTCCCCATGCAAATTTCTTATAGGTATTCCATGATTGAACCATCTGGGCTTTGACATCAGTGGACATGGAGTCTTTATTGATATCTCTTACCGGTATGTAAAAGGGTTTAGAGCCCTTTAATGTAACTTTACATGAGTAAAGGCATGGAATCAAAAATACCAAGCCCAATAATTTTATAAACCCAATAAACTTAGTATCCAAAATGACGTTTATCATGAAATTCTTTAATTAGAAGTCCGAAGTTGAGAAAATTTTTACTTAATTTGGGCTGTCAAAACAAATATATTTTGAAGCACATTGTATTTATTTCATTTTTAACGTGTTTTAGTTTTACTTTATTAGCACAACAATTCCAACCTACTCCATCCAATCAAATATTTCTCAACCTACAGAAATTAAATGTCTTGGGCAATGCTATGTATTTAGCTGCTCACCCGGACGATGAAAACACCAGGCTGATTTCTTATTTAACGCATGAGAAAAATTTCAGGACAACATACCTTTCATTGACCAGAGGAGATGGCGGTCAGAACCTTATCGGAACGGAGCTTGGTGCTTCATTAGGGGTATTAAGGACGTTAGAATTATTACGAGCACGGTCAGTTGATGGCGGCAACCAATGGTTTACCCGCGCCAATGACTTCGGCTTTAGTAAACATCCGGATGAAACCTTAACTTTTTGGAATGAGGACGAAATCCTGAAAGATATTGTTCACGCCATTCGCAAGTTTAAACCGGATTTTATCATCAATAGATTCAGTACCAAAAATCCGGGAGAGACGCATGGTCACCACAGCGCATCGGCTTTGCTTGCCGATAAAGCAATAATCTTAGCCGCCGACCCAGCCTATAAAATACCCGGCTCGCCCTACCCTGCTTGGCAAGTGAGCAACATGTTTTTCAATACATCCTATTTTTTTTACAAGTCACAGGAAGAATTTGACAAAGCCGATAAAAGTGAATTATATAAAGTAGATTGTGGGCTTTATTATCAGCTTTTAGGTTTATCAAATGGCGAGATTGCCGCCAAAAGTCGTAGCATGCACCGCTGTCAAGGCTTTGGTAGCGCCTATTCAAGAGGAAGCAGCATGGAATACTTAGAATTGCTTACCGGTCATGGCCCTAAAGATAAAACCAAACCATTTGATGATGTAAATACAGGCTGGACGAGAATCGAAGGGGGACAAGCAATAGGGCAACAATTAGAAAATGTCATTCAACATTACGATTTTAATAATCCGGCAAAGTCCTTACCCCAATTAATTGAAATCGCTAAATTGATTCAAAAAGTTCAAGATCCATTCTGGCGAGAAATTAAAACTGCAGATATCAATTCAATTATTCTCGACTGTATGGGCTTCTATACTGAAGCTGTAACCAACCAAAAGACTGTATGTCCCGGAGATTCCATTGCTGTCAACATGGAATATGTAGTAAGAGCTGAGGTCCCATTTAAATTGGAACAAATCTCTTTATTAGGCAACAACTTGACCTCTTCTGTCAATGAAATTCCCTACAATAAGTCTATGAAGGAAACTTTCAAAATTAAAATTGCCGCATCAACCCAATTAACTTCACCTTACTGGCTTCAGGGCAAATCCTCTCCCATGATGTATGACGTACGTAATCGTGAACTAATCGGCAGACCGGAGAATGTTTATCCACTTACAGGAACTCTCAAATTGAAAATATATGATTATGACCTTACACTTCCAATCAATATCTTGTACAAAGATGTTGATCCGGCATACGGTCAGAGGTATGGCGAAGTTCAAGTTATTCCACCTGTCGCCATTAACATGAAAGATAACGCCATCATTGCCAATCGGAATGGTGAGACACAAATACATTGTACAGTATATGGATTTAAACCGGATGTTTCAGGCCAGTTAAAACTTGATTTACCCAAGGGATGGAAGTCTATTCCGGAATCCTATTTAGTCAACTTGAAACTTAAAAACGAGTCCAAAGATTTCACGTTTCAAATAAAAGGTCCCGTTTATGAAGGAATTGATTCAGTAGGCGCCCAACTCTTTAGTGATGGCATTCTCTACAATAGAGGTTTTCAAGAAATAAAATACGAACACGTCCCGTACCGTATCATTAATATAAGCAATAAAATTCCAATATCCGTTCTTCCACCCGTACACAGCAAGGAATTGATTGGTTATATCGAAGGCGCAGGCGATCTGGTATTCCAATCTTTACGTTCGGCAGGATATCATATAGAATTGATATCTCCGGAACAATTCGATCTCGAGCATTTTAAGCAGTATAAATCAATTCTCGTAGGCATCAGAGCTTTTAATGTATTGGATAATGCTGCTATTTTAAATAAGAACCTCAATGAATATGCGGCATCCGGCGGACGTGTCATTGTTCAATACAATACCAATAGAGGTCTAAATGTTAAAAATATAGGACCTTACGACCTAAGCTTAGGCAGGTCAAGGGTAACAGATGAGCACGCCGAAGTAAAAATACTCCAACCCAATCACCCGATATTTAATAAGCCCAATAAAATTACGGAAAAAGACTTCAATTATTGGGTCCAGGAAAGAGGATTGTATTTCGCAGACAAATATAGCGAGCAATATCAACCTTTGCTGGAAATGAAGGACAAGGGAGAGCCCAACCATTTGGGAAGCTTGATATATGCCGACTATGGCAAAGGTTCGTATATTTACACAGGGCTGGTATTTTATAGAGAATTACCGGCAGGCATTCCGGGTGCATACCGTTTGATAGAAAATTTATTGTATAGTAGGCCTAAATAACGCTCTGAATGGATGAAGAAAAAAAGTGGCGCAAAGCATATTGGTTGGTAATCTCAATCATGATTTTAACCATAATTCTTTTCAGGTTGATACAAATTAAATACAACCATATATGAAGGAATTAGATTGGGTTATATTAATAGCGACACTTTTATTTATCACCATTTATGGTATAGCAAAGAATTTAAAAAATCAGACTTCAGAATCCTATGTTGTCGGCAATAGGGACATGAAATGGTATGCGATATGCATATCTATCATGACGACACAAGCGAGTGCAGTGACCTTTATATCCACTCCCGGCCAGGGATTTGTGGACGGGATGCGATTTGTACAATTTTATTTTGGTTTACCCTTGGCGATGATTTTGTTGTCCGTATTTTTTGTACCACTCTATTATAAAATGAGAGTACAGACAGCTTATCAGTTTTTAGAACAGAGATTTGATTTAAAAACAAGAAGTCTTACCGCCTTACTCTTTTTAATACAAAGGGCAATGGGTGCGGGATTGACGATATATGCGCCTGCAATCGTATTAAGTGTGGTAATGAGTTGGAATTTACAATGGACGATTGTGGCATTGAGTATTCTTACTATAGCATATACAACCCTCGGAGGTTACAAGGCTGTAGCTCAGACACAACAATATCAAATGATTGTAATATTTGCCGGTCTTTTCATTACATTTTTTATTTTGTTGTATCAACTTCCGGATGGAGTCGGGCTTTCAGAAACGATGACACTGGCAGGACAAAGTGACAAGATGCACTTGGTGGACTTTAACTTTGACCCGGAGAATAGATACAATATATGGTCAGGCATATTTGGGGGATTCTTTTTATTTATGTCATATTTTGGTACTGACCAATCACAAGTAGGCCGTTATCTTTCGGGAGCCAGCATCCGCGATAGCAGGTTGGGACTTTTATTTAATGGTATCTTAAAGATCCCTATGCAGTTTTTTATTCTGTTTTTAGGCGTGTTGGTATATGTGTTTTTTATTTTTAACAAAGCCCCATTGCATTTTAACCCGGTCAATGAGAAAGAGGTCACAACAGGTATTTATAAGGAAGAATGGAATAGGTTGAATACGGAGTATGATGCATTGTTTAATCAGCGTAGGTCTGCCTATTTGAACAGTCTTGAAAAGGATGATAAATCCATTTTAGTTGAACGATATGACGCTCAACTTAAGGATTTGAGAATGCAAGCCGATAGCCTGATTAAGTTGACTAATCCGTCCCTGGATACCAATGATAAAGACTATGTATTTATATCTTATATTTTAAAATACCTACCTGCGGGAATAGTTGGACTGTTGATAGCCGTGATATTCTCAAGTAGTATGTCGAGCAAAGCATCTGAATTAAATGCACTTGCCTCAACCTCCATCGTAGATTTATATCGGCGTACTGTACGAAGAGGCAAGTCGGATCGGCATTATTTATTGGCAACCAAGTGGATGACTGTTCTATGGGGCATCTTGGCGATGCTTTTTGCTATGTTTAGCAGTTTATTTGAAAATCTAATCCAGGCAGTCAATATAGTAGGCTCATTGTTTTATGGAGCAGTATTGGGTGTTTTTGCTGTCGCCTTTTTCTTTAAAAAAATAGGTGGGAATGCGGTATTCTGGGCTGCAATCGTTTCAGAATTAATCATCCTCTTGTTGTATTTACTTGGCGAATTAAATATATTCACGATCGCTTATTTGTGGTATAACCTCATAGGATGCGTGCTGGTTATACTATTTGGACTTTTATTTCAAGCTGGTCAAAAGAAGAAAACATCTGACATTTAGGCTTAATATCCATTATATATAAAAGTAGACTAATTTGCAACTTCATTTAATTGATTAGTTTTAAAACTTCCTCACCGTTTTGACAGTATTTTGAGGACATAATGTGTTGCTCCTACTGTAAAATTTTTTCTAAACTGCATGTCATATACCATCTATAAGATTGATTATTACCAAATTATGCATAGTTAATAAGTATATGGTTTGTAAATAATGTATGTGGCGTACTTACCAAATTAATATCAAATTTCAGGGATGGTTCTACTCTGGAGCTTGCGTTGTGAATTCTGAATGAAATTTGCCAACCTTCATTTAAAGAAATTAAAAGAGTAGTGGTGGAATTGTCCTGATAAACTACTTCGATTAATCTTGATGGGAGTTTTAATCTTGGAATTTTTGCTTTCGGTTTGATATTTTCAAATGGTAAATTCAAACTTCCATGCAAATTGTAGGCTTGGATTTCAACTTGTTTTTTTCCTTTAATGACTTTATAAAAATCTTTGTTCCCAACTAGATAGTGTACTAAATTTTCAGCAATGATATTCGGATTTTCCTTATCAAGTCGGATAAGTTCCTTTCTAAAGGCGTTCAAAATCGGAAGATAAACGACTTCGTGCATATTTTCAATACTCGTCCATTTTGTGCTTTTGTCTTTGCTCCGGACTGCTGCAAGCATATCGAAAACTGGTTTTATTTCTTCAAAATATGCTTGAGAACAAGGAACGCCAAACCATTTGTCACCAAAATCAATCGACTGTGAAAGTCTTGAATGTTTCACTGCTCTATGATTATTTTTTGCCGAAACACCAATTTCCCATTTCTGTAATGAACGAATTAAAATAACATCTCGGACATCACCTGATTGTCCCATTTGGTCTGATGTTATTTCAAGTTCTAAAACATCATCTTCACTTATGTCGTTTGACAGTTTTGGCTCAATATCAATTAAGAAATTTATGGCTGAACTTGCTGTAATTCTATAAGTTTCTTGTATTTTTTCATTAAAACTGTCAAAAAATCCTTTTGCTGTTTCATAAGGCTCATTTTTGTTTATCGTAACAAAAGTTAAGACCTTTAAACGATGATAAAACTCATCTATTAAGGCAAATTCAAAGGCCTTTCCATTTACTACTTGAATAGACATTATAAAGCAATTTGTTGATATCTCACTTTCAAAATATCATCTATTTTCATTTCCGCATTCTCTATTTGTGCTTTTATATTTTCTGCCAAAAATTTTGCGAGATTCACAGGCACCGCGTTTCCAATCATTTTATAACCTGCTGAAACTTTATCATAATAAAAAATAAAATCATCGGGAAAGGTCTGAATCCTTGCACACTCTCTAACACTCAAACGGCGATATAAATGTTCTTTTCCTGGTACGAAAATCCTTTTATTCTGTTCGACAAATTTCATTTTTGGAGCATGTGGGTGAAGCGGAGCGTGCCTACCACCAGCTTGTATAGTAAATGATTGTTCGTCCCAACTTCTTACACGGTTTCTAGACATAAAAATAGAAGAAAAATCACCAATCATATATTCGTGATTTGAAACTTTACAAGCGTTTCCATTCGTTATGTTATAAAGTTTTGCAGGCAAAGCATCATCTTTTAAATCCCAAATTGCTTCCTTTAAAGTTATTTTTGAAAATGTTTTAGTTGGAAATTCAAATTTGAAATCCAAATCTTTTCTTATACCTATAAAAAACACTCTTTGTCTATCTTGTGGAACATTGTAATCAGAAGCATTCAACATATTGAAAGAGAGATTATACCCTGCTTCTTGAAATAAGTCTTTAATGTTTTGCAAGGCTTCTTTATGGCGAACCAATAGCATCCCACTTACATTTTCCGCAAGGAAAAACTTAGGTTGCTTTGCTTTTAAAATCCTAATAAATTCAAAAAAAAGTTGTCCTCTTTTGTCTTTTATTCCTCTTAATGAGCCAGCTTCACTCCAACTTTGACACGGTGGACCTCCAACAATTCCATCACACTCAGGCACTTCATCCTCATCAATATCTACGATGCTTCGTCTGTCTAAAATAGTTTCAGGATGATTTTTTTCATAGGTTTCCCAAATTTCTTTGTCAAATTCGTTTGCCCAAATTAAGTCAAACCCCGCTTTTTTAAAACCAAGGTCAAGACCACCTGCCCCAGCAAAAAATGATACTAATTTCATATTGTTTTATTTTTTAGAGTTCGTCTATATTCTGCTTTTTCTTCTGCCACCCTTAATAATTGTGGTGTGCATTTAGTTTCATAAATCTGCTTTCCAATTTGGTCTGTAATGTATTCATTACGAACCACTTCAAAGTCGAGATTAAAGATTTTCGCTAATTTTGACAATCTCTTTTCATCAAAATCACGGATACCGTTTTCAATCTTACTCAAATTTGCAGAATCCAAATTTAATTTAGCAGCTAGTTGAGTTAATGTCAATCCATTTTTATTTCTGTGAAACTTAATGTATTCACCAAATGTTGCCTTCATCAGACTTGTCTTTATTTGACAAAATTACATTATTCTTTGATTTTAACCTAACATTAATAGTTTTATTTTGGATATTTATTTTGAATGTGAGCTTTTCTTAAATTGAATAAAAGCTTAACGATTGATGAATAAATAAAAAACAACTAGTATTCTTCATTGTGATAAAACACTTCCATGTATCTACATTAAATTCCCTTATTCGTGAGGCTTATTTTATCATAATCATTGCACAATAAAGTGTGTTGCAAATGTCTCTTTTCCTTTTGAAAGTCGAATAAAATAGGTGCCCGGCAGAAAATGGGAAATATTTTTAAGCCGTTGATTCAAAACAGATACCTCTCCTTTGCCATTAAAGGCCTCATTTCCGGCAGAATTGTATATACAACATTGATATTCTCCCAAAGCATCTTTGACACTTAGCTGTATGCCTTGTTGAGCAGAAGTGGGATTGGGAGAAATAGAAACTTTTAATTTTTGAACTTCTTGTTTGCCATTTATAATTTCTTTGGGATACACCAAAATTCTTGACCCATCAAAACCAACGGCATATACCTGATAGTCGCCGGTCCGATAGAGGACAGATGTCGTCTGATTACTTACATCGTCTGTACCTGTGATCGTAACATGAACCAATTGTCCTGTACTATCATACGTCTCATAGGCTACTGCATTTTTCCATTCACTATGATCAATATATAGAAATGGGGCTTCTTCGTCAGAGATTAGTTTAACACCTTTTCCGGTTTCTCCTGAAAGTGGCAAGCGGTTTAAAAACATATCTTTGCTATGAGCGGAAATATACTGTATTACCGGAGAGACTGGTTTGTTGGGAAAATTAGATTTAATGTACAGAATCAATTCATCTATTTGTTCTTGGGTAACGGTCAGCCTATCCACCCAATAATCCTCAATATCCTTGTCAATGGGTATCAGAAAGCCTGTATTGATGAAAAAATCTGTAAGGTCTTCCTGGACAGCTTCACAAGTATATTTTACAAAGTTGAGCAATAGCTCTCCATTAGACATATCCGGTCGCGTTAGAGTGCGGGCTTTTTCTGCAACATAACCATACCAATGCGCATAATCCACTCCTACCGATGGCGGATTTTCTTCATAAGTCAACAACGGTGCATTGCGGCAGGCTCCGGCGAGTTGATAATATAATTCAAGTTGCCAAAAGGGAATCAATACCCTGAATGGATAATCATATCGCACGTCCTGAAGAGCCTTGCCATGGATATAGGTTGAATCAATAGATAGGTTGAATCGATTGCCAGACCATGACTGAGTACCATTACCATTGGAAAATGCTTCTTCTTCCAACCTGGTAAAACGCTTATTTTTTTTGTTAAGATTGTAATCTGCCCATAAAGAATAGATATTATTTGTTACCTCTACGGTGCCTATCCACCTTAAACCCGGACGAATCTGGTTGACATGACCAAATTCGTGGGGAATACCCCAAAGGTCCAACTTGTTTGGATTGGCAATGCTTTCCGGTCCCCATGTCAAGTCAAAATGCACACCCTCTCCACCGGCATAATAGCCGCCTCCGGTCTCACAAATAGCTAAAATATGATTGTTATACTTGTAACCGTACTTATACAATCCCATCTGAATCTTTTGCCAGTTGACGATGGAATCATACATCTCAATTAAATGAAACCCATCAAAAGGAGAATTGAAACGCAAAGCCGATTTATCATAGACCAAATGTGCATATTTCCCAATAATATCAACTTTAGGATAGGCCTGATTTGTCATGATGCTGGTCCAGTCATCATTGCTGTGGATAGCCGGATCAAAATACCCATTGCACTTACCAGTCATAATATTAGATTTCACAGCCCGAGCAGTCTCAGGTGTATCAGAATAAAAAGAAATATAAGCAAGACCTGAATCTTTCATCTCAATATTGTTTAATCCATCTTTCAAAAAATAAAGATGATCGGCTTGCGACGCTTCATTAGCCCAGTTTCGCACTCTCAGGTAAACAGACTGATCACCTATGCCGTCCATCGCTATAATAGCTGTTTGACCCTTATCAAAAGCTATTCCGGTGGCATTTTCAAAACTATCGTAAGCTGATGTTTTCAATCGAGTCCCCAAATGTTGTATAGACTCAAAAGCATGAAAATCTCTTACTCGAAGGCTTTGATTATAGTTTTGATTAAAAAGACATTGAGCCAAAGTGCGGAAAAATGGGGAAGTAATGGTATCAATCTGACTTTGAGCAACACTTGGCAATAGTTCTGCGTATAATTCATTTTTGAAAATATCCAAATAAACACTATTGCCCGCCTGATTGTTAGAATAAAATTCTATTTCGGCGCAACTGGCAAAGTCATTTGCCCCATTGTTTATAACGATTTTCAAGTTATTGACATCTGTTATTGTAGGGAAAGAGACCTTAGCTGGCAGTCCACTCAAACTAAAGTCATGGTCAATAAGATGAACATAATCCGGATTGGAAGTTGTATTATAAAATATTTGAGTTTTTCCAAAATTACCATTATTATTACCATCATTCCGTGGATAATAAATAAAATAATCCATAGACGTATTCGCATTAAAATGATATATCAACTCAATGGGAAACTCGTCCGGTCCGCCATCATAACTCGAATGGTACAAAGTTGAGAAATCACCATCTACACTATTGCCAATATTCTCAAACACTTGATATGATGAGGCAGAAGAAGCATCAACATCAACACCAAGTCGAATATCCTTACCATCAGGAACGCCCTCCATGACAATATCGCAATCTTTGCTCCCATCACTCAACAATGGCTCATCATTCCAAAAGCGCAACTCGGCGCAACTAGAAAAATTCTCATACGCTTCCTTCACAATAATCCTGAAGGCATATATATTATGTATAGTTGAATCAAGGGAAATGCTTTTCTTCTGATGATCTACGGCCCAAATAACATCATCAATACTATATTTTAAAAAGCTATCCGGCACGGAACGCAAAGAATATTGAAATTCTACCAATGACCAAATTCCATTATATCCTTCCTGTCGAGGCGTATATTCCAGTGCATTTACTCCGGGCACAATAGAAGGAAAATAAAAGGTGAGGGTATCCGGTATGCCTACTCCATACCAGTACGTATGATAATCTGTCGCATCATTTCCATCAAATGCATTTTCGATTTCTTGCCCTCCTTGTGACCTTTGACTGGAAGTAGCATAATACACCGGCATCAAATGCTGACTATAACTAATAAATAAAAATGTGAAACAAAAAACTGACGTAAAAAATACCTTGTTCATAACAGACAAATTAAAACCAAAGGTATTCAATTGTGGGAAAAATATCAAAAGCAATATTAAATATTAAATATCACTTTAGTGTCTCCATAACAATCACAACTAAATTTATTTTTTAAAATTAATTTTTTGAAGAATTAATTAAAAATCTTATCCACTTACCTAAAAGTCGAAAAATGAAATAGGGGCTATTATTATTATATATAAGTAATTTATTTTCAATATTTAACAATTAATTAAAAAATATTGCTCATTCATAACATAATTTTAATTTTACAGTTTATCCCAAAATATTAATTATTTAAAAAAAATATCGTTAATTTTTTATTTTTTTTTTCTATTATTTTTGAACAATTTAAATAATATAATTAGTTTTTTCAACTCACTTAATACAAATTAACACAACACAATGCCTATGATAATAAACTGATACCTTTTATTATTTCAATTTATGATAATACAACACTGCGGTCACTTAATAATTAAATAAACTCTTTCAAAAATTCATTAAATGAAAACAAAATTTACATTTACGTCTGTTTTAGCAATATTGATAATATTCATACAGATACAATTTACTTATGGTCAATGTACTAATACTTCATCGTATGGCTCTGCAACAGCCCCTCTTACACAGACTCCGGTAACTATTACAACCTGTGCCTTTCCGGGTGAATATTCAACAATCAATGGCTGTGTCGCAGGAAGTAGCTATGTTTTTACCGCAACTGGTGGAACGGGCAATTATATTACCATACATCAAGGCACACCGGGTGGAGCAGTATTAGGATATGGCTTCTCCCCTATTACAGTAACATGCACTGCCTCTGGTCCTTTGTATTTGCACTTGAATACCAATGCAAGCTGTGGAACAGAAAGTTCATGCCATACCGAAACCGTGGCTTTAGCTCCTCCGCCGGCATGTACCAACTCTTCCGCATTTGGATCAACAAATGCCCCTACAACGTCAACGCCTATTACGATTACAACCTGTGGCTATGCAGGCGAATATTCCACTGTCAACAACTGTGTCGCCGGTAGTGCTTATTTATTCACTTCCACTGGAGGTACAGGTAACTATATTACAATTCGTCAAGGAACACCGGGTGGTACCGTATTAGGAGCCGGTAATTCTCCTATTACTGTAACATGTACTGTTTCAGGCCCACTTTATATTCATGTAAACACCAACTCTAGTTGCGGTACAGATGCCTCATGTCACACAAGAACAGTAGCTTTAGCTCCTCCGCCGGCATGTACCAACTCCTCCGCATTTGGATCAGTAAATGCTCCTCTTACACAGACTCCGGTAACTATTACAACCTGTGGCTATGCAGGTGAATATTCCACTGTCAACAATTGTGTCGCCGGTAGTGCTTATGTATTCACTTCCACGGGAGGTACTGGCAACTATATCACGATTCGTCAGGGAACACCGGGTGGTACCGTATTAGGAGCCGGCAACTCACCTATTACTGTAACATGTACTGTTTCAGGCCCACTTTATATTCATGTAAACACCAACTCTAGTTGCGGTACAGATGCATCATGTCACACAAGAACAGTAGCTTTAGCTCCTCCGCCGACATGTAATAACACAATCGGATATGGTACTGTGAGCGCCCCAACTACTGCTACACCTGTGACAATTTCATCTTGCAATTATGCAGATGAATACGGGACGGTTACTGGATGCGTTGCGGGAACAACCTATCAATTTACTGCTACAGGTGGAAGTGGAAACTACTTGACAATTCGTCAAGGAACACCGGGTGGAACTGTATTGGGTTCAGGGTTCTCACCCGTTACTGTCACTTGTACGGTTTCAGGTCCACTTTATTCCCACATTAATACAAATGCTTCATGTGGCACTGATGCTACGTGTCATACATCACAGGTATCTTGTACAAGTTGTGCTTCGTGTGTCCCCACTATTACAGTTACTGAGTCATCCGGCACTGCCAACAACGGCGTAATATGTACTGGCTCAAGTGCCACCTTATCAGTACCGAGTGGTGCGACGAGTTATTTATGGAACACAGGAGCTACAACCTCTTCAATAACAGTGTCTCCAACTGCGACAACAACCTATCTTGTAATAATAACAGGAGGGTCATGTCCCGGCAATGCATTAACAGTCATTACAGTAAGTGGGCTTCCAGTTGCGACAGCTGCTGCGACACCTTCAACTTTATGCGCAGGGCAAAGTATCAACTTAAGTTCATCAGGAGGCACATCATATTCATGGTCGGGTCCTGGAGGCTGGACAAGTACTCTCCAAAATCCTGTTAGAACCAATGCTACTGTGGCAATGGCGGGCACATACAATGTCACTGTAACCAATTCTAATGGTTGCACGGCTACTGCCAGCGTAGATGTGACTGTCAATGCATTGCCTACAGCGTATGCGGAAGCAGGGCCTAACCCTACATGCTCCGGCAAAAACGTAAGATTTAAAGCAACAGGCGGCACTTCTTATTCTTGGTCAGGGCCTGGCGGATTTACCAGCACAGAACAGGACCCATATATTGGCAACGTCCAAACAAGCCACGCAGGCGTATATACAGTAACAGTCACCAATGCAGCAGGTTGTACGGCTACAGCAACTGTAACATTAGTGGTCAATCAGACACCTAATGGAGTTGCAAGTGTTTCCCCTTCACCGGTATGTGTCGGGAATCAAGCATTTTTCACAGCTTCCGGAGGTAACAGTTACTTATGGTCTGGTCCTAACGGCTTCACAAGTACACAACAAAATCCAATATTAAATATCACCTCTCATTTACAGAGCGGTATTTATTATGTTGTTATTTCAAACTCCAATGGTTGTTCTGTAAGATTACAGACGGATCTTAAAGTAATTTATCCTCCTGTTGCCACAGCAAGTCACGAAGCCAACACTGCCTGTACAGGCAAGACACTCAAACTTCACGCTACCGGCGCAGGCACCTATTCTTGGACTGGACCTGCCGGATTTACAAGTACCTTGAAAGATCCTCAGATTCCAAATGCAACAGCAGCGAATAGTGGCGTCTATACCGTAGTCGTAACTGCTCTCAATGGATGTACCGCATCTGCATCAACTACAGTTACTGTGGTCAACCCTCCAGTCGTAACAGCTACTGTAGATGACAACACCCTTTGTGAGGGAAGCACCGCTTATCTTCATTCTTCCGGAGCAGTAAGCTATGCATGGGTTGGCCCATACGGATATGCATCCAACTATCAGAATCCAACAATATATTATATTCCAACATACATGAGTGGATTATATACCGTAACTGGAAATGGTCCGACAGGTTGTCAATCCAGCGCTTCTGTAACCATCAATGTATATGGCAATATTAATGGAAGTGCATCAGCAAATCCGAATCCAATTGCTGCCGGCAATAATCTACAACTTAGTGCAAATGGTGGAACTCAATATTTGTGGACAGGACCAAATGGCTTCCACTCTACCGATCAAAATCCATTGATTTATAATGTAAATAGTAGTCATACAGGAACTTATACTGTAATCATTTCAAATGAAGGAGGTTGTCAATATACCTTATTTGTCAATGTTCAGGTTCTTGGTCCTAAGGGCGGCAAAGAAGGATCCATTGAAATTACTAGTACAAAGCTCGTGGAAGGACATATCTATCCTAACCCTGCTAACAGTGTAATTACCCTTCAACGTCATGCAGAATCAGCTATTGTTTATTCTATCATTGATATTAAAGGAAATGTAATTGTAAAAAATGCAACTTCACATGATGGACAAGTCAACATTGAGACATTAGCTGTAGGTACATACAACGTTCTTTGGTCACAACCGGGAGTTGTAGAAGATGCATTCAAAGGTGTTTTTGTCAAAGTACAATAATTTTAATCTTTGTAAAAATATTCACTTGGGGTGGCAAATGTCACCCCATTTTTTTGCTCAAATTCGACCTAAATAGTCGTGCCTTAAAAATATAAATTTACTTTTAAAAGAGGCAAAAAATAGGAACTAAAAAGACCAATTTATTTTATTGGGAAAAATTATAAAGTCAAAAATCGAAGAAAACTGCTTTTTAAAATAG
>Ga0209572_1001291_pt1 | contig 18733 bp, 15 predicted proteins | sample EBPBio232012_DNA_FD_185867 | JGI IMG/M metagenome (GOLD analysis project Ga0209572, IMG submission 185867) | Wastewater treatment Type I Accumulibacter community from EBPR Bioreactor in Madison, WI, USA - Reactor 1_1/23/2012_ DNA (SPAdes)... | ecosystem: Engineered > Bioreactor > EBPR >...
TTACTTTTCTCAGATAAAAATCGTATTACTTCTGTTGAACGATTCGTCAATGGTTTTCCTGATAATCCTCCTGTTTCTGATTTATTTTCAGATTGCAGACCTTCTCTTGAAAGTGTTGTATTGGTTGCAATTACACCTGCAATTTTAGTTTCATTTACAATATCAATAATATCTAAAAGTTGTGAATCGGTTAAATCTGGAGCAATTTTTAGAAGAATTGGTTTTTGTTTTGGCTTAGTTAAATTTTTATTTTGAAGTGTAGTCAAAAGTTCTGTCAATGGCTTTTTATCTTGCAATTCACGAAGGTTTGGTGTGTTTGGAGAACTCACATTTACCACAAAATAATCTACATAATCGAAAAGCGCTTCGAAGCAAATTTCGTAATCTTGCGTGGCATTTTCATTTGGTGTAAGCTTATTTTTACCAATATTTCCGCCTATTAAAACATTTTTATTCTTCTTTAATCTTTCTACAGCTTCTTGAACTCCTCCATTATTGAAACCCATTCTGTTGATGATTGCCGAATCTTCTTTCAATCGAAATAATCGTTTCTTTGGATTTCCTTCTTGACCAACTGGTGTTAACGTTCCGATTTCTATGAATCCGAATCCAAAATTGGAAAGTTCTTTGTATAGAACAGCATTTTTATCAAAACCTGCTGCTAATCCTACAGGATTTGGGAATTTTAATCCAAAGACTTCGGTTTCCAATCGTTTGTCGTTTACTAAATATAAAGATTTGAAAATAGAAGAAAATCCTGGTATTTTAGATAAAAATCGGATTAATGAAAAGGTAAAATAGTGTACTTTTTCAGGATCAAATTGAAAAAGAATTGGACGAATTAGTAGTTTGTACATTTTGTTGCAGTTGTGTTTTGCAAAAGTAATATTCTTACACTAAAAAAACTACAATAGTTTCATTTTCATTATCTTTACATTACTAACCAACAACTTACAATTATGAAATCAAGAAAAAAACTTATGATTTTAGCAATACTATTAATCATAGCAATAGGAAACTACAATCGAATAGCAAGTTCGGATAATTTTCGAACAGTAGGATTTTTGTCTATTTTTGCACTTGGAGCAATAACATCATTATTTTTACGTGAAGTAATTGTTGCCATAAAAAACAGATAAATTTTCTTATGAACATAAAGTTGCTGGCCATTGGCAAAACCGATAACAAATCACTTCAAGCTTTAATTGACGATTATACAAAAAGGTTGTCTTTTTATGTGAAATTTGATTTGGAAGTGATTCCTGATATAAAAAATGTAAAAAACTTATCGGAAGCGCAACAAAAAGAGAAAGAAGGCGAGCTAATTTTATCTAAACTTTCTGCAACAGACCAGCTAATTTTATTAGATGAAAACGGAACTACTTTCTCAAGTGTAGGATTTTCTGATTATTTACAAAAGAAAATGAATGCCGGAATAAAAACCTTAGTCTTTGTAATTGGCGGACCTTATGGATTTAGTGAAGAGATTTACAAAAAAGCTCAAGGAAAAGTATCGCTTTCAGAAATGACTTTTTCTCATCAAATGGTGCGTTTATTTGTAATTGAGCAAATTTATCGTGGCTTTACAATTTTAAGAAACGAACCTTATCACCATCAATAGAAAGTACAAAGTTTATCGATAGATTTAGAAAATATAGATTTCACTAATAATCATTTCTACTTCTAAAGTATTGATAAAAACTGCATTTTTAATAAAGGTATCGTAGCTAGCTTCTTTGTCAAAACAAAAATTATATTTCAAAGGTTTATCACTTTCTAAACTATCTAAATAATTTATCAAGTTAGATTTTTCAACAATGGTTTTATTAACTAAAACTTTATCGTCTTTGGTGAAATAAATCTCAACTCCAGATTTTGGCTTTTCAAGTTTAAATTTTAGACTTGCAAAAGGTAAGAATGCTAATGTTTTTTTCTTGTCATTAGCATATGAAAAATAATTCTCGGCAGCTTCATTTTTATGAATGCTTTTATCTTTTTTTGCTTGCAATTTTATTAATTCTGGCACCACTAATTTTAAAGGCAAACGTTTATCAATATTAAAAATCCAATTGGTTGAAACTATGGAATTTTTTCTATTTACATCAGCAATAGTATCTTTTCCTTCAACTTTAAAAAATATATAAATTGGTGAATGCTCTTTTACATCACCAATAATTGTTCTATCTGCTTTTGGCAATTGAATTTCTTTCTTTCCTTCACAAGATACTATTCCAAAAACTATTAATAATACTAAGTATTTTTTCATTTTAATTATTTAATTGATTGAATAATTTGACACATTCCATAGCTTCCTTTACATCATGAACGCGCAATACTTTTGCTCCTTTCATCAAAGAAATCGTATTTAATGACGTAGTTCCATTTAAAGCAAATTCAGCTGTTGTATTTAACGTTTTATATATCATAGATTTTCTTGAAACTCCTGCAAGTAATGGCAATTCTAACATTTGAAACAATTCTAATTTATTTAAAACTTCAAAATTTTGTTCCAATGTTTTTGCAAATCCAAAGCCTGGATCGATAATCAAATCATTGATTCCTAAACTTCTTGCTTTGGCTACTCTTTCAGAAAAATAAAATATCATTTCTTTGATTATATTTTCATAATGAGTCATTTTTTGCATTGTTTGAGGTGTTCCTCTCATATGCATCATAATGTAAGGCACTTGAAGATCTGCAATAGTTTGAAGTATGTCATCATCCAAGTTTCCAGCAGAAATATCATTTATCATCGCTGCGCCTCTTTCTATAGTTTCTCTAGCAACTTTGCTTCTGAAAGTATCAATTGAAATAATGGTTTCAGGAAATTCATTAAGTACCTTTTGAACTATAGGAAGTATTCTTTGCAATTCCTCTTCTTCTGAAACAAACTCAGCATTTGGTTTACTTGAATATCCACCAATATCGATAAAAGTTGCACCTTCTAAAAGCATTTTTTCGACTTGTAGTAAAATTGATTTTTCATCTATATGTTTTCCACCATCATAAAAAGAATTGGGAGTAACATTGAGAATTCCCATCACTTTGGGAGTAGATAAATCGATAAGTTTTCCTTTACAGTTAATCGTCATTGTACTTTGTACTTCAATTTGAATTCTTTACTTTTGACCCGAGACCACTTTGGTACAAATCGTAAGTAGTAAAAATTATTATACAAAGATACCATTAATGAAGAATACTTCACAAGAATACGACAAAGTAATTGGCATTTGCCGAGATTTATTTAGTAAAAAAATGACTGATTATGGAAGTGCGTGGCGCATTTTACGTTTGCCATCATTAACCGATCAAATTTTTATAAAAGCACAACGCATAAGAAGTCTTCAAGAAAACGAAGTTAGAAAAGTAGACGAAGATGAAACTGGTGAATTCATTGGCATCATCAATTATTGCATTATGGCTTTGATTCAATTAGAATTAGGTGTTGTTGACCAACCAGATTTGAATACCGAGCAAGCAGTAAAATTATACAACGAAAAGATTGCTTTAACCAAACAATTGATGGAAGACAAAAACCACGATTATGGTGAAGCTTGGAGAGAAATGCGCGTAAGTTCACTGACTGATTTAATCTTGCAAAAATTACTTCGTGTAAAACAAATTGAAGACAACAAAGGAAAAACGTTGGTTTCTGAAGGTATTGACGCCAATTATCAAGACATGATTAATTATTCTGTATTTGCATTGATTTTAATGAAATTCGGACAATAACAAATCGTTAACAACTTACAATTAAAAGCCTTTTTACCTTTGTAAAAACATATTTTATGGAAACAAAAAAATCATACATAGCTTGGTCAATTAGAATTATAGTTTCGCTATTATTTATTGTTTCGGCTGTTGCCAAAATGTATCCTTCACCTTATTTTGCCATATCAACATTTGAAGTAAAACAACTTTATACATTAGGTTTTTCTGAGCATGTTGCACCTTATTTTTCAAGAACTCTTATTGGAATCGAATTGGCAATGGGATTTTTATTGTTGCAAAACCATTGGCTGAAACGTTTCATTGTACCAATGACTATTTTACTTTTAGCCGTTTTTGTTGGACATTTAACTTACGTAACTTTTTTGAGCGGCGGTGATTCTGGTAATTGTGGTTGTTTTGGTGAGTTAATTCCGATGACACCAATTGAAGCAATTATCAAAAATATTGTAGCTATTGGATTACTTGGTTATTTATATTACATTTTACCTAAAGAAACTTCAAATCATAACTTTTGGATTTTAACAACAGTTCTTTTTGCTACTATTTTAGGAATATATATGGTAGCTCCTATTCAACCTGTTGCGACTGCACTTCCTATTTCTGAAACTGAAGAACCTACAGATGGTTTTGATAATTCAATGCCTACAATAGATTCAACAACTATGACGCTTCAAAATCCTTTGGAAAATGAAAAATTAACTAATGAAGTTAAAAAAGATACCGCTAAAAAAATAGAAGTTCAAAACTTGAATGAACCTAAAAAGGTAAAATCAGGAAATGCTGCTCTTTTTCCGAGTATTGACAAAGGCAAAAAATTACTTTGCTATTTTGTTCCTGGTTGTGACCATTGTAGAGATGCGGCGAAAGAACTGACAGAAATGAGAAAGAAAGATGCAAGTTTACCGCCACTTTCTATTATTTTTATGAATGAAGAAGCCGATTTAATTCCTGCTTTTTTCAAAGAAGCTGGTGCAACTTATCCTTATAAAATTATTGAAATCATTCCGTTTTGGAATACTCTAGGAAGTGGAAAAGATACACCTGGTGTAAAATATCTTTGGAATGGAAACGAAATAAAATACTATTGGGGAATAACTGACGATAAGTTTGTTGGGGAAGATTTAAAAAAATATTTGAACCAATCGTATGAAGAACTTAAGAAAACGCATCCAAAATTATAAACTTATAATTAATTGAAAATGAAAAAAGCAATAGTAATATTAGCAATAATAATGACTTCAATATCTTGTGGCAATGCACAAAAAAAAGAGTTTTCTAAAGATGCTCTTAAAGGAAAACTAACAGATAAAGAATCTAAAGAAGTTACTTTTAAAGAAATTTTAAAGAAACATAAAGGTAAAACCATTGTGATTGAATTTTGGGCTTCATGGTGTAGTGATTGTGTAAAAGCAATGCCAAAAGTTAAAGAGATGCAAGCTAGTAATCCAAACGTAGTTTACATTTTCATTTCTTTGGATAAAACTTTTGATAAATGGAAAGCTGGAATAGAAAAACACGAATTAGCAGGACAACACTATTGGGTTAATGACGAAAAAGGCATGAAAGGTACTTTTGGAAAATCAGTTGATTTAGATTGGATTCCGAGATACATGATTATCAATAAAAAAGGTCAAATTGAATTGTATCGTGCTATTGAAACTGACTTTGAAAAAATTAACGCTACTTTAAAAACACTAGAATAATGAGAAAGAAAATCGTTGCTGGCAATTGGAAAATGAACAAAAATGCCGAAGAAACTGAAGATTTATTAAATGAACTTATTGATAAATTACCAAACGATATTGAAGCACAAATTATTGTTGCTCCAACGTTTGTAAACTTAGCATCTGCTTCTGATCATTTAGAATTTACAAATATTGTGGTAGCTGCTCAAAATATGCATCAAGCAGAAAATGGAGCTTACACAGGAGAAATCTCTGCAGATATGCTACAAAGCATTGGTGTGAATACTGTTATTCTAGGTCATTCAGAAAGAAGAGCTTACTTCAACGAAACCGATTCTCAATTGGCTTACAAAGTTGATACAGCATTAAAACACAACATGACAGTAATTTTTTGCTTTGGTGAAGAATTAAAAGACCGTCAAGACAATCAACATTTTAATATAGTTGAGAATCAATTACGTGATGGTTTATTTCATATCAGCAATGAATCTTGGGAAAATATCATCTTAGCTTACGAACCAGTTTGGGCAATTGGAACTGGTGAAACTGCTTCACCTGAACAAGCTCAAGAAATGCACGAATTTATCAGAGAAACAATTCGCAAACGTTTTGGAAGCGATATCGCTGAAGATGTTTCAATCCTTTATGGAGGAAGTGTAAAACCAGATAATGCAAAAGAAATTTTTGGTAAACCAGATGTTGATGGCGGACTAATTGGTGGCGCAGCACTAAAAGCAAACGATTTCGTTGGAATTGTAAATGGATTAAGATAATAATTTATCAAAATGATATAAATCCTCAACTGTAATTCAAGCTGTTGAGGATTTTTTTTATTACTTGGTAACAAATTCTTACATTCATCGTCTTACTGATAAACCAAACAACAAATTATTTTGGAAACAATTCTAAGCATTAAAAATCTTCACAAACGTTATGGCAAATTACAAGCTGTTAAAAACGTTTCACTAGAAATTCAAAAAGGAAATGTCTATGGCATTTTAGGACCAAACGGAAGTGGAAAATCTACCACTCTTGGTATCGTATTGAATGTTGTCAATAAAACCTCAGGAGAGTATTCTTGGTTTGGAGGCACAATGCAAACACATGAAGCTTTGAAAAAAGTTGGTGCCATCATTGAACGTCCAAATTTCTATCCTTACATGACAGCCAAAGAAAACCTAGAATTGGTTTGCAAAATAAAAGGAATTAGTTACAACAAAGTACAAGAAAAACTTGAAGTTGTGGGTTTGTATGATAGAAAAGACAGTAAGTTCAATACTTTCTCACTTGGAATGAAACAGCGTTTGGCTATTGCTTCAGCTTTACTAAACGATCCTGAAATTCTTATATTAGATGAGCCGACTAATGGTTTAGATCCGCAAGGAATTCATCAAATTAGAGATATCATAAGATTAATTGCTTCACAAGGAACTACCATTTTATTAGCTTCTCACCTATTGGATGAAGTTGAAAAAGTATGTTCGCATGTTTTGGTTTTGAGAAAAGGCGAAATTCTTTACTCTGGAACTGTAGAAGGAATGTCAACTAATAATGGTTTTATCGAACTTCAAGCTAATGACAATAAAGCATTGATTATTGCACTTCAAAATCATCCTAATATTAATAAAATTGAGGAAGAAGATGGTAAAGTTTTAGTTTATTCAAATACCAATATTGATTCATCTGAACTAAATAAATTTTTGGTTGAAAAATCAATTTACTTAAACCACTTGGCTAAACGAAAAAATAGCTTAGAAGCACAATTTTTACAATTAACAGGAAAATAATCTACTAAAAATGAAACGATTACTCTCAATAGAATTACAAAAAATCTGGAAAAATAAAGCAAGTAGAGTGTTAACAATTGCTTATTTTGCATTACTTTCTTCAATTGCACTTATAGCATCAATAAATTTTGATATTGGTCCTCTACATTTTGACATTTCTGAAATGGGAATTTTTAATTTTCCATATATATGGCACTTTAACACCTATTTTGCAAGTTGGTTCAAATTATTTCTTGCAGTGATAATTGTATCTATGATGGCAAATGAATACAGTTATGGTACTCTAAAACAAAATCTAATTGACGGAATGAGTAAAAAGGAGTTTGTACTCTCAAAATTCTTCACAGTAGTTTTATTTGCATTAGTTTCTACTTTTTTCGTTTTCGTAATGAGTTTAATACTAGGATATTCTTTTTCATCTTATAAAGAAATTGGCATTGTTTTTTCTGAATTAGATTATCTCTTGGCTTTTTTTGTGGAATTAATTGGTTTTTTTAGTATTTGTTTATTCTTAGGTGTTTTGATAAAAAAATCTGCATTTGCATTAGGCTTTTTACTAGTATGGAAAATATTTGAAGGAATCTGTTATTTACTAATGAAATGGTTGTTCTTTGATACTTGGGAGAAAGCTTATAATGCTTTAGGCTACTTCCCTATGCAGTCTATCTCAAATTTATTAGCAGATCCTTCGAGAAGATTATCAATAATTAAAAATGCTGGTAACCAAGCTGGTTTTGATATGAATTATGATTATTCTGTTCACTACTCATCAATAGCGATAGTTCTTGTTTGGACTGCAATTTTTATTTCATCCTCTTATTATCTTTTAAAAAGAAGAGATTTGTAATAAGTAAACTAGTGTTAAAATATATAAGTTCTTTAGAATAACTCTAATTTATTTGCTATTTTTATCAAATGAAAAAGAGAGTTTTACTATACCTACTAACTATTTTATTATCAGCTAATTGTTTTTCGCAGTTTAGCAAAACGCATTACATTCCACCATTGTCTCATACAGATTCTGTAGAGCCATTGAACCAATATCTATATATTTCTAGTCCAAGTTTTGATCCAATTAGCTTTCAAATTCAAGAAATTGGTGGTACAACAATAAATGGAACTGTAAGTAGAGACACTCCATATGTATATTCAATTGGATTTGGAACAGATACTCAACTTCTAACAAATGAAATTGATGTAAGTGTTGTTAAAAACAATAAAGGTTTTATCGTTCAGGCACAAGATTTAATTTATGTGACTGTAAGGTTAACTGCACAGAGTAATCTTCACGCTGGTGGATTGGTTGCTAAAGGTAGTGCAGCATTGGGAACTAATTTTAGAATTGGAGCTTTTATAAATACTGGAGCACCAACTTCAACCGAAAACTACTTCACTTTTGCTTCTATATTGGCAACAGAAAATAATACAACAATTACATTTGACGATATAAAAACTGGTGTAACACTATTAAATAATGCTGCTGCAGGAAATACACCTGCAAATGTTACTCTTAATGCTGGTGATAGTTATGTCATTGCTGTAAAAGGCCCTTCTGATCCAAATAGAGATGGCTTGATTGGAATGCTTGTAAATTCTAACAAGCCCATTGCAGTAAATTGCGGTTCTTTTGCAGGAAGTAATGGATCAACAAGTAACTTAGATTTAGGTTTTGACCAAATTGTTTCTGCAGAAAGAACTGGGCAAGAATATATTTTCATCAAAGGTTCTGGAGTTGATGTAACCGAAAGACCTTTAATTGTAGCTCATGAAGACAACACAGAAGTATTTACAAACGGAATAAATTTACCAATTGCTAACTTAAATGCTGGAGAATATTTAGCTCTAGATGGTTCTCAGTTTTCTGCTAATGGAAATTTATATGTCAATACTTCAAAGAATGTTTTTGCTTATCAAGGAATTGGTGGCTCTACTAGTCAAGCCAATCAAAACATGCACTTTTTACCTCCATTGAGTTGTCAAACTCCAAAAACTATCAATAATATTCCTTTCATCAATGAAGTTGGAAATCTTTCCAATTTTGCAGGAACGGTTTGTTTGGTAACTAAAACTGGAGCTACATTAAATTTTATAATTGATGGAACAAGTTATACACTAACTAGTTTACCAGGAAGCATAAATGTAAATGGCCCGTTTGCAGTAACTGGAAATGTAGATTATGTAACTTATACTTTTGATGGACTTAATGGAAACGTTTCAGTATTTTCATCTGAACAGGTATATTTATCCTATTATGGATCAAGTGGTGCAGCAACTTATGGCGGATTTTATTCAGGGTTTACTTTCAAACCTGAAGTAGTTTTCCAACCTGTAGCAGGAAGCACCTCTAATTGTATTCCTGATGTAAACTTAGAAATAAGTTCATTAAGTGGTTTTGATGTATTTCAATGGTATTTCAATGGAGTAGCAATAAGTGGAGCTACAAATAGCTCATACACTCCTCTACAACCAGGATATTACAAAGTAAAAGCAACATTAACAGAATGTGGTATTGATTTGTTTTCTGATGAAATTCCTGTAAGTACCTGCTCTACCAATTCAGATAGTGATAATGCTAACGATAATATTGATCAAGATTATGATGGCGATGGAATTACAAATTGTAATGAATCATTTGGAAATCAGAATGTTTCCCTAGCAAATCCACTAGCAGGAACAGTTGCTGTAGGAACTTATTCAAATTCATTTACAGGAGCAATTTCAAATTCAACAACGGCAAGTGCGACACCTTTTATTGGAAATGCAGATGGAAGTTTTGTAACAGAAATTCCACCAGGAAAAACAAATACCGTTAAATACCAACTTACTTTTCCCCAACCTATATCTTTAGCAATTGAATATGTTGCAACAGCAAACTCAACTGATTTATTAGATGCTAATGCTGAGTTTATTATCAATTCACCAATAAACAAAACAATAACTGTTTTAAATCCAACAAATCAATTATTGATTGATACCAACTATGATGGAATTTTTGAAAGTGGTGTTACCGAATATTCTTCTTTCGAAATTAGATTTAGAGTAAACAGTACGACTCCATTAGCAGCAGGGACTGGCACATTTAGATTTATGACCAGTCAATCAACCTCAATTAGTTTTTCTCATAGAAATTTATCGGATGCTTTATCTAACAAAGCTACATTCAAAATTATAGCTACATGTGTTCCTAAAGACTATGATGGTGATGGCATTTATGACCAATTTGATTATGATAGTGATAATGATGGAATTCCTGATTATATTGAAGTACAAGGTGCCACTTTTGTAGCTGTCTCAAACATTGATGCTAATAATGATGGAATAGATGATGCATACAACACAGGATTAACACCGGTTGATTCTGATAATGATGGAATAGCAGATTATCTTGATTTAGATTCTGACAATGATGGAATTTACGATTTAAATGAATCTGGATATTCTCTAACCGATACTAATTCTAATGGAATGATTGATGGAACTAATTTTGGCATCAATGGTTGGTTAAACGCTTTGGAAACCACTCCAGATAGTGGAATTATTGCAAATAGTATCGCTAATACTGATAGTGATTTATTAAACAATTACTTAGATTTAGATAGTGATGGAGATGGTTGTGATGATGTAATTGAAGCTGGATATGTAGATGGAAACAATGATGGAATTTTAGGAACTACAACTCCTCCAACAGTAAATCCAAACAATGGTGTTGTAACAAGTGGAACCGGTTATGTTAACCCAAATTCTAACTATTTCACACCTGCTCCAATTGTAATAACAACACAACCAGCGAATCAATTTTCTTGTGAATTACAAGGCACAACATTTACGTTAACAACATCAACACCAATAACTACTTATCAATGGCAAGTATCATCAGATAATGGTTTGACTTGGACAAATATTACAAACAATACAAATTATGCCGGAGCTACTACTGATATTTTAGCTGTAAATAACATCACAATGTCAATGGCCGGATACAAGTATAGAGTAATTCTAAACAGAACAGGAAACTCTTGTGGACTAATTTCTGGTGACGCTACTTTATCAATTTATGCTTTACCTGTGGTGGTTTCACCATTATCATTAATACAATGTGATGATAATACTGATGGTATTTCTACCTTCAATTTAACTGAGAAAAATACGTTTATTTCTACTAATTCAGCAAGTGAAACTTTTACTTTTTTCACAAATCAAGTTGCAGCTCAAACCAATGATACAGCATTTTTAATTTCAAGCCCATTAGCATTTACAACAGCTAATACATCCGTTTGGGTAAGAGTACAAAATGCTAATAACTGTTTCAGTGTTGCAAGATTAGATTTGGTAGTGTCTACACCTCAATTACCAGCTAGTTTTATCATACCTAATCAAGTAAAATGTGATGATTATATTAATGCTGCCAATAATGAATACGATGGAATTGCTACATTTGACTTTACCCAAATTTACAACAGCACTTTAGCTCAATTACCAATTCCAACTTCAGATTTTACAATCAAATTTTATAAAAATCTAGCCGATTTTAATACTGAAAATGATAGTAATGGTAATTCATTAGCAATTACAAATATTTCAACTTATAGAAATATTGGCTATCCAAATCAACAAACCATTTGGGTTCGTGTTGATAGCAATATCAATAACGGATGTTATGGTTTCAAAACTTTTAATGTTATCGTTGAACCAACACCTGTTTTCAATACAGTTGGGGTAAATAATGTCATTCGTCATTGTGATGATGACCATGATGGAATTTACGGATTCGATACGACCAATCTTGAAAACGATATTCTTCAAGGGCAAACAAATATTGATGTAACTTATTATGATGCAACTGGAGTTCAATTTGCTATGACAAATCCTTTTTCTGTAAATACTTCTCAAACTATTACAGTAAGATTAACTAATAATCCTTCATTAGCAACAGATGGTCCATGTTATTACGAAAAAACAATTCAGTTTATAGTCGATGATTTACCACAAATATTTCCTTTACTTCCAAATCAATTAACTTTTTGTGATGATGAAAACAATCCTGCTGACCAAGATGGGTTATTAGATTTTGATACAACTAATATACTTCCAACAATTTTGCAAGGACAAACTGGGTTTGATATATCTTTTACACTTCAAGATGGTACAGTAATTCTGAATAATTTACCTCCAACATTAACAACAGGAACTCAAAATGTAACCTTAACATTAACAAATCCATTAAATCCTAGTTGTCCAGTTTCAACAGTTTTAAATTTTGTTGTAAATCCAACTCCAAATATTGATATCAATCAAAATGGTTGGGCAAATCAACTTGTTTGTACCAATCTGCCAACTTTTACAGTAACATTAGATGCTGGAATTACAGATGCAACACCAATTAGCGCTTATACCTATCAATGGTATTTAGAAGGAAATTTACTTGCAGGTGAGACAAATTATTCCATAACTGTTAATACTGGTGGAACATACACTGTAGTCGTTACAAATTCTTTTGGATGTCCAAAAACGAGAACAATTGAAGTTACCACTTCAGTAATTGCAACAATCGACAATATTAATATTATTGATTTAGCAGAAAACAACTCTGTAGAAGTAATTGTTTCTGGAAATGGAGATTATGTATATAGTATTCAAGAACCTTACGGACCATACCAAGATTCAAATATTTTTAACAATGTACCAATGGGATTCCATACGGTTTATGTAAAAGATTTGAATGGATGTGGTATTTCAGAACAATTAATATCTGTTTTAGGAGTTCCACAATATTTTACTCCAAATGGAGATGGTTTTAACGACACCTGGAATATTAAAGGCGCAAATGAGCAATTCTATGCTAACTCTACAATCCACATTTATGATCGATATGGTAAATTAGTAAAACAAATATCAGCTATTGGTCAAGGTTGGGACGGAACTTTTAATGGAAATCTTGCCCCTTCAGATGATTATTGGTACAATATTACTTTTGATGATGGTCGAAATGTTAAAGGACATTTCGCTCTAAAAAGATAACTATAAAAATTAACTCCATAAAAAAACCATCAGTTTTCACTGATGGTTTTTTTTATATTCAAATTTGAAGAATTAGATTTTATATCTTTTTCTATCATTTTCAGTTAAATAAATTTTTCTCAAACGAATAGTTTTTGGTGTAACCTCAACGTATTCATCTTTTTGAATGTATTCTAAAGCTTCCTCTAATGAGAAAATAATTGGTGGAATAATTCTAGCTTTTTCATCATTTCCAGATGAACGAACGTTAGATTGTTTTTTAGCTTTTGTTACGTTAATACACATATCATCACTACGAGAATTTTCTCCAATAACTTGACCTTCATAAATTTCATCATTTGGATTAACAAAGAATTTACCACGATCTTGCAATTTATCAATAGAATAAGGAATTGCTTTTCCATTCTCCATAGAGATTAACGAACCATTATTTCTTCCTGGAATTTCACCTTTATATGGCTCATAACCTATGTAACGGTGCGACATGATTGCCTCTCCAGCAGTAGCAGTAAGCAATTGATTTCTCAAACCAATAATACCACGTGATGGAATATTAAATTTAACAATCATACGCTCACCTTTACCTTCCATCGAAAGCATTTCACCTTTACGGATAGAAACAAATTCAACAGCTCGACCTGAAAGATTTTCTGGTAAATCAATTGTCAATTCTTCAATTGGCTCACATTTTTTACCATCAATTTCTTTGATAATAACTTGTGGTTGACCAATTTGTAATTCGTAACCTTCTCTTCTCATTGTTTCAATAAGAACCGATAAGTGAAGTACTCCACGACCAAAAACCATAAATTTATCAGCAGAATCAGTTTCACCCATACGCATTGCAAGGTTTTTCTCTAACTCTTTTGTCAATCTATCTCTAATGTGTCTTGAAGTAACAAACTTCCCTTCTTTACCAAAGAAAGGCGAATCGTTAATGGTGAACAACATACTCATTGTTGGCTCATCAATAGCAATAGTTTGTAAAGCCTCTGGATTTTCAAAATCAGCAATAGTATCACCAATTTCAAAACCTTCAACACCAACGATTGCACAAATATCACCAGCAATAACTTCTTGTACTTTTTTACGACCTAAACCTTCAAAAGTGTGCAGCTCTTTAATTCTTGATTTTATTATTGAACCATCTCTTTTTACTAAAGAAATAGGCATTCCTTCTTTAAGAATTCCTCTTTCTAATCTACCAATAGCAATACGACCTGTGAATGAAGAAAAATCTAAAGATGTAATCAACATTTGTGGTGTTCCTTCAGAAACTTTTGGCGCAGGAACATTTGCTACAACCATATCAAGTAATGGTTCAATATTATCTGTTATATTTTCCCAATGATCTGACATCCAGTTATTTTTTGCAGAACCATAAACTGTAGGAAAATCCAACTGCCATTCTTCTGCACCTAATTCAAACATCAAATCAAAAACTTTTTCATGAACTTCTTCAGGAGTACAGTTTTCTTTATCAACTTTATTGATAACCACACAAGGTTTCAATCCTAAGTCAATAGCTTTTTGCAAAACAAAACGAGTTTGCGGCATTGGACCCTCAAAGGCATCAACTAAAAGACAAACTCCATCAGCCATGTTCAATACTCTTTCCACTTCACCACCAAAATCGGCGTGACCTGGAGTGTCAATAATGTTGATTTTTGTTCCTTTATATGAAACAGAAACGTTTTTTGAAGTAATTGTAATACCTCTTTCGCGTTCTAAATCGTTGTTGTCAAGAATTAAGTCACCAGTATTTTCATTTTCACGAAAAAGTTGACAATGGTACATAATTTTATCAACCAAAGTAGTTTTACCGTGGTCAACGTGAGCAATAATTGCAATGTTTCTAATAGATTCCATCTGATTTTTTTAGGAGGTGCAAAGGTACACTTTATTTTGATATAAAAAACCTTACTAACAAGAGTTTACATTTTAATAACTATTATTCCTTAAAAGCTTAAAAAAAAGATTATTTTTCATATAAAAAAGATGGATTCATTATTTTTTTTTTATTTTTGAGTGATGAAAAGTTTTTTTTATAAAAGTATAGTAATTTATTTCCTCATTGTTCTCATTTTGGCTTTACTAAGCCACTACTATATCATAAACTTTATCACCGCAAACAACCAATTATCTTATAGCCTATTCTTTTGTATCTTATTAATTATTTGCTCTCCTATTGTCTTAATAACAATTATAAAGCTAAATAATAAGAAAAATAATGATTCTATCACAAACCTAAAAAGAATTAACAAAGAACTTTACGAATCTAATGAGAGATATGACATAGTGGCTAAAGCTACAAGTGATACTATTTGGGATTGGGATATAAAAACTGGAGGTTTCATTTGGAATAAAGGAATACAAGGTATTTTTGGATATAAAAAAGAAGATGTAAGAGAAAATCTTCAATGGTGGTTTGAAAAAATTCACCCTGAAGATAGCTTAAAAATGTCAGTGAAATTATACTCTTTTATTGAACAAAAAACCGAAAAGTGGCAAGATTACTATAGATTCATGTGTGCTGACGGCACTTATAAATATGTTTTTGATAGAGGCTTTTTAGTGATGGATGATGATAGAAACGTAGTTCGTATGATAGGTGCCATTCAAGATATAACCAAACAAAAAGAAGAAGAACAAAGATTAAAATTATTAGAAACAGTAATTACACAAACAAAAGACACGGTCATAATAACTGAAATTAGCGATATAGAAAAAGAACTTCCAAAAATTGTATTTGTTAATCCAGCATTTACAAAAATGACTGGATTCAAATCTAATGAAGTTATTGGAAAAAACGCTAATATCTTAATGAATAAATTTAGCGTTAGAAATGACATAAAAAAATTAGCAGAAGTCTTAAAAAAGAAAGAAGAGTTTACTTTTGAAGCCTTAAATAAAAGAAAAAATAATGAGCAGTATTGGGTAAACCTAACAATGATACCTATAACCAATAAAGATAATCAACATTCTCATTGGATTTCAATACAAAGAGACATTTCAGTAGAGAAAGAACGCGAAAAAGAACGCGAACACCTAATTAGTGAACTTACACAAAACAACAAAGACTTAAAGCAATTTTCATACATCACATCGCATAATCTAAGAGCACCACTTTCAAATTTAACAGGACTTTTAAATCTTGTTGAGGATATTCCAATCGAAAATCAAGAATTAAAAGAAATAATTAGTGGTTTTTCAAAATCAACACACCAACTTAATGAAACCATAAATGATTTGGTAAATGTAATTATCATTAAAGATAGTCCATCAATTCAAAAAGAAGGAATAGTCATTAAAGATGTTTTTGAAAATGTCTTTAATCAATTAAGCTTTTTAATTGGCTTAAAAAAACCAATTATAAAAATGGATTTAAATAAAGCTCAAATAGTATTCCTTAATAAATCATATATTGAAAGTATTTTATTAAATTTAATGTCAAATTCTTTACGCTATTGCGATCCAAATAAACAATTAAAAATATCTATAGCTTCCAAAAAAAATGGCACAGAAACAATTATTACTTTTAAAGATAATGGAATTGGAATTGACTTAGAAAGAAATAAAGATAAAGTATTTGGATTATATCAAAGATTTCATGACTATCCAGACAGCAAAGGATTAGGTCTGTACTTAGTTAAATCTCAAGTAGAATCAATGGGTGGAACTATTAGTATTGATAGCAAAGTTGGAGTTGGAACTACTTTCACAATAACTTTTAAAAACAATAAAGATGTATAATAAAATATTATGTGTTGATGATGATCCTATAACACTTATGTTGTGTAAAAAAGTAATTGAAAAATCAGATTTTTCTAAACAAATAGACACTGCTCATAATGGCGAGGATGCCATTAAATATTTTGACAATCTAAAAAATAATTTAGAAAAAGACAAAAACATCATTTTACCACAACTAATGTTTTTAGATTTAAACATGCCTATCATGGGAGGATGGGAATTTCTTGACATATTCTCCGAAAATAAGTATCATGACTTTTTCCCTGAACTAAAAGTAATTGTATTATCCTCTACTATTGACCCTAGAGATATAGAAAAATCAAAATCTTACTCAATGGTTATCGATTTTCTATCCAAACCCATTACCAAAGAAATGCTTTACTCTTTTAGTAACAATACACAATAAAAAAAGCTTCCAAAATGGAAGCTTTTATATTTTATCGTAATTAAAACATTACAATTTTGCAACATGCTTAGTTAACTTAGATTTTAAGTTTGACGCTTTGTTGTCATGTATAATATTTTTCTTCGCTAGTCTATCTATCATAGATATTACACTAGATAATTTTGAAGATGCATCAGATTTATCAGTAGCTAATCTTAATGCTTTTATTGCATTACGAGTAGTTTTGTGCTGATATCTATTTAACACTCTTTTCTTTTCGTTACTTCTAATTCTTTTTAGAGCTGACTTATGATTTGCCATTTTTTCCTTTTTTTAATTGTAATAATTGTTATAAACTACTAGTTAAAAAAGAAAAACCTCCCACAACTTTATTAAAAGTCACTTTGGTTTTAACTAATAAAATAATAACAGAGACACCAATTATTATTTTACAAAACTTATTTACAACTAATTTTGTAGCCCGTAGGGGAATCGAACCCCTCTTACATGGATGAAAACCATGCGTCCTAACCGATAGACGAACGGGCCAATATTCTCCTTCGTTAATATGTATTTCAATAAACTAACTTGTAGCCCGTAGGGGAATCGAACCCCTCTTACATGGATGAAAACCATGCGTCCTAACCGATAGACGAACGGGCCATTACATTATTTTGTAATGCGAGTGCAAAAATACAACTATTTTTAATTCACGCAATAGTAGTGAACACTTTTTTTAATTATTTTTTAATATGCTTTTGCAAACAACACTCTACCAGTAGATTTAGCCCCAGAAAAAACACATTTTCCTTCCTCCTCGACTCTATCTAATGGAATACATCTAATGGTCGCTTTGGTCAAATCTTTAATTTTTTCTTCTGTTTCTGGTGTTCCATCCCAATGAGCCGAAATAAAACCTCCTTTATTTTCTAATACTTCTTTAAACTCTTCGAAAGAATTTACCTCTGTTATATGAGCAGTTCTGTAATCTATAGCTTTTTGGAATAAATCTTTTTGAATTGTATCTAACAAATCATTTACATAAGCAACAATTTCTTCTTTAGAAACTACTTCTTTAGTTAGTGTATCTCTTCTTGCCACCTCAAAAGTTCCGTTTTCCAAATCTTTTGGACCAACTGCAATTCTAACCGGAACTCCTTTTAATTCCCATTCAGCAAATTTGAATCCTGGCTTTTGAGTAGTTCTATTATCATATTTAATAGAAATATTCAATTTTTTAAATTGAGAAACCAATTCATTTACAACTTCAGATATTTTTTCAAACTCTTCATCAGTTTTAAATATTGGAACTATAACTACTTGAATTGGAGCCAAATTTGGTGGCAAAACCAATCCATTATCATCTGAATGAG
>Ga0209572_1001297_pt1 | contig 18590 bp, 19 predicted proteins | sample EBPBio232012_DNA_FD_185867 | JGI IMG/M metagenome (GOLD analysis project Ga0209572, IMG submission 185867) | Wastewater treatment Type I Accumulibacter community from EBPR Bioreactor in Madison, WI, USA - Reactor 1_1/23/2012_ DNA (SPAdes)... | ecosystem: Engineered > Bioreactor > EBPR >...
ATTCGGCGGCATTTATAGCTTTTATTGCACCCATTGTATTTCTTTCAATGCACGGAATTTGAACCAAACCACCAATTGGATCACAAGTTAAACCTAGGTGATGTTCCATTGCAATTTCGGCTGCCATTTGCACTTGGTCTGGAGTTCCACCCATAACTTCACACAACGCTGCTGCTGCCATAGCGCTAGAAACTCCAATTTCTGCCTGACAACCACCCATTGCGGCTGATATAGTTGAACCTTTTTTGAAAATACTTCCAATTTCTCCAGCAACCATCAAGAATTGTTTTATTTCTTTTTCGCCAGCTTCGTGATTTTCAATTACTAAATAATACATCAAAACTGCAGGAATTACTCCAGCACTTCCATTGGTTGGAGCTGTCACAACTCTTCCTAAAGCTGCGTTTACTTCATTGACAGCTAAGGCAAAACACGAAACCCATTTTAGAATTTGACGGAATTTAACTTCGGTTTTACGAATACATTCTAACCATTCTTGAGGCGAATTATAATTGGATAAACCAATCAAACCTTGATGCATGTCAAAAGCTCTTCTGCGAACATTCAATCCACCAGGAAGTATGCCTTCAGAATGACAACCAATGTACATACATTCTAACATGGTATTCCAAATGCGCATTAACTCTTTATCAATTTCTTCTTCCGAACGCATTGATTTTTCGTTATCATAAACAACTTCTGATATTTTTCTATTTTGAGTAGTGCAATAATCCAATAACTCTTGTGCATTTTGAACTGGATAAGGAAAAGCACATTTAATTTCTAATTTTTTCTTAGCATTTACACGTTCTTCTTTTACCACAAATCCACCACCAATGGAGTAGAAGGTAGAAGTATATTCTTTATTTGAAGTAAATGCTGTAAAAGTTATTCCGTTAGCATGAAAAGGCAAAAAGTTTTTATTAAAAACAATATCTTTTTCAAAATCAAAAGGAATCAAAAGTTGATTTCCTAAGTTGATTTGATGCGTATTTTTTATAGAAGATATGATTTTGTCAATATTCTCAACAGGAATATATTCTGGATCCTGACCGCTCAAACCTAGCATTACGGCCAAGTCAGTTGCATGACCAACACCAGTTAATGATAGTGAACCGTATAAATCTACTTTAACTCGAGTTGTAGTGTTTAGTAAATTTTCTTGATTTAATTCAGCCAAAAATCGTTCAGCGGCACGCCAAGGTCCAAGTGTATGAGAACTTGATGGTCCAACACCAATTTTTAACATATCAAAAACCGAGATGCATTCTTCCATAAAGAAAAGTTTAGTTTGAAAGACAAATATAAGTGAATAACTGAAAAATAAATAGTTTTATTGGTACATAAATAAGAATTTGATAATTTTAAATCAGATTTTCGTACTTCCAACTTCATATTTTGTACTTAACAATGTCATCTTGTCATATAAAATCTTCTCAAAACTGACAATTTATTCTCAAATTCCACTTGGCACAATCATTGTCATATCACAAACAAGTTGAAAAACTAAATAAAATATTAAATTAGAAAATTAGGAAAATGGGAAAAATTATTGGTATCGATTTAGGTACAACCAATTCTTGCGTGTCAGTTATGGAAGGTGGAGAACCAGTTGTAATTGCTAATGCAGAAGGAAAGAGAACTACACCATCTGTAATTGCATTTGTAGAAGGTGGCGAAATTAAAGTAGGTGACCCTGCAAAAAGACAGGCGGTAACAAATCCTACTAAGACCATAGCGTCTATCAAACGTTTTATGGGTAATAAATATTCAGAAAGTGCTAAAGAAGCATCGACTGTAGCATATAAAGTTGTTAAAGGTGATAATGACACTCCACGTGTTGATATCGACGGAAGACTTTATACACCACAAGAATTGTCAGCAATGACTCTTCAAAAAATGAAAAAAACAGCTGAAGACTATTTAGGTCAAACAGTTACAGAAGCAGTTATCACTGTTCCAGCATACTTTAATGATGCACAACGTCAAGCTACAAAAGAAGCTGGTGAAATTGCAGGTTTAAAAGTAATGCGTATCATCAATGAACCAACTGCTGCGGCATTAGCTTATGGATTAGATAAAAAAGGTATTGACCAAAAAATTGCAGTTTACGATTTAGGTGGAGGTACATTTGATATTTCTGTACTTGAATTAGGTGACGGAGTTTTTGAAGTATTATCTACAAATGGAGATACTCACTTAGGTGGAGATGATTTTGACCAAGTAATCATCGATTGGATGGCTAACGAATTCAATAGCGAAGAAGGTGTTGATTTACGTAAAGATCCAATGGCATTGCAACGTTTGAAAGAAGCTGCTGAAAAAGCTAAAATTGAATTATCTTCTTCAACTCAAACAGAAATTAACTTGCCATACGTTACTGCAACGGCTTCAGGACCAAAACACTTAGTTAAAACATTAACGCGTGCTAAATTTGAGCAATTAGCTGAAACTTTAGTGAAACGTTCAATGGATCCAGTAGTTAAAGCTTTGAAAGATGCTGGTTTATCAGTTTCTGATATTGACGAAGTAATCTTGGTTGGTGGTTCTACAAGAATTCCAGTTATCCAAGAACAAGTTGAAAAATTCTTTGGTAAAAAACCATCAAAAGGAGTAAATCCTGATGAAGTTGTTGCAATTGGAGCTGCAATTCAAGGTGGAGTTTTAACAGGTGATGTAAAAGATGTATTGTTATTAGACGTTACACCTTTATCATTAGGAATTGAAACTATGGGTAATGTAATGACTAAATTAATTGAGTCTAACACAACCATTCCAACAAAAAAATCACAAGTATTCTCAACAGCTGCTGACAATCAACCAAGTGTGGAAATCCACGTTATTCAAGGTGAAAGAACAATGGCAGCAGATAATAAAACAATCGGTCGTTTCCACTTAGACGGAATTCCACCAGCACCAAGAGGTGTTCCTCAAATTGAAGTTACATTTGATATTGATGCTAATGGTATCATCAAAGTTTCTGCAACTGATAAAGGAACAGGAAAATCTCATGACATTCGTATCGAAGCTTCATCTGGTTTAACAGCAGAAGAAATCGAAAGAATGAAAAAAGATGCTGAAATGAACGCTGAAAGTGATAGAATTGCTAAAGAAAAAGCTGAAAAATTGAACGAAGCTGACAGTATGATTTTCCAAACAGAAAGTCAATTGAAAGAGCTTGGTGATAAATTATCTGATGATCATAAAGTTGGAATTGAATCAGCTTTGACTGAATTGAGAATGGCACACCAAAATCAAGATTTAGAAGCAATTCAAAAAGGTCTTGACAATGTAAATGCTGCTTGGAAAGTTGCTACAGAAGCAATGTACGCTCAAGGAGAACAAGGTCAAGCTCAAGAAGCACAACCACAAGCTGATGCAAGTGGCGATCAAACTCAAGATGTTGATTTTGAAGAAGTGAAATAATAAAATTTTATTATAGATTAAAAACCGAGCTAGAAATAGCTCGGTTTTTTTATTTAACATTTTCCATATAAATATTTTTGTATATTGCTATCCTATTAAACGATAACACTACTATGAAAAAAATTGTATTATTTACCTTAATTGCTCTTTGTAGCATTTCAAGTTATTCTCAAAAGAAAAAAGGCACTGCAAAAAAAGCAACTACAACAACCAAAGGTGTTTTAGCCAAGGTTGATAATTTGGTTGCCGAGGTTAAAGCTGGTAATTTTCAATTAACTATTGATGGTAAAGAAGCTATTGTCGTAAAACCTGCTGATGCTAAATTTACTCCAACTGATGTAAAGTTGAAATCATTTACTGCTAGTGGCGTAAAATTATATCTATTATCATGGACAGAAAAGACGTTGAATAAAACCGATTTAAAAACTGAAGATATTACAACTGTTTATTCTAATGTTTATGAAATAACTTCTAAGAAACAAGTTTTTTATAATACCCAGCTAACAAATCATATTGTTGAAAAAGTATTTCTAGATCGATTAAAAAACGCTTCAGAAACCCAAGAACGAATGAGAAGAGAAGGGTTTGAGTTTACTCTAAATGCAGATGGGACGATTACTCAAAAGAATAAAACACAAGAAAATAAATTGATTTATGATGCCACGAAAATGGAGTTTGTAAATTCAAAGAAAAAATAAAAATAAAAAAACCGAGTTAGTGAGCTCGGTTTTTTTTTATTCTTGAAAGTATGAATTGTTTTATCTTATGAGAAAACTTTTTATTGACATGGTTTTCTGAAGTAGCATAACGCATGCATATTATTTCATTAGATTCTGATCCTTCTGTAGTTTGGTCAAATATGTTTTTCTGACATAAATTACAAAATTTAACCTTTTCGTTTGGTGAAAGGTCAAGCCAATTTTCTTGACAAGATTTTGGCATTTTATTGCTCATCAGACTATTGATTTATTTTTATCTCAAACATTTTATCCCAATTTTTTCCAGTGACAAAAAAGGTTTTAGTCGCAGGATTATAAGCAATTCCATTTAAGACATCTCTTTCAGCGATTGGTGTAGTTTTGCTTTCTAATTCAGCCAAGTTAATAACTCCTTCTACAACACCATTTGTAGGATTTATAATTACAATGGCATTTTTTTGGTAAACATTACTGTAAATTTTACCATCAACCCATTCTAATTCGTTCAGTTCTTTTACTTTAGTATCTTTTGAATAAACATTTACATAATCAACAACGCTCAAATCTTCTGGATTTAATTTATAAATTTTTTCAGAACCATCTGATTGATATAAATATTTACCATCATTAGTTAATCCCCAACCTTCAATTTTTTTAGCATAAGGAAGCTCTTTTATTTTTTTCAATGTTTTGGCATCATAAACAAAAGCGGTAGTTTCTTCCCAAGTAAGTTGATAAATTTTATCGTTTAAGAAAGTAATTCCTTCACCAAAAAAACGAGGTTCTAAATCTATTTTTAAATCAATATTTCCAGTTTTATAATTCGTTTTTCTCAAAGTAGATTCTCCTCTTTGTCCGGTTCCTTCATATAAAACACCGTTGTAAAACTCCAATCCTTGTGTATAAGCGTTGTTATCATGAGGATAAGTATTTATAAGTGTAAATTTTAGAATTTTAGGTTCCAAATTTGAAATAACTTCAATTCTTGTCGAATCTAATTCGGTAGCACCATCATAATGGATAGAAGCTTTAATATTTTGATATCCTAATTTTTGATTCTTTAAAGGAAATGAAAAACTAGAATTACTTTTGCTTGAACCTACTTTTTTATCATTAATGGTATAAACAACACTGTCGATTTTTTGAGTTTTGGGATTATCAACTTCAAGATTTAATATGTCTTCGGTAGTGTATTGAGCTTTTATTTTGCTCTCATTTATGGTAAAAAAATCTTCATCAGTACTTTTACAACTGAAAGACAATCCGGCTAATAAAATGACAGCTAATACTTTATAATTTTTCATCTGATTTTAATTCTATTTATAGATACAAATGTATTATTTAAGATGTTAATTTCTTGCAAAAATATAAAAAGATTGTATCTTTGCACCGGCAAGTCCTACACGACCAGCTCCTGCAGAATCCTCCAGGATGGGAACATAGCAAAGGTATGTGGTTGTAGCGGTGCGATGTAGGTCGCTTGCCATCTTTTTATTCCGAACTCGTTTCGGAATTTATTTTTTATATTTGTTTGTAATTAAACAAATTAACTTCAACGCTCCTTTAATGAATTTATCTTGGCAAATAGTTCGATTAGAATTAAAGGAAACTTTCTCCATTTCTTACGGAAATTATACTTTTAGAGAAGCATTAATCGTTTCGTTGAAAAGTCACAATACAATTGGTTATGGTGAATGTACCGCAATTGATTATTATCAAATAAACTTACAAGATTTTGTTCAAAAATTAGAAGTAATTAAAGAACAAATTGAATTTCAAAAGATAATTCATCCTATTGAATTTTATACTTTTTTATTGACTTTAGACTTGCCAAGTTTCTTGCGTTCGGCTTTAGATTGTGCTTATTGGGATTTATTTGGAAAACTGGAGGACAAATCGTTTTTGGAATTAAATGCGATTCAAATTAAGCAACTACCTGAATCTTCAATAACTATAAGTGTTGATTCTATTGAAAATCAAATTCAGAAAATTAAGAAATCTTCTTGGAATAAATTTAAAGTAAAGTGTAATCATTTCAATAAAAGTGAGGTTAAATCTTTACTTGAATTAAGTTATGATATTGCCTTAGATTCCAACGGAAGTTTTGATAAAGAAAACTGTATTTGGTTGCAAGATGAAATCGCTTCGGAGAAATTTTATTACTTAGAACAACCCATGAAAAAAGGGCAAGAAAATTATGAAATTTTAAACGCTAATTTGCATTCCAATTGGATGGCGGATGAAGATTGTCAAGATATAACTTCGTTAGAACAATTGAAACCTCATTATAAAAGCATTAATATCAAATTAGTAAAATGCGGTGGATTAACTCCAGCAATAGAAATGATTCAAAAAGCTAGAAGTTTGAATTATAAAATTATGATTGGCTGTATGACAGAATCTTCTGTTGGGATTTCTGCTGGTTCGGTTTTAGCGCCATTATGTGATTTTGCTGATTTAGATGGAGCCAATTTAGTTGCAAACGATATTGCAAAAGGAAGTCAAATTGTAAACGGTCAGATTCAAATTTCTGAAAAACCAGGATTAGGAATTTCTATTATCTAAATTAGAATTTCTATCTTTATACCATAATTATTTTAAGATGAAATTTCAGCCAATAGTTCCAATGATTTGGACGAAAGAATTACAAAAAACAGTAGATTTTTATTGTGATATTTTAGGATTTACATGTGGGAATCAAAGTGAAGAATGGGGTTGGGCAGCAGTTAGTAAAGACGAATGCGAAATTATGATTGCTGAACCAAACGAACATACACCATTTGAAAGACCCTATTTTTCTGGAACATTTTACATAAAGACCGATGATGTTGATACTTTGTGGAATGATTTGAAAGACAAAGTAAAAGTAGCCTACGATATTGAAGATTTCGATTGGGGAATGCGTGAGTTTGCTATATACGACAATAATAGTTATATGATTCAATTCGGACAAGATTTATGGAAAAAGTAGTACTAATTACAGGAGGTTCTTCAGGAATTGGAAAATCTATTGGAGAGTTTCTTCATGCTAAAGGATTTGTAGTTTATGGAACGAGTAGAAACCCTGAGCGAATTCAAGGTTCGGTTTTTCCGTTGATTGCTTTGGATGTTCGAAATGTTGAAAGTATTAAAAATGCGGTTCAAGAAATAATTTCTAAATCGGGTAGGATAGATGTAGTTATTAATAACGCCGGAGTTGGAATTACAGGACCAATTGAAGAAATTCCAACAGAAGAAATCAAAAACAACTTCGAAACCAATCTTTTTGGACCAATTGAAGTAATGAAAGCGGTTTTGCCTCAAATGAGATTACAAAAATCAGGTTTGATTATCAATATCACTTCCATTGCTGGATATATGGGATTGCCTTACAGAGGAATTTATTCGGCATCAAAAGGTGCTTTAGAATTAATTACAGAAGCTTTGCGAATGGAAGTAAAATCATTCGGAATTCATATTACTAATGTTGCGCCTGGTGACTTTGCTACCAATATTGCTGCAGGACGTTTTCATGCGCCATTAATCAAAGGTTCTGCTTATGAAATTCCGTATGGAAATACTTTAAAAACAATGGATGAGCACGTTGATTCTGGAAGTAATCCAAATGAAATGGCAGAAGCTATTTATAAAATAATTCAGAATCCTAATCCGAAGATTCATTATAAAGTAGGCGCATTTATGCAAAAGTTTTCTATTGTTTTAAAGAGAATTTTGCCAGATAAAGTGTATGAGAAAATGTTGATGAATCATTATAAACTTTAGCTCTATGTGAATAGTGATTAGTAATTAGTTTATTATTGAAATTGAATTTGTAATTTTGCATCTTAATAAAACACAACTTAACTATATATTATGAAATTTTTTATTGACACAGCCAATTTGAACGACATTAAAGAAGCACAATCGCTTGGAATTCTTGATGGTGTTACAACAAATCCTTCGTTGATGGCTAAAGAAGGAATTACAGGAAAAAACAACATTTTGAAACACTACGTTGACATTTGCAATATTGTTGATGGAGAAGTAAGTGCTGAAGTAAATGCTGTTGACTATGACGGAATGGTAAAAGAAGGTGAAGAATTAGCCGATTTACATCCTCAAATTGTAGTAAAACTTCCAATGACTAAAGAAGGAGTTAAAGCTTGTAAATATTTTACAGATAAAGGAATTAAAACCAATGTAACATTGGTTTTTTCTGCTGGTCAAGCGTTATTAGCGGCTAAAGCTGGAGCTACTTTCGTTTCACCATTTATTGGCCGTTTAGATGATGTTTCTACTGATGGATTGAATTTGATTCAAGAAATTAGAGAAATTTATGATAACTACGGTTATGAAACTCAAATTCTAGCAGCTTCTGTTCGTCACACTATGCATATTGTAAATTGTGCAAAAATTGGTGCTGATGTTATGACAGGACCACTTTCTGCTATTTTAGGACTATTAAAACATCCTTTAACAGATATCGGATTAGCTCAATTCATTGCTGATTTCGAAAAAGGAAATAAGTAAAAGTACGAAGTTAGAAGTGCGAAATTATAAAAAAGGCGATTTTCAATTTGAAAATCGCCTTTTTATTATATTACATTTCCGAAATTTGTACTATCAACTGAACACTGAACACTGAACACTGAACACTGAACACTGAACACTGAACACTGAACACTGAACACTGAACACTGAACACTGAACACTGAACACTGAACACTACTTCAATTCATCCTCAAAGTTGACTTCAAACATATTAGTAAAGCCATTCTTAATTGTTTTATCAGCATTTACGATTATAGTTCTGTGTACTTTTGTAATGGCCCATTTGGCTCTTATATCTTCAAAATTTACACATTTTAATTCTGTAATATTTCCAAAGTTGTATTTCTTTAAATCGGTTTTCCATTGTTCAGTGTTATCATCAAGATTTATAGCAATAAAGTTATAATTTGGATATTTAGATTTTAGTGCTAAAACTTTCTTGTGTGCTGCAATTAAATGAGAGTTAAGCTTTTCTGACCAAAAGAAAAACACCGTATTTTTCTTGATTAGATCACTCGAAGAAATTTTATTACCTTTTATATCAATAAGTTGAACTTCTGGTAATGTTTTACCTTCTGTTAGTAATTGTATTGCATTTCCAATTTTCAGAATTTCATTTTTCTTACTCTTATCGGTTGAATATTTATGATAGGTTTTTAGAAATTCTGTATTATTCACAACATTTTGATCTTCCATTAAATAACGGAAAGCAATATTATTTAAAACAATATTTTTAACTTTTTCATTTTTAATTAATGTATCTGCAATGTTTAATTTGTTGATGTTCATTTTTAAAGCCAAATCACAATCTGACAAATGATTATGGTAATTGATAGCTCCAACATTATTTAGCATGTGATCAAGATACATAACAAAAGGAGAAAATTCTGTTAAGGCTTCATTGCTATAATCTATTTCGTCTCTAAAAGCGTAATAATTTTTTGGTAATTTAGATAAAACATCCTCTCCAGTTCTCATTTTATGAATGATAGGATAGATTTCTTTTTTGGTGTAATGTGGAAATTTAACGATACCACTTGCATATACATCAAATTCGTCGCTCCATTTTATTTCTTCTTTTCTTGATTTGTAGAATTTTTCATTATCAGAATTCGTTTTATTGATGTAAGTGTCAAATTTTTCAAAAGGATAATCAAAGGTTTCAAACATTTTGTTCTTATCCTTTTCATTTCTTAAATACATTTCCATTAAGAAATTATTTTTTCGATCACCTCTTCCGCAAAAAATAATAGATTCGTCAAAATCTTTAGAATCAATATGAACTTTTATACTGTCATTTTTATCAAAATAAACATATTGATATTCTGGTTCGTGTTTAAAAGAATATAAACCTGGTGTTAAAGAATCAAATTTTTTAAAAAAAGTATTGTCTTTGTTTAATGGAATGGTATCAATTACTACATTATTTTTACAAAAAAGAACATAAGGATTGTTCGGATTTGCAACCTCTCCACCAAAATAGGCAACATAATTATCACCTGAAAATTCTTTTTTACAAGAACTCATCAGTATTAGAAGGAGTGTAGGAATTAGAAATGATTTCATTAAGGGCAAACTTTTCATCAAAAATATTTTACAAAACAAATGTAGAATGTTGTATCTAAAAACATTGTTAATCATTAGTTAAATAAAATTTAATGCATCGCTCCCAATGAAAAATTGGCAAAACAAGTTCCAAAACCAATGATAAATCCTATTACAGAGAATAGCATAACTTTTAATCCTAATTTTCTTCTACTTTCAAAAAATATCATAACGAACCCAACAACAAATGCCATAACACTTATTATTGCTAGAATTATACCAATTGTTACTAATGTCTCTTTCATATTATTTTACCATTTAAAAAGTACAGCGCAAGTACCAAAACCAACAAGTAATCCGATAACTGAATATTGTAAAATTTGAATTCCGACTTTTTTATCATGTTCTTTTTTTGATAAGACTAAAATAAATCCAACAAATAAACCCATTAAGCTTACAAAAAACAAAAGTCCTGCTAATATTGAAATCATTTCGATAGTATTAATGCATTCCGCCTAAGCTTAAATTTGAAAAGCACGCTCCAACTCCTATAATTAATATAATTATTATTGTCAATAAAGAAAACAAAATCATTTTGATAGCAGTCGAATTAGAATCTTTGTTTTGAAATAATTTTACAACGCCTGTAAAAAAAGTAATCACACAAACCAAAATCACTACTAATGCTAAATTAAAGATATACTCCATATTAACGATTTAATTTTTCTCTGATTTCTTCAATTTTATTATCTCTGTAAAATAAATTCATCGTTTCAAATGGTACTAATTTGTAGCGTTTATCCACAATATGAACGCATGATTTTTTTACCGCTCTAACATCAAAATCACTAGCATCCATGAAATTCATTATGATGATTCTAAACAAATTATCATAATGCAAACTATCCGATTTTACTCTCGGCAAACAGCACATTAATTCTCCAAAAGTATCTTCGGCACAATCTACAGAAATTCCGGTGCTGAACATGGTTATTAAATGATTTTTTAAATCCTCATCGTTTTCATAAACAATGGTATTCTTCGTTGTATTCAATAAATCTTCTGGATTCAATAAATGCGTCATCGGAATCACTTGATCGTCCATTTTCAGCGCATACGCCATACACAAAGCATCTGGATTGCAAGGTACAGGAATCAAATCTTGTGGTGTAAAAATTGGATATTGCTCGTATATTTTTCTTCTTACTTCTGTCAACGTAATTCTTCCTGTTGCATCATCGTAATTTTCATTTCGACCAGCAACTTGCGTTGGCTGAAAAGTCACTCCACGAACGCATTTTTGCTTCACTGCATATTCAAGAATTTCACCAATTTCATCATCGTTTTCACCTTTTTGTAATGTAATTACTAAGGTCGTTGAAAGATTAAAATGATTCAAGTTTTCTATAGCTTTCTTACGAATTTCAGTTAAATCTTCGCCACGTAATTTTTCTAAAACTTCAGGTTTAAAACTGTCAAATTGCAAATAAATTTCAAAATCAGGCATATAACTTGCGAGTTTTTCTACGAATGAAATATCTTTCGCAATTCGAATTCCGTTGGTGTTTAGCATCAAATGTTTGATAGGTTTGCTTTTGGCAATATCCATAATTTCAAAAAACTGCGGATGCACTGTTGGTTCGCCACCCGAAATTTGAACCACATCAGGTTCACCTTCATTGGTAACGATTACGTCAAACATTTTTTCAATTTCTTCCAACGTTCGATGACGTCCATAATTTGGTGCTGACGAAGCATAACAAGTTGGGCAAGCTAAATTACATCTATCGGTAACTTCTACTATCGACAAACACGAATGTTGCTCGTGATCGGTACACAAACCACAATCATACGGACAACCATAATGTACTTTGGTATTGAATTTTAAAGGCACTTCCGATTGCTTGTTGTAGTTTCTAATTTGTTTGTAATATTCCACATCATCAGCAATCATAGAACGTGAATCGCCATGGGTTTTGCAATGTTTCAGCATCCAAACTTTCTCGTCTTGAAATACAATTTTGGCATCTACCAATTCTAAACAAGTTGGACAAAGTGATTTGGTGTAATCGTAGTATATGTAAGGTCTATTTGGCATAGTATTTTTTTTTAACCATTAAGAAATTAAGTTTCATTAAGTCTTAATTTTCTTAATGGTTTATATATTTTATTTTTATTGTTTCGTAATTTTTATATTTCCAAATCGAAATAGGAAATATAATTTTTATCTTGGATAAGTATAATTTTTTAGTTTCTAAATTGAGTGGCTTGCTTAGAATTTACTCTGTATCCAACAGCGATAATCATGTCAAGATTGTAAAAATCAATTTCACGACTTACTTCTCTTTTTCCTTCCGTTTGAACTATTCGAATTTTTCGAATAGTTGAAATTTCTTCTAACTCATTATCTTTAAGGATTTCTTTAATATGATAATTTGTCGTACTTAATTCAACTCCAAATAACTGTGCAATTGCTTTTTGTGTAAGCCAAAAGGTTTCATCAATGTAAGTAACTTCCACATTGATATTGGAATCGATGGTTTGGTATAATAAAATAGGTTTCTGCATAAATTAGTCTTTTTTTGGCGTTAATAATCGGTGTATAAATCTATAATAATAAACAAATATAAAAATCGTGCTCCATTGAATACTACTCAAATGTAAGAATAAAGGTTGATAAGGTTTTATAAATTCAACGGAAAAACGGTACAAAAAGTATAAAACCATGAAGAGTTTGAATCGGTCGCCATTAATCAAATTTACATTTTTTATTTTTCTGAAAAGAAGCGAAAGCAAAATCATATACGTCATTTCATACAATGCCACAGGATGACGTAATTTACCATCGCCAAGATTCATTCCGGTGAAGAATGTGGTTTCAATTCCGTAGGTTGGTTCGGCGATTCCCATGGAGAAACAACCAATTCTTCCAATGAAAAGTGCTACGATTATTGGAATTACATAAATATCACCAGAAGCGGTTTTGACACCAATAAATTTCTTAAAAAGTTCTACACCAAACAAGCCGCCGAGAAATCCTCCAGCAACGGTTTTATTTTGGTAAAAAGTGAGTAAGGTTTGATTCGCAATTTCAGAAGGATTTTCGAGCATTGCCAAAACTCTCGAACCAATTAAGGCACCAACCATCGCGCCCAACATAATCCAAAGGCGATTGATATCGGAAATGGTATCAGTTATTCCTCTTTTGTGATAATAATACAATCGAACACCAATAAAGAACGCCAAGGTTTCAAATATAAAATGATAATATACTTTTTCGCCAAAGAAATCAAACTGAAAAGGAAAGGTCATAAAGGTTTGTAAATTTTAGCTAATGTAAGTAATTTCAATAAAACGGAAGAATAATAAAATTGATTTGTAATTTTGAAATCTATAAAGTTTTCACAATGACCAAATATTTAAGTTTTGCCTTCTTCTTTTTGCTAGTTTCTTGTTCTGGACAAACGAAATTGGGTGAGCCTGAAGTTAATCCTACAGAGATTCAAAGTAATTTTATGAATTGGTGGAAGTACCACAATGAAAACATCATGCTTTCAAGAGATTTTACTCCAATTGATGAAAACGGAACCGTAATTGAGAAAAGTGCTTTCTTGAAAACTTTGATGGATGGAAAAACGATTCCTATTCGTTTGAAAGCTGCTGACACGATTTTCCAATACCAATTGTTTAAACTTTTACCAAATTCTGATGCTAATATTAAAGCGACTATAGCTCAAGTGTCGTTTGATGAAAACGATAATTTTAACCAAGAAGGCAAATCATTTCCGAAGTTTAATTTTACTGATTTAGAAGGAAATATTATTTCTAATGAATCTATGAAAGGCAAGATTATGGTGGTGAAATGTTGGTTTATTCATTGTGCTGTTTGTGTGAAAGAAATTCCTTCGTTAAACGAAATGGTTAATCAATACAAAGACCGAAAAGACATTGTTTTTGTAAGTTTAGCCGAAGATACGCCAGAACAATTGAAAGTGTTTTTAGCAAAAAAACCATTATCGTATGCTGTAGTTCCAAACATGAAAAAATACATGAACGAAGTGTTGCAATTGAATGCTTTTCCAACGCATTTCATTGTGAATAAAGACGGTAATATTGTTAAAGTTTTAGCCAACGATCATGCTTTGAAAGTAGCTTTGGAGATTGAGAGTCGGAAGTAGGGATTTTTGTTTAGATCAAAGTTAGGAGACTTTTTGTAGCTTGTTTATGCAACATTTACCGCTATTAGGCTATCTTATTTATTTCTAGTTCCATTTCCGAAAATAAATTAATCTTTTTAGTTTCATTTCTATATGCGTTTAACATACTTTCACCAACTGCTTTAATGACAGGAACTACGACGGAATTTCCAAGTTGTTTATATGCTTGAGCATTCGAAACTGGAAAAATAAAATTATCTGGAAATCCTTGAATTCTTGCGGCCTCTCTTACTGATAATTTTCTTTTTAAATCCCATAATTTAGGAGTTCTATTAGCGATAATTGTACAAGCATATGTGTCTAAACAAGAATAGAAAGCTTCTTGAATTTGAGTTTTAGATGCGTCACCAACGTGAAATCTTAACGAACCATCTGGTTTTTGATACGAATAAATACCGTGTTTACCTTTCTTTGTGTTTTCTTCATATTTTGAGTTATCGTGTTTAACTCTGATTTCACTTGAGTTAAAATGGTAGTCAATCCTTGAAATTTCAAATTCAGTAATTTTTAAAGTTTCATCATTATTATCTTCTTCTCTGATAATATCTCTCAACTTTGGTAGAATGTTTTTGCCTTTTGGAAATTCAAAATCAATGTCTTTATCAAAACCAACACAATACCATCGCTCTCTTTTTTGAGGCACTCCAAATTTCAAACTATCAATTATTGTCCAACTGATATTATAACCTAGACCAATTAAAGATTCTTCTATTATTTTTAATGTTTCACCTGAATTATGAGATTTTAAACCTTTCACGTTTTCAAGTAAAAACATTTTAGGTTTATGATGTTTTATAATACGAACAATATCAAAAAATAATGTACCTCTTGTTTTATCTTCGAAGCCTTCGTTTCTTCCAGAATAACTAAATGGTTGACAAGGAAATCCTCCAAGTAATATATCAAAGTTTGGAATTTCATTCGCTGCTATTTTTGTTATGTCACCGTGAGGAATTTCACCAAAGTTGGCTTCATAGGTTAGGCTCGCAAATTTATCTATATCAGATGAAAAGACACATTCGCAACCTAATTCATCAAAAGCTTGACGAAACCCACCAATACCACAAAATAAATCAATAAACTTATAACTCATATTAACCTTACGTATATTTTAAACAATCATTTACATTAGCCAAAAAGGCTTCTTTCCTTTTTTCAAAATCAGCATTCATATTTATCGAGATTAGAAAAAATTTAATATCTATTCCCATTAAATCTAACGGAATAGGTTCATAAAAATTATCCGCAGGATAAATCAATCCACAAATATCGGTTTTTAATTGATTAGAGTAAAACAATAATTGATAAATATCCGATACGCTTGTTAATTCACTTGGGTTGCCTTCTGAAGGTGAAAAATATTTGTTTTTAACATCAAAAACAGCTCTTGCTTTACCATCTATAAAGTCAACAATAATATCTGGTGAAAAGGCTTTTTGACCTAATTGTTGATTCCAAGAAATTTCGGCAAATTTTTTGGGTTTATCCCACTTGTTTATTTTATGTTCAGATTCTCTCTCTAAAATTTTCCGTATATATTTTTCAAATGTATCGTTAGAGTTTTCTAAAAACGCATTCCATTGTACACCACCTTCATTTGAATATCCTAATTTAAAATCTAAAATAATTTTTACTGCATATTCAAGAGTAATTGGATAATACGGATTTGAGGAATAAAACTCAATTATATCAAGTTTTAAATTAGAATAATCTTTCTTGTATTCACTTACATTTTCAAAATGATTTAATATTTTTGAAATTGAATAACGTGTGTTTTTACTTAAGCCACTATATTGACTAACTTTTAAAAGCGCAGTTTTTATAATTTGGTTAGCAGAGTTATCAATTTTATAGTCATCTATAATTGACGTAATGCCTTCTATAGGAATGAGTTTTTTATTGAATTCAGAAAAAACTATTTTCCCTTTTGGTTTAAAACTTTTAATTTTTTTTGGTGTAAATATTCCTGTTATTCCAAAACTAATTAAGTCGGTTACAACTTCAACAAAGTTTTCAATTAAACCATTAACTCCAAAAGAACTTTCATTTGAATAAGAATTAGACTTTACATTATTATAATTTATATTGTCGATATACAATAGCATTTCAAAATAATGAATTAAACCGAGCACTTTGTGCCTCGGTTTAATTCTTATTAATTTGTTTTTTAATTGTATTTCACCAATTATATAATCATCCGTTGTTAACTTATTTTCATTTATTTGAAAAGGCAAATTGGAAGATTGACTTTTTATAATATTAAGTTCTTTAATATCTTCATCATCTAATGAAATTGATTCGTTTTCAAATATTTCAATTATCTTCATATGACATATTCAGTTATAGACTTTATAAAATCTTCACCCGTTAATCTTTGTGATAATTCATCACCAATTACCTCATTTACTTTATTTAATTCTTTATTGCAATAATCTTCAATCATTGATAATATTTTATAATTAAATAAATCTTCAAGATTTTCATTTGTCCAATAATATTGTCCATCTTTCTTTGTTGATTCATTATAAAAAATTGTTTGACCAATAACTAACTCATTATTTCGTAATGTATTTTTAAGTTTTGTGTTTATTCTTTTTAAAAAGTCAGCTAATGAAATTCCACATTCAGTTTTTGTTGAATCTATTAGTTCGTTTTCATTTGAGCCAATATAAATATCTGTAAATCTTCTTCTTAAAGCAAAATCAATAGAGCCAAGAGTTCTATCTGCGGTATTCATTGTTGCTATAATAAATAAATTTTTTGGTATTTGAAGCGTTTCCTCTTTCCCCGCAATTAATGTTTTGATACTATAATTTCTGTCTAAACATTGAATTAATTCTCCAAAAACACTACTTACATTAGCTCTATTAATTTCGTCAATTATTATTACAAAATTTTTCCCACTTGAACTATTAACTCTATCTAAAAATCTTAAAAAAACGCCTCTATTTGATTCAACTTTGTCACCATTTACAATGAATCCACCTATAAAATCTTGATAAGAATATTGCGGATGAAATTGAATTTTTAAAATTGAATCTTCATTATTATCAACTAATAGATTTGATACTTTTTCTGCAATATATGATTTTGAAGTTCCTGGAGGTCCTGATAATATAATTTGGAAATTATCTTTAACAAGTTTGCAAATCTTTTCTATTGATACATTGTTTTTTGTGTTCATAATTTTGTTTTTATATTGATAGTATTCTTGTGGTTCGGCTACTGCAAGAATAACTGATTCATTCCAAGTTTCATAAGTACTATTTGGTGGTAATCCAATTAACGCTCTAACTTTAGACATTTCTAGTAATTCATCAGAATATTTTATATTGATTGTTAACGACTTATCAAACAATACACCAAGTTCTCTTTCAGTTATATTTAATTCTTTAATAAAACCTTGCATTAGTTCATTTGGACTAAAGAACTTATCAAATTTATTGAATCTGTTATACCATAAAACCAAAGGCCATAATTTTATTTTATTATTAGGAATTGTTAATTCTCGGATTTCTTCTACGTAATTGTTAGCAAATTTTATTTTATTATTGTAAATATCTTCACGGATAATTTTTCTCCAAGTTGTTGCTCCACCAATAATATTATTTTTTATTCTAGAAGAAACCCATTTTTTTAAATTTTCAGATGGAGCTTGAGCAGCCCATTCTTTCATAGAAAATGGATTAATAAAATCATATTTTTCAGGCTTTTTTTCAAAATAGGAAAAGAGAAGACTTAAATCGCTAGCAAAAGAATATCCTTTTTCAGCAATTATTTCAGCTGGCAAGTATGAGGTATCGTTAATTTTACAGCCTTTTAGAATTAAAAAAATATGAAAAACACTAGCATTTTTAACTTCTATTTCAGTAAGTTCTTTATATGCTTCGGTGATAGTTTCAATACTGATAAATTTCATATTTTCTTTTTTGCACAATTTTGGTTTATAATATCGCCTAACTCTCAAATAGACGAAAGTCTCTATCTCACATCCTCCACAAATATACCAATTTCCTACAAACATCAACAGCGTACTTTTACCTGTTTATCAACAAAATGTTGAGCAAAAGTGCTTAGAAAAAAAACTAATCACTAATTACTAAAAACTAATCACTAATGCTTACTTTTGCACCGAAATTAAAACATAATAAAAATGCTTACTGTATCTAATTTA
>Ga0209572_1001301_pt1 | contig 18491 bp, 12 predicted proteins | sample EBPBio232012_DNA_FD_185867 | JGI IMG/M metagenome (GOLD analysis project Ga0209572, IMG submission 185867) | Wastewater treatment Type I Accumulibacter community from EBPR Bioreactor in Madison, WI, USA - Reactor 1_1/23/2012_ DNA (SPAdes)... | ecosystem: Engineered > Bioreactor > EBPR >...
CGCAAAAATACCTTTGACGGCCCGGTTGTTTTTGATGAAAACCATAACCTGATTGAAACAAATCAGTTTGGTCTTTTTACTGCGGTTATAGGTAATGGTGTAAATACCGGCACGGGCGTTTTCACCTCTCTCGAAGACATTGAGTGGAATGACGATAATTACTTTTTAGAAGTTCGTGCTGTTATTCCCGGTCAGGGTGCTTTACAAATACTCGGAGTTTCTCAGTTGCTTGCTGTTCCTTATGCGCTTTATGCTTTGAAAGCAGAGAGTGTTTTGAACGAAGGTGATGGTGATACGCAAAATGAATTGGTTACTTCCATTGAGGCAACATCTGAAAACGAACTGACCGTTACCGAAGGCGATGCAACGAATACTTATAATGTTTCCTCTATCAGTTACGCTACATGGGATAAATCCTCTGGAGCGGTGTACAATGATGAAGAAAAAATTGGTATCGGTACTTCTACACCATCCAGTTCGCTTTCGCTAAATGGTTCGTTTGGCGCGAGAGTGCTTAAAGTCAACGGTTCGTCTTACGACATGAATATTGCTAACTCATCAGCAGAACATATTCATGTATTGCTGTGTGATGTTACTTCAAGTTCGGTTACAGTCAACCTTATTTCAGCCGTGAATTGCGAAGGAAGAATGTATAAGTTCAGAAAATACTTTGATGGTGGCAGTACAACAAATGCGGTCAGCATTGCTCCTGCTTCAGGCGAATTGATAGACGGACTTACTACCTATTCGATGAGCCATTCACTATCTGAATACGTTACGATTATCAGCGATGGAGTAGGATGGTTTTTAATTGATCACGCTAAGGAATAAGACGGTGAAAAAAGTACTGTTTTTCGCTTTTGGTATTTCAACCATGAATGGTGTTGCACAATTGACATTGGAGCGACAGGCCATCGCTTGTTTTGGATTGAACTATAGCAGCGATTATGTAATTTCTTCAACTGCAGGACAAGTAAGCTATACAACAGCAGCGTCCAATAACGGTTTTCTTACACAAGGCTTCCATCAACCTGATGAGGTGAACACGATTCAGCTTGCTTTAGAAGTGTTTGGAACGGATTGCAGTGATTTGTTTGATGTTCAAATTACCTCTGTTTCGGGTTGTGAGGATTTGGATGGGTTGACCGTACTTTGGAATAATACCGAAGGAAGCATGACACAGTCAGGGTTACCTGCACATACTATGATTACGCTGAATACAGCATCCGGTTGCAGCTATACGACATGGATTAATTTATCCACCCATCCGAGCATTGTTGTGGCTTCCTGCGAGCTCGAGTTTTACAATTATCTCTCGCCTAATAATGACGGAGACAATGATGCTTGGTTCATTAACAATATTGATAATGAAGAAGTGAAGACGGCAAATGTTCAGATATTCAATCGCTGGGGAGTATTGGTGTGGGAAGGAAATCAATACGATAACACCCAAGTAGTCTGGAAAGGAAAATCATCCAATGGATTGGATTTGCCCGATGGAACCTATTACTATCTCGCCACTATCAATGACAAAAAGTACAATGGCTATGTGGAACTCTTGAGATGAAAGGAATTCCAGTAACATATCTTTTAAGCGGTGCAAAGCGCGTTGTCTATTGCTTTGTTACGACCGGCTCGTTATGTGTTTTGTCATTCAATCTTGATGCGCAGCAAGAGTGGGGTTATACGCAGTACTTATTCAACTTGTACGATATCAATAGTGCTTATGCTGGCAATCACGGAGCAGGAAGTTTTGGCGTGCGTTATCGGTCACAGTGGATTGGAATGGTAGGTGCCCCAGAAACACAATACATTTCTTTTCATTCACCTTTGGCAGGAGAAAAGGCAGGTCTTGGGGTAAAAGTATTGAACGAAAATATTGGTGCCCGCAGTCTGACTTCAGCTAAAGTATCGGGCGCGTATAAAGTACGTTTTAATCAAGCTACCTTGTCCTTTGGTCTGGCAGGTGGTATTATCCGGCAAGGTGTTGATGCCACTTCAATAAAGGCCTTTGACCAAAATGATGTTCAACTTCAAAATCTCCCGGCTCAAACACTAACACCGACAATTGATGCCAGCGTTTTTTTTAATACCAATCGCTTTTATGCGGGGATTGAAAGTGGGAATATCAATCGCTCGAAGACATCGGCTACCGAGCATTCTTTATCGCGACTTTATTATAGTGTTACGACCGTTTGCGGGTACATCCATCCATTAAAGCATGGAAGCAAAGTTCAGTTATCAGGATTGATGCGCTTGACCGAAAATAATCTTTGGCAAGCAGAACTCAATGCGCTTTATCTCGTAAAAAGCCGATTGTGGTTTGGCGGTGGTTACAGATTTGACAGCAATGCGCAGGTGATGGCATGTGTCAGTTTCTCAGAGCAGTTGCGCATTGGATTGAGTTATGATGTTTCCACCACAGCAATTAGAAAATTGAATGACGGTTCAGCAGAAGTCTTTTTGGGCTTCAACTTCAAAAATAAATCAGGTAAATCCATTAGATATTTTTAAATCAGTGAATAAAGTAATTCTTGCCTTTTCATTTTGGCTATGCTGCGTTATATCTGCAGCACAGATTAGTTATACCATTAAACCCGTAAACAGCCTCAATACACCAAAGGATGATATAGCTTGTAGTATGATAAACGATAAGCTAATCTTGATGACCACGGGTGAGGTCAATTTGGTAAACGAATATTCTTGGAATGCGCATCCGGTGTTTTATCTCAATGAGGCTACTCGCGGAAAAGATTTTTCGGAATGGAGTAACAAAACCAAGCTGTTTTCTTATCCTTTGCGTTTCGATGAAGGCCCAGGATCTTTTGACTACAGAGATTCAACCATCTATTTCAGTACTTGCGAGCAATATGGCAAGGTCAAAGGTAATCGTCTTAGGATATATACTTCTCGTTTAACGGTAACAGGATGGACGGAGCCTCAGATACTGCCGTTTTGCAATTGGGAAGAGGACTATACGCATCCGCATTTTGACCCGACTAATAATGTCTTGCTCTTTAGTAGTAATCGACAAGGTGGAATTGGCCAAATGGATATCTGGTATGTATATAAGACTGATACGGGTTGGGGTGAACCTATGAACCTAGGTCTACAAACCAATACCACATCCAATGAGCTTTTCCCTACCATATTTGATGGGGATATTTATTACAGTTCCAATGCGCAAGGAGGAAAAGGCGGCTATGACTTGATAAAAGCGAATGGCAAGGAGCAATGGAAAACCACCGTTAGACTTGAGGAGCCATTTAATGGTGCTAAGGATGATATGGTTTTGCTTTTTTTGAATAACGAAAAAGCGCTGCTGACCTCCAATCGTTCAGGCGGAGCGGGAGGTGACGATATTTATCTTATTGAAAAGAATCCCGAGGACTTTGAGAAACATGATTTCACGGCAAGCATTGAGTGTAATGGAGTTCCTCAACAAAACGTTAGAGTTACAGCGGCCAATGCGTGGAAAGAAATAGTTATGGATGGTACGACTGATGCCTCAGGGAACTTGGACATAAAACCATTGCGAATTAATCAGAACTATAAAATACAGTTGCATGGAATTGACCCTTCGCTATATGCCAATTGTGTTTTGATTATCCGCGATGAAATTGGGAATATCGTTAAGGAAATTCGATTCAATTCATTTGGATTTGCCACATTGGAAATGCTTCCGTTCAGTTATACAAATCTCAACTTACTTGCTGCTGAAGATGGAACGATGCTGATGCCGGAAGAAGTCACGAGCTTGCTAAATGTCAAAATTGAAGGTCAACTGTATGACAAAACCCCGGGAGATGTTGGGCGCGGTGAACCGATTACTATCTTGGATGAAAAGGGAATACCGGCAGCTATCGCTTTTACTAACGAGACAGGAAAGTTTCGTTTTACTAATGTGAAACCAGAAATGGATTATTCGTTCAAACTTGCAGAAGAAAGCAGAGTCAAGAATATTCTAATAATGGACAAGGGTGAACGCATAACCCTACCGATATTGAATGCTGAGGCCCATTACCACAGAATTAATCCGGAAGAGGCCATACAATTGGTCAATGAATTCAATGAGAAAATTTATGTTTCTGCGAAGGATATATTTGTGATTAATCGTATTTACTACAATTACAACAGTGCTCAGTTGACCGAACAATCGTCAATGCAATTGGATAAACTGGAAATCCTTGTAAAGAAGAATGACAAAGTAAAATTGGAGATGCGGTCACATACCGATTCACGCGGGAGTGCAGATTATAATAATTCATTGTCCAAGAAACGAGCTGAATCTGCCGTTAGTTACCTCTCATCAAAAGGAATTTCAAGAGCGCGTTTTGTAACGAATGGTTTTGGAGAAAATCAACTTTTGAATGAATGTGGAGATGGCACTCCTTGCTCAGAGCCGGAGCACTCTATAAACAGAAGAACAGAAATCAGGTTGTTTGAAGATTAGTAGTCATCTTCGATTTTTTCTTCATTAGTGGTTTCATCTTGGCCTTTCTTCTTGTTGAATTCAAAAAAGGCCCAACCACCGGCAAAAAGAAGAAATGAGGTGATAAGATAGGTTCGGTCAATTGAAAAGCCAATAAAGAGCATAACTAGTAAAACTGAAAAGAATTGGCGACCAACGAAATATGCCCACTCAGCTATTTTTCTTCGTTTGCTAAAAAAGAAAATGCTGCTTCGGACCATCATAGCCATTAATCCAATGAGGATAATAAGTTTTGATGCCGGCCAGTGCATGGTGTGAAATATGACGCCAATAATCAAAATAATTATTGGCCCGTAAACCACCAACGGATGGTAAAGCCACTGCTTTTCAGGCTCATCGTCAAACCTATCAAGGATGTCAAAATCCCATTTTGCCATAAAACAAAAATAAAATTTGCATCTGTAGTTAGTGCAAGTATATTTGCGCCCGCTTTCAAAGGAAAGCAACGAATTAAAGTATTGGGAGCTTAGCTCAGCTGGTTCAGAGCATCTGCCTTACAAGCAGAGGGTCACTGGTTCGAATCCAGTAGCTCCCACCAAGTCGCCCTAAGGGCGACTTTTTTGTTTCCATCAGTTCCATTTGTATTCTACACTCAAAAATTATTAGACAAATGCAACATAAGTCATACCGTTGAAGGTTTGGACAATCAGCTTGGCAAGCGTTTGTCAAATCATTCAGGATATGCGGCTAAAGCGAAGGATTGGATAGTCGGTTATTGAGAACAACTTAATTGAAAGAGCTTTCTTATTCTCGTGAACGCGAGTTGAAAAGTTGGAAGAGCAAGAGTCGAATAGCAAAACTATTTGGGCATTAGCTCTGTTGGTTCAGGGCATCCCGCTTAGCAGCGGGAGGGTCACTGGTTCGAATCCAGTAGCTCCCACAAGAAAAGGTCATCGTAAGATGACCTTTTTTATTGTCTGTTATTCTGCAAACCGTAATTCATTCAGGCTTTTGGCTTCCTCTTCGGTGAATAATCTTGAGTGAATAATAAACCTCACGCCCAAAGGAATTTCTAAAGAAAAACTCGAACCTCTTCCTTTTGTAACATCAAGTGTGAGTTGAGTATGTTTCCAATATTCAAATTGGTCTTTGCTCATCCAAAACTCACAACCGCCAATTATACCGAGACAAACATCACTGCTACCTACTTTAAAGTCGCCTTTCTCAAAACACATTGGTTGTGAACCATCGCAACAACCGCCACTTTGATGAAACATCAAGTCACCGTGTTTTTCTCTCAAAGTATCAATGAGATCCAAGGCTTCAAACGTTGCCAGAATTCTTTGTGTCATAATTCTAATTTTAGTTATTGATTGGAGAAAAAATGGCACCTCAATTATGAGATGCCACTTTTACCACTACACTATACACACATCACATTATCAGAAGAAGCCAAGCTTATTCTTGTTGTAAGAGATAAGCATGTTCTTCGTTTGACGATAATGTTCTAACATCATCTTGTGGTTCTCTCTTCCGAAACCTGATTTCTTATAGCCACCAAATGGAGCATGAGCAGGATATGCGTGGTAGTTATTCACCCACACACGACCTGCTTTGATAGCACGCGGCACTTGGTACAACTCATGCGCATCACGCGTCCAAACGCCTGCACCCAAACCATACAAAGTATCGTTGGCAATTTCAATGGCTTCTTCTGTTGTTTTGAAAGTTGTAACACAAACCACAGGGCCGAAAATTTCTTCCTGGAAGATGCGCATCTTGTTAGTGCCTTTGAAGATGGTTGGTTGGATGTAGTAACCGTTGTTTAGGTCACCGCCCAATTGGTTTACCTCACCACCTGTCAATACTTCAGCGCCTTCTTCTTTGCCAATTTTCAAGTATGATTGAATCTTTTCGTATTGGTCGTTAGATGCTTGTGCACCCATCATCACTGTTCCATCCAGCGGGCTACCTACTTTGATAGCTTTTGTTCTTTCCACCACGCGCGACATGAATTTGTCATAGATGCTCTCATGCACCAGAATACGCGATGGGCAAGTACATACTTCGCCTTGGTTCAAAGCAAACAACACTGCACCTTCAATGGCTTTATCAAAGAACTCATCATCTGCATCTGCCACAGAAGGGAAGAAGATGTTTGGAGATTTTCCACCCAACTCCATTGTTGCAGGAATGATATTTTCAGAAGCGTATTGAAGAATCAAACGACCTGTAGTTGTTTCGCCTGTGAAAGAAACTTTCGCAATGCGCGATGATTGCGCCAATGGTTTACCTGCTTCCAAACCGAAGCCTGTCAACACATTGATAACACCTGCAGGTACGATGTCTTTAATCAAGTCCATCCATACCATAATAGATGTAGGTGTTTGCTCAGCAGCTTTCACCACCGTACAACAACCTGCAGCAATAGCAGGAGCAATCTTCCAGGTAGCCATCAATAGCGGGAAGTTCCATGGAATGATTTGACCCACTACACCAAGTGGCTCATGAACAATCATGCTTACTGTATGCTCATCATGCTCTGCAACTGCGCCTTCTTCACCACGGATAACACCTGCGAAATAACGGAAGTGGTCAATACACAAGGGAAGGTCAGCCGCGCGTGTTTCGCGGATTGCTTTTCCATTATCAATACACTCCACTGTTGCGAGGTATTCGAGGTTGTCTTCCATCACCTGTGCAATTTTCAAAAGCACATTGCTTCTTTCAGCAGGCGATGTTTTGCTCCATGTTTCAAAGGCTTTGTGCGCTGCATCCAATGCAAGCTCCACATCTTCTTTAGTAGAACGGGCCGCATTGGTAAATACTTGTCCGTTGATTGGCGAAATATTTTCGAAGTACTCTCCTTTAGAAGGAGCTACCCATTTTCCACCTATGAAATTTTCGTAACGATCTTTGAACGTCACCTTGGTACCGGGGAATGGTGCCGTAGCTGTTGCTGTACTCATTGTCGTATTTTATTTTTAATTATTAAAATCTGATAGCGAAGTTGGAAAATGGTTTTTAGGAATAGTAGCACCCGATTTTTTTTGAATAGCACATTTGTCCCATAAGGCTTTGTTAACAGAAATGTGTCCTACTTTAGTCGTCACACACACAGACAAGAATTATACGCAGTACCACATGTCAGTATTCAAGCCCAATACATTCAGGCTATCCGATGTGAACAAGATTCATACGCTTGTGGAGCATAAGACTGCGTTCAATCTGAACAACTGTCAGCTCAATGTCTATGAGACCCATCAAAAGGCACACGATTTTAAGTTGGCTTTTGAGGGAATCACTTTCACATCTATGCTTCGTGGTAAAAAGGTAATGCACGTTCCTGAGCACGAGGATTTCGATTACTTACCTGGTGAGACAGTTATTGTTCCTTCAGGCACTGAGATTAAAATTGACTTTCCTGATGCAGGAAGGATTTCTCCTGCGCAGTGCACGGCTCTTGTGTTGGACGATGCTTATTTTCAAAAGCAGATAGATTATATCAACGAGCAAACACAAACTGCGGGCATAGAATCTCAACTCAAAGTTGATTTAAAAAATATCCTTATCCGCAACAGCCAGGAGTTGACAGGCATTATCAATCGCCTATATAAAACACTCAGTTCGGATGATTTGCTCAAAGATGCTCAAGCAGATTTGCTGATGAAGGAATTGATACTTTCCATCATTCGTTCACAGAACTTAAATACACTTCAATATAACGGCCGATATGAAAGCACGCCTTTCAAAGCAATTTTGAATTACATAAGAAGCAACATTACTTCTACAATGGAGATTGCCGAACTATGCAAGATTGCGTGCATGAGCAAATCCAGTTTCTATCGTGCGTTTACCAATGAGTTTGGTATCTCGCCCAATCAGTTAATCATACGTGAGCGTTTGCGCATCAGCAAAACCATGATGTTGTTGGACGATGTCAACGTAAAAGATGTTTGTTATGCTGTAGGCTTTGCGGATCCCAATTATTTCATTCGTTTGTTTAAGAAACATGAGGGCTTGACGCCAGGACAGTTTATCAAGCGGCAAACAATCGAATAAGATTTTTAATGTTGAATAATCTTGCCAATTTCTAAACGGAAGCTTCCAGCGATTGAGGCAGTATCTGTCAGCAAAAAAGATTGATCGGAAAAGACGCTGATATTGTTTAAGGAAAAGTTTCCTTCGAATTTACCACCGATATTTTGTTCAAGTTTTGTCAAAGAGACATTGCCGTCTATGTTGAAATCTGAGGAGTAAGTTATAGATTCTTCATTGGACGGATAGTTTGGCTGGTATACAATTACGGTATGGAAAGCGTCTTGAATAGGATTTGTATTTAATTCAATCGGAGTGGCAAAAGAATTTGTATATGATAAGAATGATATCATTAGTAGCCATTTTTTATCTGAACTCATGATCCTACCATCATAACTATAAATGGAATCTCCTATATAACGGAGATCACACAATTGCCAATTGTCTAGAATAATTTCTTCGTTATTTACAAAGAGGTTTGCAGCACCAATCTTAGATGTAATAATGATTTCTTCGGGTTTGTCTTTACATCCTAGTATCAAAAAAGCGAAAGCCGTACAAAGTGATAAGGATCTAATCATATGAATAAGTTAGAAGAGGCAATTAAAATTGTTGCGCTAATGTAACAAATCGATTGTTAGCATGAGGATTGGCACATCTAATATTTATAATACTAGCAAATAAAAAACGCAAAGCGGTGTGCTTTGCGTTCTTAGTGTCATAAAAGTCAATATTCTACACCACTACATTTACAATTCTCTTCGGAACCACAATCATTTTCTTGATGGGTTTTCCTTCCAAATATTTCTCGGTGCTTTCGTTGCTGCGAACCGCTGCTTCCACATCGGCCCCAGACATTTCTACAGGCAATGAAAGGAAGTAACGTGTCTTGCCATTGAAAGAAATAGGATATTCAAAGTTGGCTTCTATCAAATAACTTTCGTTGAACACGGGCCACTCGGCATCAATTACAGAACCTTGTTTTCCTTCAGTCAATTTTTCCCAAAGTTCTTCCGCCAAATGCGGGGCATAAGGTGAAAGCAATATGGACAATGATTTTAGCACTTCACGGTTGTTGCACTTTTGTTCGGTGAGTTCGTTTACACAAATCATCAGATTGCTCACTACCGTATTCCAACTAAAGCGATTCAAATCTTCCGTTACTTTTCTGATAGCGGTGTGAAGTGCTTTGAGTTCTGCCTTTGTTGGTTCGTTATCATTTACTGCAAAGTTGTTGTCTTTGTCGTGCGAGAGTCTCCAAAGCTTGCGCAGGAAATTGTGTACGCCATTGATGCCTTTCGTATCCCACGGTTTTGATTGCTCTACAGGACCTAAAAACATTTCATACAAACGCAAAGTATCGGCACCGAATTTTTCTACTAATTCATCAGGTGTTTGCACGTTGTATTTCGACTTGGACATTTTCTCTACTTCATGTCCGCAGATGTATTTGCCTTCAGCATTTGTAATAAATTGAATCAATCTTCTTCTTTCTCCCAAAGGCGAGCTTTCATAACGCAAATCATCCCAACCGAATGGTGAGCTTCGGAAATAATTTCTTTCAAATTCATCTATACTTAACTCGTTATTGTCCACCATTGAAATGTCTACATACTGCCAGTAAAGTTTTGGCTGACCTTCTTTAATTAGATTAAAAAGAACGGAAGGAATTTTATCTTCTATCCAATTTATTACAGCATAGGGCTGATCTGAAATGACGGAAAGCATATCATAATGTTCCTTTGAAATAAAAAATTCAGTTGACGCAGAACCATACGGTAACATATTTTTTCCATCCCAAAAGCGGAGAACATAAACAAAATTACTTCTCCCCAAAATCATCCCTTGGTTGATCATCTTTTTAAAAGGCTCATCAAAGCCGATGTATCCAAGGTCGAAAAGAATTTTTGTCCAGAAGCGTGAGTACAACAAGTGACCCGTGGCGTGCTCTGCACCGCCCATATATAAATCTACTTGGTTCCAATAATCTACTTTATCACGTGCTGCAAATTCAATCGGGTTTTTTGCATCCATATAGCGAAGGAAATACCAAGAGCTACCCGCCCAACCTGGCATGGTGTTGTATTCCATCCTATCATCTTTCCACACGCTCCAATCTTCTTTTTTAGCGCGAGCTAATGGCGGTTCACCATCTTCAGTAGGCAAGTATTTATCCACTTTTGGTAGCGTTACTTGTCCTTCCTTTTCATCTAACAAATAAGGAATCTCTCCTTTGTAATAAATAGGGAAAGGCTCGCCCCAGTAGCGCTGACGACTGAACACGGCATCGCGCATACGGTAGTTTATTTTGCCTTTACCAAAGCCACCTGCTTCCATTTCAGCAATCACTTTTGAAGTGGCTTCTTTGTATTTCATGCCATTCAGAAAATCTGAATTCGCGAGTTTGGCTTCTTTCGATGGCTCTGCTTTTTCACTGATGTCAACGCCTTCAAAAATGTTTGGAATCGGCAAACTGAATTTCTTTGCAAAATCCCAATCGCGTTGGTCGCCTGCTGGAACCGCCATTACAGCACCTGTTCCGTAACCTGCCAAAACGTATTCACCAATCCAAATAGGAATTTTATTTCCTGTAAATGGATGAATGACATAAGCGCCCGTGAATTGACCTGTCACGTTTTTTACATCAGCTTGACGGTCGCGCTCGGTTTTCAACTTCGCATTGGCGATGTATTGTTCTATGGCCTCACGGTATTCATCCGTGGTGATTTGCAATACCAATTCATGCTCTGGAGCAAGCGTCATAAACGACACACCGAAGATGGTATCAGGGCGAGTAGTGAATACTTCAACATTCGCATCATGTCCATCTACTTTGAATTGAACGCTTGCGCCTTCGCTGCGACCAATCCAGTTGCGTTGCACTTCTTTGATGTTCTCAGGCCAGTCGATGGTATCCAAACCATCCAACAAGCGTTGAGAAAAAGCCGTGATACGCATGCTCCATTGGCGCATCATTTTTTGCACCACAGGATGACCACCGCGCTCGCTCTTGCCATCTTTTATTTCATCGTTGGCAAGCACAGTGCCAAGTGCAGGGCACCAGTTCACCACGCTGTCGGCAATAAACGCCAAGCGATAGTGCATCAATATCAATTGACGTTGCTCTTCGTTCAGGCTTTTCCAATCGGTTGCAGTGAAATCGCCTTCAAAGTTTTTACCGAAATGAAATTTGAATAAGTCGAGCTTCGTGTACCAATCTTCATCTACAAAAGCATTGACACCATACGTTCCGTTTTCTTCAAACTTTGCGATGAGGGTTGAAATAGGTTCGGTTTTGTTGGTGTCAAGATTGTACCACGATTCGAAAATCAATCCAAAAATCCATTGTGTCCATCGGTAATAATCGGGGTCGCTTGTGCGCACTTCTCTGTCCCAATCATAGGCAAAACCTATTTTGTCCAACTGCTCACGGTAGCGTGAAATGTTAGTTTCTGTGGTGATGGCAGGATGTTGTCCTGTTTGAATAGCGTATTGCTCAGCTGGCAGACCAAACGAGTCGTAACCCATCGGGTGCAGCACATTAAATCCTTGATGACGCTTGTAGCGCGCAATGATGTCACTCGCGATATAACCCAGCGGATGCCCTACGTGCAGGCCTGCACCACTTGGGTAAGGGAACATATCAAGGGCATAAAACTTTTGCTTGCTTTTATCTTCAGTGACTTTGTAAACTTTGTTGTCGCGCCAGCGCTGTTGCCACTTTTTTTCTATTGATTGAAAATCGTAATCCATCCTGTTTGAGGCCAAAAAAATCTGAGGCGCGAATGTAGTTCAGCGAAGGCAGTCAATGAGCGTCAGATTGGTAATTCGCAAACAACGAAATAGGCAATTTCAAACCGTTCCGTTATTAGCTTTACGCCTTCATTATGTTTTTAGAAAACACGGTCAATCGCGGGCGCAGGCAAGGCTGGATAGAAGTCGTTTGCGGCTCTATGTTTTCGGGTAAAACCGAAGAGCTCATTCGCAGAATGAAACGCGCGGAGTTTGCCAAAATGAAGGTCGAAATCTTCAAACCTAAAGTGGACAACCGCTATCACGACAACGATGTGGTGAGCCATGATTCTAATGCTATTCGTAGCACTGCCATTGAACACTCATCGCAATTATTGTTACTCACTTCGGATGTAGAAGTTGTTGGTATTGACGAAGCACAATTCTTTGATGATGGTTTGCCAGAAGTATGCAATGAGCTCGCCAATCAAGGCATTCGTGTTATCTGTGCAGGACTTGACATGGACTTCATGGGCCGACCTTTTGGACCGATGCCTCACTTGTTGGCCATTGCAGAGTTTGTGACGAAAGTGCATGCCATCTGTGTTGAAACAGGAAACCTTGCTCAATATTCTTACCGTTACGCTGAAGGCGATTCTGTGGTTCAGTTGGGTGAAAAGGAAAGTTATGCGCCTCTTTCGCGCGAGGCTTATAACAACAAAATGAAAGCTCGAAAACAAAAATAAGTGCGCGCAACATGCGCTTGTCATGCATTACTCCATCACACAAATAGCGGAGATTACTCAAGGAGAAATTCTTCAAATACGAGAAGCTGCACCGCTCTATCGTATTTTATTGGATAGCAGAAAAATTACGCAGCCTGACCATGCGCTGTTTATTGCCATTGCAGGCGAAAGACATGATAGTCATCTATACCTGCGCGATGTCTATGAATCTGGTGTTGGTTGTTTTTTGGTCGAAAAAGACATCAAAGTAGATGACTTCAAAGATGCTTCCATTGTAAAAGTCGAAAGCAGTTTGAAGGCATTGCAACAGCTTGCGGCTTTTCATCGGTCGCAATTTGATATTCCCGTTATTGGCATAACAGGAAGTAATGGAAAGACGATTGTAAAAGAATGGCTCAATACATTGTTGGCCGATGATTTTGTGATAGCAAGAAGTCCGCGTAGCTACAACTCGCAAGTAGGAGTTCCGCTTAGTGTGTTGAATCTCGAAAAGCAACATACGCTTGGCATTTTCGAAGCAGGTATTTCAAAGCCTGATGAAATGCAGAAGTTGGCGGATATCATCCAACCGACTTTCGGAATTATTACAAATGTTGGTTCAGCTCATATCGAAAACTTCTCTTCGCGTGTGCAGCTTGCAGATGAAAAAGTGAATTTGTTTTCCGATGCGAACACCATTGTTTATTGCACGGATTATTCGGAAGTAAAAGATGCGTTGTCGTCAAAAGCCTTTGAAGGGAAGAACTTGGTGAGCTGGTCGTTGCTGCAGAATAACAACGCTACTTATCATGTTGAAAAGACCTCTGTTTCCCGCAGAGTGAGTGAGATTTCAATCTCGCACCAAAACAAAAAGCATCACTACTCCTTTGCGTTTTCGGATGATGCGTCTATTGAAAATTGCATTCATTGCATCATCACCATGTTGGTGTTGGATTATTCGGAAGATGTGATTCAATCGCGCTTGGAACGCCTGGTGCCGCTCGGTATGCGGTTGGAGTTGTTGCAAGGCAACAATCAAAGTTCGCTCATCAATGATGTTTACAGCAGCGATTTGCATTCACTTGAAATCGCTCTTGATTTTATGCAAATCAACAGTCAGCATAGAAGGAAAGTGGTCATTCTTTCTGATATGATGCAGACAGGACTTGTGCCTATTGAGTTGTATAAAAAAGTAAATGCTTTGTTGGAAGCAAATGGTGTAAGTCATCTTGTTGGCATTGGTCGGTCCATTGCTTCTGCGGAGTCTGAAATAAGTGTTCCGCATGAGTTTTATGAAACAACAGAGGCGTTTTTAGAGAATCACAATCCTGAATCTTTCCGAGATAGTATTGTACTTATCAAAGGCGCACGTGATTTTCATTTCGAGCAAATTACAGAATTGTTGCAAGAGCGAACGCATGATACTGTGCTTGAGATTAACCTCAACGCGCTTGCTCATAATCTGCATTTTTTCAGAAGAAAAATAAACCCGATGACTAAGCTGATGGTGATGGTCAAAGCATCGGGTTATGGCAGTGGTGCTTATGAAATTGCTTCGTTGTTAGAATTCAACAAAGTGGATTATCTCACTGTTGCATACACTGATGAAGGCGTGGCATTGCGCAAAGCTGGTGTTTCCATTCCCATCATGGTGATGAATCCCGAGCGCAGCAGTTTGCCAACGTTGATACGCTATAAACTCGAACCTGAGATATACAGTTTCCGAACCCTCGAGAATTTTTTAAAAGAACTTCCTGAGAATAACGCGACATCTTATCCTGTGCATATCAAAGTGGACACAGGAATGCATCGTCTTGGTTTTTTACGTGAAGAAATGGATGCGCTCATTTCAAAATTGAATGAAGCGGGAAGATTAAAAATTGCTTCTGTCTTCACGCACCTTGCTGCGGCTGATGATGCGCAACACGATGCATTCACCGATGAGCAATTGGAAAAATTCAAGTCTTCGTGTATAAAACTTGAGCAAGGAACAGGGAAAACATTTTTAAAACATGCACTGAATACAGCGGGTATTCTTCGTTTCCCAAATGCACAATTTGATATGGTTCGTTTGGGGATTGGGCTGTATGGCATTTCTCCCATTGAAAGCGAGCAAGCTTCTTTGCAACCGGTCAGCACATTGCGCACGGTTATTTCTCAGATAAAAAATATTCAGCCTGGTGAAAGTGTGGGCTATTCTAGAAAGTTTATTGCAACAAAGAATATGCGCACAGCGACTATCCCATTGGGATATGCCGATGGATTGCGCAGATCGCTGGGCAATGGAAATGGCTTTGTGCTTATCAATGGAAAGAGAGCTTTTGTGGTAGGAAATGTTTGCATGGATATGATTATGGTGGATGTTTCAGATATCCATTGTGCGGAAGGCGATGCTGTGGAGATTTTCGGTACACAACTTCCATTGCAACAGCTTGCCGAAAAGAGTGGAACAATTCCTTATGAAATACTAACATCTGTGAGCCAACGTGTGAAACGTATTTATCTTCAGGAATAATAGGATTAGGGTAATTTAGCCTTGTTTGGTAATAACATCAAGTCGCATTGCTACGTATTTATGCGTGTAATTAGAAATAGAATGAAAAGATTTTTTATACTCGTTTTTCTTGCGTCAATCGCATCAGCTACTTTTTCTCAAGTTGCTGCCACGGTTAAAGGGGAGTTGTTGGTTCAGTTAAAAGTGAACACAACGCCCGCAGATGTCGAGAAAGAAGCTCTTGAGGAGTTGGGAATTCTTCCAGCATTGAAGGTGAAAGAAGTCGTAAGCGATTACATGCTTATTTGGCTTTTTACTTTTAATGAAGATGAGATAGCGAAACGAGATATGATTCGAATGATGAATACGCTGAAAAGTGTTTCTGTCGCGCAGGCCAATCATATTGTAGCCGACAGAGTTGTTCCCAATGATCCATTTTTTGGTCAGCAATGGCATCATTACCAAGCTAACGACCACGATATTGATTCGGATTTAGCTTGGAATATCACCACTGGAGGACTCACAGCAACTGGGGATTCAATTGTTGTATGTGTTGTGGAGACAGGAGGTGCCAAATGGGATGTGGCTGATATAATCGAAAACCACTGGGTCAATGTTCATGAAATGCCTGAAAACGGAATTGATGATGATGGAAATGGTTTTATAGATGATTATCACGGATGGAATTTTACAGGTGATGATGATGAGGTTTATGGAAATGGTAATCATGGAGCGCAGGTTAGCAGTATGATTGGGGCTAAAGGCAACAATGGACAAGGCATCTCTGGAGTGAACTGGAATGTCAAACTGATGCAAGTGCGAATGGGTGGCGTAAGTGAAAGCAATGTGATTGCTGCCTACACCTATCCACTTATTATGCGCAAATTGTATAATCAAACTGATGGTGAAGAAGGAGCTTTTGTGGTTGCAGTGAATAGTTCATGGGGCACTGATTTCGGTCAACCTGCCGATGCACCTCTTTGGTGCGCGATGTATGATTCTTTGGGAACTTATGGTGTGTTGAGTTGTGGCGCAACGGCTAACAACAATACCAATGTTGATGTTCAAGGAGATTTACCAACGGCTTGTCCGAGTGATTATCTCATCTCGGTAACTTCTACTAATAGCAGTGATATTAAAGTAAGCTCAGCCGGTTATGGACTCACCACTATTGATTTGGCCGCCCCAGGTAGTCAGGTTTATTTGGCAAATAATACGGCTTATGGCAATGCATCGGGAACATCGTTTGCCACACCGTGTGTTTCCGGTGCGGTAGCGTTGTTGTATTCGGTGCCTTGTAATTCGTTGATGTCTTTGGTAAATCAAGATCCCGCATTGGCGGCTCTACAAGTGAAAGGTTTTATTCTTTCAGGAATTGATCAAACGGAAGAGCTACAAACACAAACCTTATCAGGTGGCAGGCTAAATGTGAATAATAGTCTTACAGAGTTACTGGAGGTATGTGGCAGTTGTGTTTCTCCCATTGCCCCCCATGTGGAGCAGATTGAAGGAACATTAAACTATATCCTTCATTGGACTGCGGTAAGTGAAGTTCAATCTATATCGGTTCGTTATCGTATCGTAGGTAGTCAAGATTGGACGGAGGTAAATAATATTGAAGTGGATTCACTACTGCTTTCAAATCTATTTGCGTGTTCCGATTATGAAGTTCAGCTTATGAGTCATTGTTCGATTGAGGAAAGTGAGTGGACCTCAATACTATATTTTTCAAGCGATGGATGTTGCATACACCCTGGGGATGTACTCATTTCTTCAATAGAATCAACCTCTGCTTATATCATTTGGGAACCGGTATTGGCCGCTTCAGATTATACCGTGGTATTGGTGGATGAAAATGGTGTGGACGTAACTTATAGCAACATACTTGATCCGGTACTTTTTTTAGACCAACTGGATTCATGTATGCAATATGCTGTTTCTGTTTATAGCACATGCATTGGTGAAACTCCTCCACCTGTTCCTGTTTCATTTCAAACTCCCGGGTGTGGAGTTTGTACGGATTTAACCTATTGTGCCGCCTCAGGAACCGCTAATACTGAGTATATCAGAAGAGTAATCTTGGGGGATATTGATTACCAATCAGTGGCAGGAGAGGGCTATACTTTCGTTGCAGACCAAACCACTGATTTAGTAATTGGACAATCTTATCCAATACAATGCTATCCGGGATTTCCGGCACAAGCATTCAATCAAAATTTTAGGGTGTGGATAGACTGTAATAATGACGGTATATTCCAAAGCCCTGAAGAACGTCTGTTTGATGCAGCAGAGCCAACCCAGACTTTGGCAGAAGGCACGATTACAATACCTGAAAATGCCATTCCCGGTTACGTGCGTATGCGTGTAGCGATGCGATACGCTCAATTCTCTTCCACGGAACCACTTATATGTGGTGAGTGGGATTATGGCGAAGTAGAAGATTATTGCGTTACTCTTACGTCCATTATATCGGTTGCTGAGCAAACTCAAGGAGATAGGCTGAGCGTCTTTCCTAATCCTGCCGATGAAGAGTTGTTTGTTACCTTAAAAGGGAAAACACCCAATGCTCCAATTCGTATTTATGACGTGCGAGGTGTTTTGGTGAAATCAGAAATGTTGCAAGTCAATCAATCAATTGATATTTCTAATTTATCGCCAGGATTGTACACCGCAGTCGCGTTGTTTGAAAATGAACAAATCAGCGCTCGGTTCATTAAGAAATAAAGATTAACGTTTTCATTTTTGTTGGATAATACAAATATTCGAAGGCAAGATGTCTTTACTGATGTCGGCAGTTTTGTTGTAAAGCGCCTTGATTTAATTCATCCTGAAGTCAGTGGCAACAAATGGTACAAGCTTAAATACAATATCGAGAAGGTGCTTCAAAGCGAGCACAGAACTTTGCTTACTTTCGGTGGCGCATGGAGCAATCATATTTATGCAACGGCAAGTGCGGGAAAGTTGTTTGGATTCAAAACAATCGGAGTCATTCGGGGTGAAGAGCCTCAACAATTAAGCGCAACACTTCAATTTGCCCGAGCCTGTGGAATGCAATTGGAATTTGTTACTC
>Ga0209572_1001303_pt1 | contig 18467 bp, 15 predicted proteins | sample EBPBio232012_DNA_FD_185867 | JGI IMG/M metagenome (GOLD analysis project Ga0209572, IMG submission 185867) | Wastewater treatment Type I Accumulibacter community from EBPR Bioreactor in Madison, WI, USA - Reactor 1_1/23/2012_ DNA (SPAdes)... | ecosystem: Engineered > Bioreactor > EBPR >...
TGTCGAACGGAGGCGCCCACAACGGCTCTTTCAGTATTGCCCCGGCAGCCACCCTGGAATTCGGGGGCGGCACACACGACCTTAGCACCAGTACTTTGAGCAGCACGGGTTCTTTGATTGTGTCGGGTGGCACGGCCACAATGCCCAATAACAGCACTCATACGGATGTGACACTGAGCGGCGGTACAGCCCATTTATCAGGAAACAACTCGATGGACGACTTGATGGTGAGCGGCGGCACCCTGAATCTGTCGGGAAGCCTGGTCGTTCAAAGCCTGACCATGACCAACGGCACCGTGGCAGGCGCTTGCTCCATTACGATTGCCGGCAACCTGAGCCTCAGTGCAGGCGTACTAGGCAATACGGGCAACGTGGCAGTATCAGGCACATGCTCCTGGGCTGGCGGCACACTGGGTAGCACCGACGGCATGGCTACCGGCACGATCACGGTGGCAGGGGCTGCAACCTTTACTTCCGGCTCGCTGAAACGCTTGTTTGCCAAGACATTGAACCTGAACAGCGGCGCTTCATACTCGGGCATTGGCGCCCTTTCGCTGGGCTATGGCGGCGTGTTGAATGTACCTGGCGGGCAGGTGTTTTCGGCCGATGTGACAGGTAATGTGTCGTGGACGGCTTTTATCGGTGGCGGCACCTGGAATAACGCCGGAATATTTGAGAAACAAGGTACAGGTTCACTCAATATCTCGTTCGCATTCGACAACAGTGGCACTATCACAGGAACGGGAACAGTTACATTCAGTGGCACTTTCAACAATACCGGGCTGATCTCCCCTGGCGCTTCGCCAGGCATACTCAACCTGAACAAAACCAGCGCTGGAATCCCCGTGCAAAACCTGGCCATCGAACTGGAAGGCCCAACGCCCGGCGTCGGTGGCTACGACCAACTCAACAATACGAGCGGAGCCCTCAATCTGAATGGCGGCATTCTTTCCGTTACCCTGCTCAACGGTTATCTTCCAGATGTAGGTACATCCTTTGTCATTGCGACAGGCACTTCACGAACCGGCACATTCGGCACCTTACAGTTGCCTGTCGACAATACGCGCTGGACGGTGACCTATAATGCCACAAATGTAACGCTCACCGTAGCATCGTCTTTGCCTGTACAATTGGTTGATTTTCAAGTGAAAAGAGAAGGGGTTGTGGCACTTCTGAACTGGTATGCCGCCACTGAACGCAACAACCGCGGCTTTTGCATAGAACGCTCCATAGACGGCCACAATTTTGAAAACATTGCTTTTGTGGCAAGCAGGGGCGATACAGATACGCCTGTTTCCTACACCTTTGAAGATGCCACTCTCCCCTCTGCCCCCAACGTGTATTACCGGCTTCGGCAGGAAGACAACGATGGCGCCATTTCATACAGCATCATTCGCAAGGTGACGGGCCGTGTCTCTTTTTCTGCCACTCTCAGCCCCAATCCGGCTGTAGATGTGGTTACCATACTGGCCGATCTGCCCCGAAAGTCAACTGTAAATGTCAGCATTACCGATCTGCAAGGACGGCCGGTTTATCAGGCGCCAGGCAATCTGCTGGAAGCCGGTCTTCAACAACTGCAGGTACAGGTCAATGACATTCCCACGGGGGTATATCTGTTTCATTTACAGACAGATACGTCCATTCAAAGTGTACCAATGATAAAACAATAACATCCATAGTTCACTCAATAAACTTTTTACGATGAAATCAACAATTACCGCTTTTCTGCTCCTGTCTATCCTGACCGCTACCAGGCTGCAAGCCCAGTGGCAAGGTTACGACCCTGCATTTGCCGACACCGTGGACGCTTATGACCTTCGCATCTCTTCCAGCAACCCGCAGATAGCCTGGTCATTGATGACCAAGTACTTTATCGACGAAGACGGCTTTTATAACTGGCTGCCGATGGAAACGCTTCGGTTTGCCAAAACCACTGACGGCGGCCAAACCTGGAGCGAAGGCGCCGTGCCCGCAGGTGATGCGCCTTATCCGAGCAGCATCAGCGGTGTAGACGCTAACACAGCGTGGGCAGCCGCCATCGATAGCAATTATGCCAGCCAAATTGTGAAAACCGAAGACGGCGGGCTTACCTGGACACGCCAACTGGAAAACGGATTTTCCAGTCCTACTTCTTATGTAGACTTTATTCATTTCTGGGATGCCCAAAACGGCATTGTTATCGGCGATCCGGCTTCTTCAGATACCAACCCCGACAAATTCTGGGAAGTTTACAAGACTTCGGATGGCGGCCAAAACTGGACTCGGGTGAGCAGCGACCAAATTCCGGCGCCTACAGAATATGAAGTAGGTTATGCAGGTGATTTTTTTGTGTCTGGCGATCATATCTGGTTCCCGGCATTCGATTATGTTACAAACTCGTGGACACGTATTTACAAATCTGACGACCGCGGTTTGAGTTGGTCGGCTGTGACCGCCTATTGCGGCGTGCTCTCATTTGCCGATTCGCTGCATGGCATCGGGCGCGCATACAACAATGGCGCTTTTCCGATACGTTACACGGAAGATGGAGGCAATACCTGGTCAAACATTCCCGAACTCAAAGTGAACAACGTGGCTTCCATCGCGCTGATTCCGGAGTCCTATTTTTTGCTGGCTGTTGTCATCGATGATGTGCTGGCAGATGAGGCACGCACTATTCTCAGTACCGACCAGGGCGCATCATGGATGGAACTTGGTACTTCGGAAGGAGTACCAGGAAATGCCAAATTTGCCAGCCCAACCCTTGGGTACGCCGGCGGATGGCAGCCTTATGCCATGACCACCCGCATGTACAAGTATAACGGCAACCCATTGGTGGGCCTCTTTTCCGGCGTTGCGCTGAATGCAGACGTTACACTTGCGCCCAATCCGGTGTCTGAGCACCTACAGGTACGGGTTCAGGTGGCTGAACCGGCTTCATTTACCCTGCTACTCAATGATGCACAGGGAAAACTGATGGAAAGAAAAACACTTGAACCATCGGCTGATATTCAAACAGATTTTGACGTGCATCGCCTGCCCGCAGGCATGTACACGCTTACGGTGAGTAGTGAAAAAGGTTTTCTGACTCGTAAAATTGTAAAGCAATGAAAATGAATCTTTTCCTTGCGCTATTTGCCTGCGCTTTGTACTCCCGGATGGCTGCTCAAACACCAGCGGCTAATGAAACCCCACTGATTCCAGCCCCCTTTTCCGTCTGGTCGCAACGCCAGGACATGAGCAAATGGGCGGATAAACATTTCCGGCTTAGCGCAGCAATCCGTGCCGAACCGGCCGATTCGGAATCCTTCGCGGTCGCTTTTGTCAGGAATGAATATCCCGAACAAAAAGCCCGCAACTGGGTGTGGATGGATAACATGTTCGACCGCCCTGTGCGCGACACTGTCTGGAAAACGTATGTGCTGGAAGGGATGTTCGACCGGAGCGCGCCATACATGGGTTGGGGAGTGTTGGGATACGGCAATGGAACATTTTACTTTGATGATTTTCAGTTGTCCGTAGAAACGGAACCCGGAAATTGGCAGATTATTCCGCTTGTCAATGCCAATTTTGAGCAGGAAGGCCTGGAGCCCTGGCAACAAACCTCTATGGGCGTGCCGGTGCGGGTACTGGGCGCTTCGGCGTTGATCTGGGAAACCCACCCTTTTGAAGGAAAAAAATGCCTGCGGGTGACGAATAAATTTCTTTCAGACAAGGATTGAATACGCTAATATTTGCAAGTGGCTGATAACCATTGTGTTACAGCCTGTTGCCATATGCATTTTCCACTCTTCCCGAATTTTTTCATTCGAAAAAATTCGGGATTTTTTTTGCCTGCCGCGATCTGAAAACCGTGTTTTCCCGTATAGCCTCCAGAACGAATTCAAACATTCATTTTTCCAAATTTTCAACTACAATGAAAACGTTACAGATTCTTTTTTGTGTCTTTTTCTTTCCTGCACCCTCACCGCTCAGGACAAATAGTACATCACCGTTACCATGCCTGCTCAAATGACAGTGGATGGCGATGACGCCCTGTTTGCAAAAATCGGCGCTGCCGGACTCAGTAATTGTTTTTCCGAGTACCACGCTGCCGGCCCGGGCATGGCTGGCGGTTTTCTCGGCTTTACCACCTTCCGTTCCAAAGCACAACTCGATGCACGCCTGGCGACTCTTCGGCCCTTGCTCGGCAATGTGCAACCCGTTCCGTATGTAGTGTATAACCTCATTCCGGGTAAAAATGCCGGCATGCGCACCGACAAAACCATCATCGTGTACTTCGATGTAAAAGGCATGACCGAGGCACAGTACGAGCAGACTCTGGACGGGCTGAAAAAAGCCGGGCAAATCGACCATCCGGGACGCCTGTATCATGTGGCTTTCAAAACGCCGGAAGGCCTTAAAGTTATCGATGTGTGGTCCGATGCTGAAACATTTCAGGCCGCCGGCCAAACACTCGTCCCCATCATCATGTCGACCGGCCTGACGCCGCCACAACCTATGATTTATGGCGCACACGCCATTCGTATTCCTACCCAGGCCGACCGGAATGTGGATATAGTGCTGAGCGACTATGCGGCTTTTGGAAGAGGCGATATCGCCACGATTCAGGCTTCCCTCAGCGATAATTGTAACTGGACTCATGCAGGCGATCCGGCAGTGGTACCTTTTGCTGGCACGTTTGTCGGCAAAGCCGATGTGGGGCGTTTTTTTGAAAACGTTGGAAAATCCCTGCAAGTCACCCAATTCGAACCGGGAAACTATCACGCCAGCGACCGGGAAGTATCCTGTACCGTGTTGATCAAAGGGTCTGTGCTGTCTACCGGAAAAACATTTACCAGCACCGTTCAACAAACCTTCGGTTTTGATGCCACAGGCAAAGTGTCGGAATGGAGTACAAAAGGCGATGTCAGCAGCCTGGAAGCAGCGTTTAAATAGAGGTGAGAAGTGAGAGGCGAGAAGTGAGAGGTGAGAAGTGAGAGGCGAGATAGCCTCTATTGATTCCTACACAAAATATTCACTGTCAAATGATTATAAAAAATTCTTCCTCTCCTGGCTGGCTGCTGCTGTGGGCACATTCGTTTTCAATGGCCTTTTCCACGGGCTTTTGGCTGCTGATTTCTTCGATAGAAACAACGCTGCACTCGGAAGCGCCGCTGGATACTGTTCCGGGTGGGCGCCAATGGGCCAACTCTGAAAGAAGCCCTCAGCATCGGCGCTTTGTTTCACTTCTCTACTGCCATGACCTGGAATCTGGCCAATATGGCAAGTTTCGTTTCCTGGCCTCTGGCATTGGTTGCCGGCGATTCACTCTGGCATGTGCTGATGGGGTTGCTGGCGGGATGGCTGATTTACAAAACGGGCTTTCAAAGGAGCAAGATTTGACAACTTTTGGAAAGTTGTCAAATCTGAGTTCATGCGAGATCAAGATTTGACAACTTTCCAAAAGTTGTCAAATCTGAGTCCGTGTGAGAGATTTGACAACTTTTCAAAAGTTGTCAAATCGACGATGAAAGCAGTATTTTTACGGAAAATCCGTTCCTTCGCTTTCATCTATGTTCAACCGAATTTACAATGAAGACTGTATTGCCGGTATGGCGCGGCATTTGCCGGATCGATGCATTGATCTGGTGATAACCGACCCGCCTTTTGGCATCGATTTTCAGGCTGCCAAGGCCAATTACAACCGTAAAGAGCAGCATGTCCTGAAAGGGTACAATGAAATTCCCGGTGGCGATTACCTCATCTTTACCCGCGACTGGCTCACACAGGTAAAACGGGTGCTCAAACCCGACGGTAGTCTCTACATTTTTTCCGGCTGGAATTACCTCAAGGAAATCCTGATCGTACTCGACGAACTGCAGATGCCTCTGGTCAATCACCTGATCTGGAAATACCAGTTCGGGCTGGTCACGACCCGTAAATACGTGACCTCGCATTATCATGTCCTGTTCGCCGGGATCGATGAAAAAAAGCGCCGCTTTTACCCGTATGCCCGTTTTGAAAAAGACGACAAACACCCCGAAGGCGGCAGCGCGCATTACAAAGACAAGGAAGATGTGTGGACCATCCCACGCGAATACTGGAACGGCGATGTAAAAACACCCACCAAACTCCCCTCCGAAATCATTCGTAAAATACTGGCATACAGTAGTTTACCTGGCGATGTGGTACTCGATCCATTCCTCGGCTCCGGCCAAACGGCTGTTGTTAGCCATCTGGAAGGCCGGCAGTATGTGGGCTTTGAAATCGTGCCCGAGTATTATGGTTTTGCGAAAGAGCGGCTGGAAAGCGGGAAGTACCGAATAAAGTCCTGAGTCGTAAGTCCTGAGTCCTGAGTCCGTAGAGTACACGTTGTTACCCTTGAGGTTCATGAAAATTATTGCCAAGGGTAATAATGTGTACTCTACGGACTCAGGACTCAGGACTTACGACTCAGGACTTTAAGAAATCCAGCGTATTCCGGTAAAAAATCTTCTCCAGCGTTTCCTGTTCCAGCCCCATTTCCTCGATAAAACGCCCGATTTCCAGGTCGCCGAGCGGGAAAGGGTAGTCGGTGCCCAGGCACACTTTATCGTCGCCGATCACATCGATGATATAGCGCAGCAACTGCGGGTCGTGGGTGGCGGAGTCGACCCAGAAATGGCCCAGGTAGGAGCGGGGCGGCACCGGATTGTCGATGGCTACCAAGTCGGGGCGGCAGTCAAAGCCATGCTGAATGCGGCCAATCGTCGGAATAAAAGAGCCGCCCGCATGGGCAAAACAGAACCGCAGGTCGGGCAGGCGTTCCATAACGCCGCCAAACATCAGCGAACAAATGGCACGGCTCGTTTCGGCAGGCATACCCACCAGCCAGGGCAACCAGTATTTTTTCATATCGGCCTCGCCCATCATTTCCCATGGATGCACCAGAATGGCCATATCGAGGCGCTGACAAGCCTCGAAAATGGGGAAAAACTGCGGCTCACCCAGGTTCATCTGATTGACGTTGGAGCCGATCTGAATGCCGGGAAACCCCAGGCGTTTGAGCCGCTCCAATTCCTTGATAGCCAGGTCGGTATCCTGCATCGGGATGGTGCCCAGCGCCATGTAATGCTCCGGATAATCCTCGACGATGCCTGCCAGGTGATCATTCAGGAACATCGACAGTTCGAGGCAGTCGGCCGGTTTTGCCCAGTAGGAAAACATCACCGGAATGGTGCATACCACCTGCACAGGCGCCCGATACAGCATGTATTCGTCGATGCGAATTTTCGGGTCCCAGCAATTGCGTGCAATTTCCCTGAAAAACACCCCGCCTTTCATCATTCGCGCAAAACCATCGCGGTGGTGCTCGAGGTGAATAAAGTCGCCATAGCCGAATTTTTTGGCAAAATCCGGCAGTTTTTCGGGCAAAATATGGGTGTGCAGGTCTATTTTATGCATCATGTTTTTACCACCTTTTTCACTTGTACGCCCGTCGGCGTTTTTACCTCGATGAGGTAAACCCCGGCAGCCAGGCGGCTCATGTCGAGGGGCAACTGGTACTGACCTGCAGGCATCTGCTCGGGCGCTTGTGCGGTGCGCACCAGGCGTCCCAGATAATCGACAATGCGGATGCCTACTTCCTGCGCCTTGGGTAAATCGAGCAGGACAAAGGTATGATCCGTGAGCGGATTCGGCGACACCTGCATATGGAATCCGGCCAGATCGGGGGCATGTGTCGCCACCACGATTTCGTAAGGTGGCAGGAAAATTTCATCTACCCAGGCCCTGTCCGTGCCTTGCGTGGCAATTTCATCTTTGGAGTACACCCAGCGAAATTCGTGCAGACCCGTTTCTACTTCGTAACTCACCTCTCCCCAGGGCACTTCGCCCGACCAGGCATCCATTTCCACATCGTCGATGTAGAAACGCAGGAAATCGTAGTCCTGCTCGGAACTCACGCGCCGCGCAAACGACACCTTACCAGCGGCAGAAATAAACAGGCTCATTTTCATTTCCGAATACTGGTTGTGGGTGATGGTGCCCGAACGTGCGCAATAGAAACCCGACCAGGTGTTGTTGGATGCGATCACCCAGGGTTTGTTGCCGTCCATTTGCCAGGGGAAGGTGGTGAAATTGTGCTGCTCGAAGGTTTCGATGATCGGATTGATCAGTCGCGGCCCAACTTGCAGCGAAGCTCCGTACACACCTGCGGTGAGGGTGTATTCGAAATTGACGGGAACTACCTGCGGTGCATCGGGCGACACGGTGACAACAAACGCGGTGTTTTCAACGCCGGCTACACCCAGCACGCCTATTTCCTGTGCCGGACTGATCGTCAGCCAGGGAGAATCGCTGATGAGTTGGCCGGTAGCCAGCGGACTGGCACTGTGTCCGTTGTTCAGGTTGAATACGGAAATGATGGCCGTTTCGCCGCTTTGCAGGTAGCCATCGCCGTTACCGCCGGTGACATCATTGATGAGGAAATTGCTCACGGCTAATTTCGGTGCTTGCAACACGACGGGAATTTGCGTTGTAAATGTTTGATTATCATTAAATTGGATATCCAGCGTAAACAAGGCAATATGACCATCCGTCACATCGTCGACCACGGTGAACGCAAAGGCCGCCGGTTTTTCAACAGCCTGACCTGCTTCCAGATCGCCAAATGTTTCATTGAAATCGGTGATATACACCTGGTCGTCCTGGGTGCTCAGGGTAGCACTTGTCACGTTGGCGATTTCCACGCCTACGTTGCTGAGGGTGACGTTCATGGCCACCGATTCACCATAGTCAGCCTTCTGGTTGTTGTTTCCCGCGCTGTCGTCGAGGGTGACCAGTTGGTTGATGACAAATGCGCCTGCCGATGGCGTCACCTGCAAACTGCCCTGGTAGGGTGTGTAGTTGAACTGGGTGCCTGTGATCGTCATTTCACCCACATTTGTCAGCGAAGGAAAGGTAAATACCGCCACGCCGCCCGTAACTACAGCCGTAGCCAGCGTTTGTCCTTGCCAGTACAGGCTCACGAGCGCGCCTTCCACGGGGCATTCAACACTCAGCGAATTGGCGCCGATAAACAGCCCTTGCGGGTGTGTCACCGTGAGTGTTTGGGGCAGTCGGGTGCGCAGCACCGTGGATGGTTCGCCGAAGGTATTCCAGAAACCAGCCATCAATTCGCCGCCTTCCGCATAAGCCTCGATCATTTTTACATTGCCAATGGCCAGTGTGCTGCCTACTGAAGGCACGATCGAAACACCGTCCGCATCGATCAGGAACTGGTTCATACCATCCTGGCCTTCCATGGGCGGCGCCCAACTCTGGAAATCGCTGGAAAAATAGCCCGCAATGCCACCCCAGGCTTCTCCGCTGGCCAGGTCGCCGGCGCGCTGGAATGCTTCGCCCAGGCAGTCGCCGTTGTCGTTGTTGGTGTAGTTGCCCGCGCAGCAAGCCACCGCAATACAAACGGGGTAGCGGTGTACATTGCGCAGCATCGCCACCGCATCTACATTGAAATTGCCGCTCACGAGGCCTTGTTCCCAGCCGTGGCCGGTGTAGTTGTATACGCCGATCCCACGGTTGTTGATGATATTCACCAATTGTGTGTTTACCGGATTGCCGTTCTGGTCGGCCGTTTCGTCGCCCGGGGTAGGGGAGATGTCGCCGTGGTTGCCGTCGTAGAATTCCCAGAATTTTTCGTAGCCATCAGCCAGTTGTTCGGTTTTCCAGGCATTTGCCTGTTCGTAGTCGGCCTGATTGTCGTCGCCGATGCCCTGGCCTTCATTGGAAGCCGACCACATACCCTGGGCGCACCAGTTTTGTGCAGGGTCGGTCAGCGGCGTTTTTTCATAATCGAGGTTGCGATGCACCATAATTTCCAGTTGCTGGATATTGTCGGCATGAAAGCGGCCCACGAACACTTCCGGCGCATTGTCGTCGCCTTCCAAATATCCGAAGCAGTTGTCGCAGGAATAATCGCCGCCATCCTGCCGCATTTGCGGTTCCAGCACATCGGCGCCGCCTACGAGCAGCAGGTAAGTGATGTCGTGTTCTTCGTAGTAGTTTTTGACAAAATTGTAGATGTCGGTGGAAGAACTACCCACTTCGGAAGCAGGCACCACAGTGGTGTGAATACCCATCTGGCGTTTCCAGGTAACCAGGGGTTGCAAGGTTTCCACGAATTCATCTTTGGCAATCACCAGCATTTTTTCGGGCGTTTCACCGTTGCGTGTGAAATCGGCGTTGTCGTAATTGGGGAAGGTTTGCTGGTACAACTGCCGGAAAGTGCGGCTGCCTGAACGCGTTGTTGTACTGGTGTTTTCATTAATGCCATTTTCAGCAGTGCTGCTAGCCAGCAGGGTGATGGATGTGTACACTCGCAGCACCCGCGAAACGGGATTGTATTGCACCGGATAAATCCAGATACCCTGCCCGCGGCGCTCGCGCAGCACAAAAGGTTTTTGCAAGTCAGCCAGTTGGCCCGGGAAAAAGGCGTTGTGTTCGTACGCCGTTCCGTAGGAATAGGGCACCGAAGCGGGGTCGACTTTGCGTTTTAAATCGCCTTTGGAAGGCGCTACATACACATTTGGGAAGTCCTGGTACTCGCTTTGCAGGATGCTGTACGTCATACCGCCGGCGTTGGGTATCAGCAGGTTGGCGGCAAATTTCGGCACATCGGGAGCGCCCGCCTGCAACAAAGGTGTACCCTCGGGCATCGAAACAACCACCGCTTCGCCCTGCGGCGTTTGCACAGTGCGCTGGTCGATACCTGTCAGGTCGAGGCGCACGATGGTATGCCCCGGCGTTTTGTCGAGCACAGAAAAGCGGGTTTTATTGACTACCTGACCGATCAGTACGCTGACCGAAAGGCTGTAAAACAAAAGGGTAAGTAAATTTTTCATCCGATGTACAGAAAGTTTACAGGCGAGGAAGAGGTATTTGTTTGATATTCAGTGTTTTGAAAAGAATGTTGCTTATTTCCAGATGAAAAATCGTTCTGTTTTTTTACCCGTTTTCAGGAAATAAACGCCAGCAGGAAAAGGTGCAATATCGAGCGATAAAGTTGTTTGGGCGGCCAGCGATCCTTGCCATTTTACAGTGCCGGAAACATCCAGAATTTGCATGAACGCGTTTGTGGCATAGTCGTTTTTTACAAAAAGCACGTCGGTAGCGGGGTTGGGAAACACCTGAAAGGTGCTGCTTTCCGGTGTGTTTGTACCTACCGTGCCGGGTGTGTGCAGGTTGAAATATACATCCAGAAAATTGCTTGTTTGCTGAACATCGATGGCCCGAAACCACAGCCAGCCGCTTCCGGCCAGTGTGCCGGGCTGTACAATGAGTTTCAGATAGGGACGCACGGTATCGTAGGCAGGATTCATGGTGCCATTGGCAGGAATACCGGTGTAGCACAGACCGTAATCGCACAAATCGGCCGTCCAGCCTTCCGGAAGACTCATTTCCACCTGCCGCCATTTCAGGTGCAGGGTATCGTCGGCAGGATGGTCGAAATAGATATAGCATTCGTTGGCCTCATTCCAGGCAAGTTCCTGATCGAGCACCTGGGCCGGCCATGCACTAAAGGTTTGTGAAGTACCTGTTTGGAAACACAATAGAAGCAGTATGTAAAAGAAACTTCTCATGCTGGTGAAGTATAGAGGACGAAAATACAACCCTTCCTTTACTTCAGCATTTTAAATAGGGCATTTCGACAACCCGTGACATCTCTCACTTCTCACCTCTCACTTCTCACCTCTCCTTTCATCCACGCTTCCAGTTCTTCCACCTGCCAGGCATTATCGACCTGAAAGCCACCCGACCCTGTACGGCGCAGGCTGCTCAGGTACGCGCCACTGTCGACGGCTTGCCCCAGGTCGTGGGCCAGCGAACGTATGTAAGTGCCTTTGCTGCAAACAACCCTGAAATCGGCTTGAAGGCCTTCTGCATAATCCGGGTGCAGCATGATACGTGCGCCACGGTCACCTGCCACAACGGCTTCGTGCCGTTCGGGTACAACTTTCCGAAGCGGACCGATTTCCAAAGATTCGATATGAACAGGGCGGTGCGGCAGTTCGACTTCTTCGCCAGTACGGGCGTTTTTATAGAGCCGTTTTCCATCCACTTTTACCGCAGAGAAAATGGGAGGAACCTGCAAAATATCGCCTGTAAATGCCGGCAATTTTTCCTGCAACAGGCTATCCGTCAGGTGATCGACGGGAAACGTTGTTTCTACTGCCTTTTCCAGATCGAAACTGGGCGTAGTGGCGCCGAAGGTAACCGTGCCGGTATATGTTTTAGGCATGGCCTGCAAGGTGTCGATCAGGCGCGTGTACTGTCCAACACAAACGATCAGCAAGCCGGTTGCCAGGGGGTCGAGGGTACCTGCATGGCCTACCTTGAGTTTTTTCTGACCGGTTTTTCTGACCAGCGCGCCCCGCACTTTTTTCACGACATCAAAAGACGTCCATGCCAAAGGCTTGTCGATCAGAAACAGTCCGCCTGCCGGAAATGGATCGGGAAAAGGCTGGTTTTTTGAAAAAATATAGTACGATTCCGTTGTACTGGAACTCATGTGTCAGGGTTGTTTGATGACTTGTACAGCAGCGCTCCGCATTTTGCCGTTCGACAGGGTAAGGTAGTAGGCGCCTGCCGGAAATTGCGCAACCTGCTGCAAGGTAAGGGCATTTCCTGTCAGGTTTTGTTCCAACACTACGATGCCTTTTGCATCCGTCATGCTAAGCCGGACGCCCGGCGTTGCCCAGGGGCTGTGTGCGGGAATGCTGATTTCCAGAAAATCGGAAAAGAGTGTGGGGTAAACCTGTATAAATAATTCTTTTTCAGCAGATTGTGTCGACGTGACAACCGGGTTCATATAAATGTCCAACTGTGTAGTCTGTCCTGAAAACAGCGAGATGTCTGATAAAAAGACGGGTTCATAATCTTCCCTGTATGCGTTTACCTGATAGGCGCCAGGCGCAGCGGTTCCGGTTTTGTAAGCGCCTTGCAGATCGCTTTGATCCCAGTTGGGAGTGGCTGCCAGATACACGGAGGCGTTGTTCAGGGGCAGCCCTGTCACAGCATCGCGTACCGTACCTTCCAGGCGGGCTGCCGAGTAGTAGATGGGTTGATATACGAACAAGCCTTCCTGTTTGGCGGTGGCAAACAGCAGGCCGGATGGAAGATAAGGGTCGGCATCCCACACGAGCGAGTTGCCCAGCGAATCCCAGGCCGTTTCGATCAGGTTGTCGGGGTGCGAGGCATCTACGATGGTCAGTTGTCCCCGGTAGGATGGGTTTATGAGGAAATTTCCTTTTACGCGTACATTGTGTACCTCGCCAATGGGCAAACGACCGGGGCTATAGGTATCGATCAGCGTGATGTTTTCCAGGTCCGATACATCGAAGGCTGCCAGCGGGGCACTGGGCTTTTCATCGGTAGTGTACAATGTTCTCCCGTCGGGGCTGAGTTCGCTGTTGTGGTTGAATGCTGTCGGGGTAGGGTGGGTGGCCAGCAGGACGGGATTGCTTTTATTGGAAATATCGACTACGCCGAACCAGCCCTGGTAAATTTCACTGGTCCAGAGGGTATCGTTTCTAATAAAGCCGTCGTGTACATAATTCGCGGTATACAAGCCAACGATCGTTGGATTCCAAGGGTCGGCCAGGCTCGCAATGGTGCAGCCATTGGTGATGCCGCCACCGAAAACATACAGATAACCGTCCTTGGTTTGCACGGTGTGGCTGCGCCTGAGTTGGTTGGCGTATTGCCCGTCGCCGCGCCATACTTTCCAGGAAATGCTGTCGGGCAGCGTATTCAAATTAATGATGGTAATGCCGCTGCTATCGGCTTCCGAGCCTACATAGAGGTAGCCATTCCAGATGCGCAATTCCCGCCAGTTGCTGGGCAATCCGGGCACATTGAATCGTTCGGTAGGATGAGAAGGAATGTCCAAATCGACAATACTCACGCCGCCACTGGTGCCTACGAGTGCCCATTCGCCACCAGTGTGGTCGACGTAATGCGTGCAACCTGCCAGGTTCAATGGCGCATACGACAAATGGCCGATCGGGAACAGATTGTAATGAGGGGGGAGCGATTGAGAGAAGCCTGCGCTGTCAAAAAACAGCAACGATAGCATCGGAAGAAAGGAAAATAATAGGCGATTCTTCATGCTCGCAGATAGTTAGGATTGGAAAAAAGATTTATTCAAGAAGTCATTTTAGGGCAGAATGTTCAAACCACTTCTAAGAAACTGATTTAAAAAAAGACATCCCGAACCCTGGCTTTTACCAAAATTCGGGATGTTTCCATTGAGAATGATTTGACAACTTTTCGAAAGTTGTCAAATCTAATACAGGCATAGTGACCAAGATTTGACAACTTTTCGAAAGTTGTCAAATCTAATGCAGGCATAGTAACCAAGATTTGACAACTTTTCGAAAGTTGTCAAATCTAATGCAGGCAGTGACCAAGATTTGACAACTTTTCAAAAGTTGTCAAATCTAATGCAGGCAGTGACCAAGATTTGACAACTTTTCAAAAGTTGTCAAATCACTTCATCAGTCGCGCGATCGTTGCACCGATCTGTGCTGGAGATTCTACTACCTCTATACCGTTTTCGGAAAGAATGCGCATTTTAGCCGCTGCTGTGTCGTCGGCGCCGCCTACGATGGCACCGGCGTGGCCCATTTTGCGGCCTTTGGGCGCCGTTTGGCCGGCGATAAAACCTACAACGGGTTTGCGGTTGCCATTGGCGCTGATCCAGCGGGCTGCTTCTGCTTCGAGGCCGCCGCCGATTTCACCGATCATCACGATGCCCTCTGTTTCGGGGTCGTTCATAAACAGTTCGACCGCCTGGCGTGTAGTGGTGCCGATGATTGGGTCGCCTCCGATACCGATGGCCGTGCTTATACCGAGGCCGGCTTTGGCAATCTGGTCGGCTGCTTCGTAGGTCAATGTGCCTGATTTGGAAACCAGGCCGATGGGACCGCGTTTGAAAACAAAGCCAGGCATGATACCCACTTTTGCTTCATCTGGTGTGATGATACCCGGACAGTTTGGCCCGATCAGGGTAACGCCTTTCAAATCGACATAGGCTTTGGCGCGCACCATGTCCTGCACGGGAATGCCTTCCGTGATGGCTACAATGACTTTAATGCCAGCAGACGCCGCTTCGATGATCGCATCGCCGGCGTAGGCGGGTGGAACAAAAATGATGCTGGTATCGGCGCCTGCCTTGACGACAGCGTCTTCCACGGTATTAAAAACCGGACGGTCGAGGTGCATTTGCCCGCCTTTGCCGGGCGTCACACCGCCTACTACGTTGGTGCCGTAGGCGATCATTTGTTCAGCGTGAAAAGTGCCTTCTTTACCTGTAAATCCCTGTACGATGATACGGGAATGTTTATTTACTAAAATGGACATGTATGAGTGGTTAGGTATGATGTTGTGTTGGTTAGACGGACTGGTTGTCGGCCGAATCAGGCTTTATTTATCTTCTTTTATGATAAAAACGTCCTCATCGCGGCGTTTCATGAAGTAATGTTCCCGGGCAAACTTTTCCTTGGTCAATTCGAAATCTTCCGCTTCTTCCTGTGCTTCCTTGATTTTTTCCTCGTAAAAAGCGCGGTCATTTTCCAGGCGTTGCTGTGCCCTGTACAGTCGCCACTGGGTCCACAAACTGTGTTTATCCAGAAAAATCAGGATAAAGAAGAAAACCAGCAACGTAAGGTAATACCTGTTTTGCAAAGGAGCGGGTAATCGGCTCCAGAGTGCCTGCCAAGGATTCTGTGGAATAGCCATATAAAAATAGTCCTAAGTCCTGAGTCGATAGTCCTGAGTCGGTAGTCGACGGTAACTTAATCGCTCAAAAGTAGGCTGTTTATTGCAATACTTGGGCAATAAAACCATATGAACTTTTATCCGATCAATTGATCGATGGCGTCGCACAGTCGGCCAAAAATTTCATCAATGGTTCCTATACCATTGATTGTCTGGCTTTTATTGCTCTTTGCATAATGGTCGTATACCGGGCTGGTTTCGTTTTTGTACACGTTGATCCGGTTGCGAATGATGCTTTCGTCGTTGTCGTCGGCACGGCCGGAAGTATTGCCACGCAGTTTGATGCGTTGAACGATTTCCTCGTCGGGCACATGCAAGGCCAGCAGACCGGCCACCTGGGTGTTTTTGGCGGCGAGCATTTCGTCCAGCGCACCGGCTTGTGGAATAGTGCGTGGAAAACCGTCGAAAATGAAGCCGGCAGCATCCGGGTGCGACTCCACCTTATTGAGCAGCATACCGATGGTCACGCTGTCGGGCACCAGTTCACCCTTGGCCATGTAGGCCTTCGCCTGTAGGCCAAGCGGGGTGTTGTTGCCCATTTCATAGCGAAAGAGGTCGCCGGTACTGATATGAACCAGGTTATATTTTTCTACGAGTTTGGCTGCCTGGGTGCCTTTTCCCGAACCGGGAGGCCCAAAAAGTATCAGGTTGATCATTTTGTTTGAATGTGTCACGATAGTAGGAAGGGCAAAGTTAGAAAGGGCAGGAACATCTGCCTAATTTTCATTTTGGAATTTGAAACAAGTGTTTTTGTATGAAATCGGTTGCTTTGAAAAATTTAAAACCGGAAAAATTGTATTTTTTTAAAATAATGAACTGTTTCAGGTGTACACACTGTCCCGACGGGCTAAAGCCCATGATACCATCACCCCCATTATTCCCAGTCATTTCATAAATTTGGGTGCTAAAAATCCTTAAACCGATACCGTTCTCCATACTTTTCAATCCAGTGCAGCAATTTCCAGACGTCCTCCGCGTGAAAAAGTTCGGTACCAGTATTCATGGTGGCCGCACTGCCGCAAGCGACGCCGATGCGTGCCATATCCTGAAATGTACGGCCTTCATTGAGCGCCCACACCATGCCTGCCACCATGCTGTCGCCAGCCCCGACGGTGCTTTGTTTGTGTACTGTTGGCGCCGGAATGTGCTCGAAACCATCTTTGCTGACCAACAGACACCCCTGGGGGCCGAGCGACACCACTACGACTTCACATTTGCCCTGGCCGATCAATTCCAGTGCAGCATCGTCGACCTGGTTCATTTCCAGTTTTTCCACCCCTACGAGGGCGCTTAATTCGCCCAGATTGGGTTTGAGCAAAAAAACACCTTCATCGGCAGCGGCCTGCAAGGCTTTTCCGGAAGTGTCGAGGATAAAACGCGCGCCGATCTTTTTGGCAAAATGGGCCACTTTTTCAAAGTAATCGCCCGGAAGACCGGGCGGCAAACTGCCACTGGCAACAAGGTACGCCGGTTCTGCTTTTTTTACCAGATCAAGACACGCATTTGCCTGGTTTTCAGTGAGTTCTGTGCCGGGTAAGGTGAAACGATACTGCTGGTTGGAACTGGTTTCGGTGATGGAAATATTCTCCCTGGTTTCGCCGCTCAGTTCCAGCACAGCCGTTTCAATGCCTGCTTCGTGCAGCAGGGACTGAATCTGGCGGCCATTGTGCCCGCCGGACGGAAAAACGGACAGGCTACTGCCGCCCAGTTTTTGAATGCCTTTGGAAACATTGATGCCGCCGCCACCTGCGTCGATGCGCATGGGCGTGCAACGCAGTTTTTGCTCGGGCACCAGTTTTTCGGTAGTCGAACTCTTGTCAAGCGCCGGATTCAGGGTAAGGGTGACAATTTTCATAGGGATTACTTGCTTTTGCGTTTCTTTCGGTCGCAATGATACTCAAATTGAACGAATCCTCTTTGCTCGAAGCCTGCGCCTGGCTTGCCGAACGCGATGAAGCGCTGGCTTTTGTGCTGCAACGCTACGGACCGCCCCCGCTATGGGCACGAGAGCCGGGCTTTTCCACGCTGGTGCATATTATTTTGGAACAACAGGTGTCGCTGGCTTCTGCCAATGCAGCTTTTCAAAAATTGAAGACGCTGCTCGGCGGCCTGGTCGAACCGGAACCTTTTCTTGCCCTCGGCGACGATGCCCTGCGCCAGGCCGGTTTCAGCAGGCAAAAAATGCTCTATTGCCGCCACTTAGCCCAAACAATTGTAAACGGGCACCTGCACCTGCCGGCCTTGTCTGAACAGAATGAAGAAGAGATTCGCTACACGCTTAAACAACTAAAAGGCATCGGCGACTGGACGGTAGATATTTACCTGTCTGAATGCCTGCTTTATCCGGACATCCTGCCCAAAGGCGATATCGCTATGCTGGAGGCGTTTAAAGTGCTGAAAAAATTGCCCGCTCGCCCTATCCACGATGTGTTTCTGGCTGGCACAGAACACTGGCGCCCCTGGCGAAGCGTGGGAACGAGGATGCTTTGGCACTATTATTTAGAAGCGAGAAAAGAGTTATGAGTTAGGGAGTTATGAGTTATAAGTTATGAGTTATGAGTTATGCCGAGTTTCATTAAGTCATAGTATCATGAGTTTCAAAAAGTCGTAGTACTTTTTAGGATTCAAAGAGCGGCAACTTTAGTTGCACACCAGGGAATGGGAAGTCGCATTGTCCAATAAGATCGTCG
>Ga0209572_1001305_pt1 | contig 18429 bp, 13 predicted proteins | sample EBPBio232012_DNA_FD_185867 | JGI IMG/M metagenome (GOLD analysis project Ga0209572, IMG submission 185867) | Wastewater treatment Type I Accumulibacter community from EBPR Bioreactor in Madison, WI, USA - Reactor 1_1/23/2012_ DNA (SPAdes)... | ecosystem: Engineered > Bioreactor > EBPR >...
CTGCCGTCGACACTGGACACCGTGTACTTCGTCAATTCCGGCACCGAAGCCAACGAAGGCGCGCTCAAACTGGCCAAAAAGCACACCGGACGACGGCGGCTCGTCGCCTTCGAGCGCTCGTACCACGGCGACACCCACGGCAGCTTGTCGGTGACGGGGCGCGACGTCTACCGCGATCCGTTCCTGCCGCTTCTGCCCGACGTGACGTTCCTGCCGTTTGGCGACGTGCAGGCCTTATCCGCCCTTGACGACACTGTGGCGGCGGTCATTACGGAGGTTATTCAGGGCGAAGGCGGGGTGCGCGTGCCGCCGCCGGGATGGCTCGCGGCGCTGCGGCGGCGCTGCAACGAAACGGGCGCGCTGCTGATCTTCGACGAGATCCAGTCCGGGATGGGACGCACGGGCCGCTTGTTCGCCTTCGAACATCTCGACGGCCCGCCCGGCAGCGACGTCGCGCCCGTCGTGCCGGACGTTCTAACGCTCGCCAAGGCCTTCGGCGGCGGGATGCCGCTGGGCGCGTTCGTAGCTGCCGCGCCGGTGATGGCCACGCTCCGCCACAACCCGCCGCTGAGCCACGTCACCACCTTCGGCGGCCATCCGGTGTGCTGCGCCGCTGGCCTCGCCGCGCTCGAGGTTTTGCTGGACGAGCGCCTCGCCGAGCGGGCCGCTACGGTGATTGAGCCGACCATCCGGGCGGCGCTCGAAGGCCATCCGCTCGTGACGGCGGTGCGCGGGCGCGGGGCGATGCTGGGCCTCGAACTGGTGGACGCCGAAACGACGGCGCGGGTCGTCGGGCAGTGCCTTGACGACGGCGTTTTGCTGGGATGGACGCTGCACAGCGACCGCCTCGTGCGTCTCGCGCCGCCGCTGAACATCCCGGAAGACGTCTTGCACGACGCCCTCGCCACGATCCGCCGCGCCCTCGACGCCGCCTAATCCCCGTCGTGAACCCGTCCGTAGAGACGTCCCAATGGGGCGTCTCTACCGTGCCGTGCCACCCGGTCACACGGTGATGCCACCCATCGTCAGCCGCCGCACACAACGGTTTTCGCGAACGTCTGCCCGCCGATGGTGACGCGAACGACGTACACGCCCGCCGCCACGTCGCCGAACGCCAGCGGATACGTGCCCGGATCGGCCAGCGTCGGCGGCACGAGCACGGCCACACGCCGTCCGAGCACGTCGTAGGCTTCGGCGGTTACGATCGTCGGCTCGTCCACGGTGTACGAGAACGTCGTCTGGGTGCGAAACGGGTTGGGGAAGGGCGTGGAGACGGCGGCGATGCGGGTTGTCTGGAAACTGGACGCTGACGTCGCGGCTTCGAGTGTGGCGCTGCGGATCGTCCACGCCTCGCCGCCCTCTATCGGACGGTTCATCCCAAGATCGAAGCGTACGCGCACCTGCCGCCCGGCCCATCGCGACAGGTCGAATGCAGCGGTGGTGGTGTCGCGGAGGGCAAACCCCCGTGCCCCGTTCATCGGGTGGCCGGGCGCATCGAAAACGCGCGCGTAGCCTGCCGAGGGCGCGAGCGTCTGCCACGTCCGTCCGTCGTCGTCGGAAATCGAAACCGTTGCTGTGGCACCCGCAAGAAGCGCCACGTTGTGCCGAAGGACGAGGCGCACGGGATCGGCGTTGGCGGGCACGTCGAGCGGAAGCAAGACCAAGCTGGACACCGGCGGCTGGTACGTCACGGCCTCGGTGAGCGAGCGCGGGGCGGCGGCCCAAACCGCGCCAAACGGCTGCCACAGCCCCGACGGCACGGCGTCGGCGAGCACGCTCGTGCGGCGAAGCAAGCGCACCGCCACCTCAAACGGCCCCGCCTCGCCGGTGCGTCCGTCGGTGTCGGTAATCAGCAGAGTATAGCGGAGGGCAACCGTCCCCGCAGGCACGGGCACGTCGGCACGGTAGGTGTCGGTCGTTCCGTCGCGGACGAGCGTTACCGGAGCGAGGGCCAGCGTGTCGGCGAAGCGGTCGGCCATTGCGAACGCTTGCACCGACGCCACCGGCGAGCGCCCGGGCAGGGCCGTCGCCGTCAGCGCCACCGTCGTCGCGCCCGGCTGGGCGGGCGGCGGGGTGTGCGACAGTGCCGGGCCAAGATGCCCGGCCAGCATCCCACGGGCCACAAGCCGAAGCTCCAGCGCCGACACATGCGCTCCGGCGTAGAGGGCGCGGTCGGCGGCCAGCAGCGCCTCGGCGGCGGCCTCGAAGGCGGGCACGCCGCTGGCCACGGGCGCGAGGTAGGCCATCGAGCCGAACACCAGCCGGTCCATCACCGGACGCCCAAGATCGTCTTCAAGGTCAGCGAGCGTCGTCGCCCAGAGCAAGCCCCATTGGTAGACGGTCGGGAAGGCGGCGCACCCGGCGGCTGCGGGGTAGGCCATCCGCGTGCGGTCGGTGGCGGAATACATGCCCGTGTGGTCGAGCGTGCGGCCCTGCCAGCAGCCGCTGTTGCCGTCCCATGTGTAGACGCGTCGCCAGTTTGGATCGCTGGCGGCGCGGCTGTACGACGCCGCTATGTAGTCGGCGTAGCCCTCGTGAAGGGCACGGCCTTCGGTGGAGTTGAAGAGCGCCGGCTGCTGGTCGTGAAGCAGCGCGTGCGTGTATTCGTGGCGCAACACGTCGGCGTCCTCGGCATCGTCCACGCCGCCGTCGCCAAACGCGATGGCAAACGACGCGGCGTAGAAGAGCGAGTTGTCCTGCGCCCCGAGGCCGTGCGGGTTGACCACCACAGGCCGTTCAAGGATCGACCGTCCGACGTCAAGCGCCTGCAGGTAGCGCTGCATCGCGTCGAGGTGGTGGTAGGCCATCACCGCCTCAAAACGCTTGTCCGAGCGCGGATAGCGGAATGCCGTCGGGGTGGACTCGGACGGCGGGGTGAACGACGAGCCGCCCACGGTGGAACTGCCGGTGATTTCGACGTACGGCCCTTTGAGCAGGTAGAGGCCGCTTTCCTGCGCGATCTGCGGAAGCGCCGCGGTGCGCTGCTGGCTCGCCAGGTTGGGCGTGTCGGCGTCGTTGCCGTCCACGAAGCCGCCCGTGCCGTAGGCGGCACCCGAGGTCGTGAGCGGGTCGGGGTCGAAGACCAAGCCGCTGCCGTCTACAAAGGCCGATTCTACGCTGCTCTCGGGATGAGGGCGAAGGGCGACCCTGTGCTGCACTTGGGAGGAAGGCGAAGGACGCCCCTGTGCTGCGCTTGGGAGGAAGGCGAAGGACGGCGGGAGAAACGAGTCCGATGCTCGCCGCTCGGTGCTCCGGTGCAGCGCCTCGTCGGCCACACGCAGCACCGCGCCTGTCGCCCCGTCCACCCATACCGTCCACGCCTCGGCAACGTGATGCGGATAGACCGAGAGCCGCAGGGCAGGGCGCACATCGCGGCGGTCGTCGCGCCAAAGCGCTACCTGTCCACCGAAAACGACCGTCGCCGGGCCGTCCACCGCTTCGCGGCGTGCCACCGCCTCGGCGTCGGCGTCCGTCAAGCGGAAGGCGTCGAGGCGGTTCAGCGCCGCCCAGCGGGCAGCCTCGGCGTTCAGGCTGTGCGCCACCTGCCGCACCGCACCGTCGGGCGAGAGCGCCACCTGCGCCGTCGCGCCGTCGAGATCGATGCCGCCGACGGTTTGCGCCAGCGTCACATGCACGTCGAAGCGCCCGGCATGCACCCGCACCGTCCGCAGCGCGACGACGCCGATGCCGAGCCTTCGGGCGTTACGGACGAGGTAGGCGCGGGCGATGCTCTCCGGCAAGCCCGTTTCGGGGCGTTCGTCGAGGCGAAATGCTGCACGGACGGATCCTGTGGCCGCGTCGAGACGCTCGGTGCCGTGCCGGACGGTGCGCATCGGTTCGCGCGCGTCCAACACGGCCTGTGCAGCGGGGCGCAGCGCTGACGGATGCCGCTGGGCCAACGCTGGAAGGGCCGTCAGCAGAGCAAGAGGGAGAAGCAAACAACGCACAGCATCCGGGGATTATGGCACCAACGCAGCGGGCACGCGCCGCCGTCCAACCGTTTCGGTATCGGCAAGAAACGCACGAACCGGAGCCAATCGTTCAGCCCTATCGTCGACGTTTTCACTGGCGATTGGCACGTTCGCGGTAGGCAGGCGGCACCGCAGGCTGTGTAGGAGCGTAACAAGAGGCAGTTCCGTTGTTGATATCCCCCACTTCACATCCCCGTTATGGATCACAAAGAAGGCGTTTACAAAGTGCGCGATCTCGGCCTCGCCGACGAAGGCCGTCTGCTCATCGAATGGGCCGAGAGCCGCATGCCGGTGCTGATGAAGCTCCGCGAGGAGTACGCCAAGACGCAACCCTTCAAGGGCTACAAGATCACCGGCTGCCTTCATGTGACGAAGGAGACGGCGGTGCTCATCGAAACGCTGCAAGCGTGCGGCGCTGAAGTGGCGTGGAGCGGCTGCAACCCGCTCTCCACCAACGACGCCGTGGCCGCCGCCCTCGCCGACAACGGCATCCAGATCTACGCCTGGTACGGCCAGAACGTGGACGACTTCTACTGGTGCATCGACCGCACCATCGACAAGACGCCCCACACGACGCTGGACGACGGCGCGGACCTCATCTTCCGCGTCCACTCGACCTTCCCCGAGAAGGCCGAAGGCATCCTCGGCGGCTCGGAAGAGACGACCACGGGCGTCCACCGCCTCCGCGCCATGGCCGACGACGGCAAGATGCTCTATCCTGTCTACGCCGTCAACGACGCCGAGACGAAGTGGGACTTCGACAACGTCTACGGCACGGGCCAGTCCACCCTCGACGGCATCCTCCGCGCCTCGTCGGTGCTGCTTGCCGGCAAGAACTTCGTCGTGGCGGGCTACGGCCACTGCGGACGCGGCGTCGCGATGCGCGCCAAGGGCATGGGCTCGAACGTGATCGCCACCGAGATCAAGCCCACCGCCGCGCTCAAGGCCACGCTCGAAGGCAACCGCGTGATGACGATGGACGAGGCCTGCGAGGTCGGCGACATCTTCGTGACGGCCACCGGCATGAAGGACGTGATCTGCGGCGAGCACTTCCTCAAGATGAAGGACGGCGCGATTGTGTGCAACACCGGCCACTACGACGTCGAGATTGACCTCGTGGCGCTCAACGAACTGGCCGTGTCGAAGCGCACCATCCGCACCGACAACGTGGAGTACACGCTGGAGAACGGACGCCGCATCTACGTCCTCGCCGACGGTCGCCTCGTGAACCTTGCCGCTGCCGAAGGTCACCCGAGCGAGGTGATGGACATGTCGTTCGCCAACCAGTTCCAAGCCCACCTGCGCCTCATCCAGGCACACGAAGCCGGCGAACTCACCCGCGACGGCGTGGTGCTCGACCTCCCGGAAGAACTCGACCAAGAGATCGCCCGTATCAAGCTCGGCACGATGGGCATCGAAATCGACGCCCTCACGGACGAGCAGGTCACCTACGCCACCGACTACTCGGCCGGCACCTAACGAAAACATCCGGTCAGGGTCTGTGGCCCTGCCGGGTCGATCAAGACAGCGCGGGTCGCTCGGATACGCTCCGGGCGGCCCGTTGCGCATGCTCCATTCAGAGAGGCTTTCCGCAGCCGGTGTAGATGTTCTCGCCCGCTGCGACGTGCACGGTATAGCTGTACTGCGCCCCGCTCATCATATCGGTGCAGGGCGTCCGAACGGCTTCAACGTCCACGGCGAGAGTGTCTATATGGGCGACGTAGTGCATGGTGTCCTGAGCTACGAGACGCTCGGGCGTGCGTGCGATCAGCGAGTCCGTGCCGTAGTGGGTAAGTAGGCGCAGCCGTTCGGGCGAGATCTCCAACATCCAGCCCGGCTCGTTGCCGACCGCACGAAACGTAACGCCCCGGGCAGCCGCGGCTACCCACGGCGCATCCGGGGAGATGGGCATCTCCCTCGAAACGGCCCCGGAATCCAGCAATGACGTATCCTTAGAAGCGACGGGCGGCTCGGCTTGAGGCTGCCGCTCGCACGCGGCGATCCCCAGCGCGACCAACGCAAGAAACAGCGCCGAGGAAAGGCGGGGCATCGTGGGACCACCGTACGGACGCATACCAGATCGCATCGTTGAACACGCCAACGTACTGCCCTTGTCGCAGCGTCGCGACGACTCGCCAATCGTGATGCGAAGTTGTCCCGGATGCGTAACATGCGTAACCAAACGGCTACTCGCCCCTTCCCCTCGCTCGTATGCACCTCGCCACCCGAATCGCCCATGCCGGATGCCCACCCGATGCCCGTGACCACGCCGTGGCCGCCTCGCCGGTGTTCGCCACCACGTACCTCCGCGATGCCCAAGGCGGCTACCCCGGCGGGCACGTCTACAGCCGCGAATCCAATCCCACCCGCACGCTGCTGGAGACCACCCTTGCCGACCTCGACGGCGGGGCCGAGGCGGCAGCCTTCGGCTCGGGCATGGCGGCGGCGGCGGCGGTGCTGAACGCGCTGCCGTCCGGAAGCCGGGTGATCCTGCCGGACGATGTCTACCACGGCGTGCGCGCGCTCCTGGCTGGGCCGCTCGCCGACCGCCTTCGCACCACCGCCGTGGACACCACCAACCTCGACGCGCTGCGTGAGGCCGTTTCCGGCGGCGACGTGGCCCTCGTTTGGCTCGAAACGCCGTCGAACCCGCTCGTGCGCATCACCGATTTGGCCGGCGCTATCGGCATCGCCCACGACGCCGGAGCCAAGACGTGTGTGGATGCCACATGGACAACGCCGCTGATCACCCGCCCGCTGGACATCGGGGCCGACCTCGTCATCCACTCGCTCACCAAGTACCTCGCCGGGCACTCCGACGTGCTCGGCGGCGCGGTCGTCGGGCACTCGGGCGAACGCTTTGCCGCCGTGCGCGAGCAGCAGCACCTCGCCGGGGGCGTGCTCGACCCGTTCTCGTGCTGGCTGACGCTGCGCGGCCTGCGCACGCTCGACGTGCGGTTGCGGCGGCAGGTGGACAACGCGGCGGCGGTGGCGGCGTTTTTGGACGCCCACCCGCGTGTGACGGCGGTGCACTACCCCGGCTTGGCGTCGCACCCGGGCCACGCCGTGGCTGCACGGCAGATGCGGCTCGACGGCGCGCCGTGTTTCGGGGCGATGCTGTCGTTCGAGGCCGAAACCGAGGCCGATGCCCGGCGCGTGGCGGCGTCCACGACGGTGTTCCGTCAAGCGACCTCGCTGGGCGGCACCGAGAGCCTCATCGAGCACCGCCGCAGCGCCGAACCGCCGACGTCGAAGACGCCGCCGACGCTCCTTCGCTTGTCGATCGGCTTGGAGGCCGCGCAGGACTTGGTGGACGACCTCGCCCGCGCACTCGGCTAACCATGGCTCACCACTCCTGCCGCGACGGCTCGTCGGTGGGCGTCTCGTCGGTGGGGCGGGTGGTGGGGGTGCGCTCCCGCGGCGGCGGGGTGGCCTGCGTAGCCTCGGGCGCGTCGCCCACGGGAATCGCCTCCAGCGAGGCCTCGAAGTCCACGTCCGGGAACGTTGCCTCGCGGTCGAGGGCGATCTCGTCGTGGTTTTTGAGCCGCCGCAGAAAGTCGCCGGTGAGGTAGAGCGCGTTGTGCGCGCCTTGGCCCCAGTAGGCGCTTCGGAAGGCGATGCGTCGGTCGTTGAAGCCCACCCACGATCCGACGACCAAGTCCGGGTGCATCAGCATCAGCCAGCCGTCGGCACCCTCCTGCGTGGTGCCGGTCTTGGCAGCGAAGTCGTAGCCCTGCAGGCCGAAGAGGTCGGGCAGGCTGCGTGCAGTGCCGTAGTCCACCGCGCCGCGCATCATGTCCACCACCGTAAAGGCCGTTTCTTCCGAGACGGCTTCGCGAGGAGTCGGCGTGGCTTGGTAGAGGATGTTGCCACGCCGGTCTTCGATGCGCGTCACCATCACGGGCGGGTTGTGGAGGCCGCCGTTGGCCAGCGTGGCATAGGCCGACGACAGTTCGTAGAGGCTCACGTCCGACGTGCCAAGCGCGAGGCTCATGTAGCATTCGGCGCGGACGCCCTCGGGGATGAGGTCGCTCGTGATGCCCATCCGCCGGGCGTACATCACCACCGTGCGCGGGTTCAGGCGCGTCATCAACCGGCCCGTCACATAGTTGTCGGAGGTGGCGAGAGCGGCGCGGAGCGTCTTGTTGCCGCCGCCGCCGGTGGGTGCCCACGACTGCCCCCGGCACGGCCCCGTGCCCACCCACCGGAACGGCCCGCCGCCGATGGACATGTCCGGGCTGTACCCGTTGTCGATGGCGGCGAGGTAGACGAACGGCTTGAACGTCGAGCCGGGCTGACGCTTGGCGGTGATGACGTGGTCGAACCAGTCGGGATTGACGGGGTGCGCGGCCTCGTAGCGCGCGCGCGGGCCGACGTTCGCCGCCGTGGTGTCGGAGCGCGTGCCCGCGCCCTCGATCGTCCGTCCGCCCACCCACGCGCGCACCTGCCCGGTGTGCGGATCGACGGCGAGGAAACTGGCCTCCAAGCGGGTGCGGAGGTAGCGCAGCGAGTCCATAAACGCCTCGTCGCCTTTGAGGCGCTGCATTGCTGCGGCCTCCGAGATCGGTGCGACGGCGGGTGCCTCGTCCGTCGCCTGGCGGCCTCGGGTGAGATCGATGTAGCGGCTGGACTTGCGGACGTAATCGTCCACGATGCGCGTCGAGTCGGCCCAGAACCGGGCGAACGGCTCGGGAGCGTTGCGCCCTCGCATCACCTGAACGTTGCCTTCGAGCGTGCCTGCGCCGGTCGTGCCGCGCCCCCACTCGTTGTCCACCACCGCTTGCAGGCCGCGCATTTGGCTGCGCACCGCCCGTTCGGCCTCGGCCTGCATCCGGCTGTCGAGGGTCGTCGTCACGATCAACCCCTCTTTGTAGATGTCGTGGCCGGACTCGCGGCCCCACGTCCGAAGCCAGTCGCGCACGGCCATCGCGAAGTACGGGGCAATGGATTCGACCAGTTCGGACGACGAGGTCTTCGTCACGATCGGCGCGTCTTTCCACTCGTCGAACTCGGCACGCGTGAGCACGCCGTTGCGCACCATCTGCCCCATCACGATGTTGCGGCGGCGCTGGGCGTTTTGCGGATTGCGCACCGGGTTGTAGCGCGTGGGCGCTTGGAGCATCCCCACGAGCGTAGCCGCCTCGCCGAGGTCAAGGTCGGCGGCGTTTTTGGAGTAGAAGGCGCGGGAGGCGGCCTGAATGCCCGACGAGTTGTTGCCGAACTCGACGGTGTTGAGGTACATCTCGATGATCTCGCGCTTGGTGTAGCGCCGCTCGATCATCACCGCCGTCATCATCTCCTTGATCTTGCGCGTCGGGCTTCGGCGGAAGCGGTTGCCCTCGCCCTCGACCTGCTCGATGTTGTAGAGGTTGCGCGCCAGCTGCTGCGTGATGGTCGAGCCGCCCTGCGGGTTGCCGCGCAGCACGTGGTACGGGATGGCGAGCGTGCGCTTCACGTCCACGCCCCAGTGCTGGTAGAAGCGTTCGTCTTCGGTGGCGACGAGCGCCTCCACGACCGGCGTGGCGATGGAGTCGAACGGCACCCACACGCGGTTTTCGGCGAGGTAGTAGCGGGCCAGCTCCTTGCCGTCGGCGGTGTAGGCGGTGGTGGCGCGGTTGAGCACCGGGCGCTCGATGCTCGACAGGCTCGGCAGCGTGAGCGCCATCAGCACGAAGGCCACGACGCCCAGCGCCGCGAACACGCCCAGCCCCATCAGGACGATGGACAGCACATAGGCAGCCTGCGCCTTCTTTGGTTCGTCGGGATAGCGGGCATCCATCCGCGCGCGCAGGCCGCGAAGCTTCTGCCGGGCCTGATCGCGCCGGCTCGGCCGTCCGTTGGAGCCTTCGGGCGGCGGCGTGTGCCGGGCCTGCCGGTTCTGGAAGTACTGTTGAACCTCTTCGTCCGAATACCACGGGGTGCTCATCGCAAACAATCGCTGACGGGGGACGAGACGGTACGCCGCCGGACGGCGTTTTGCTTCCCACCAAGTCAAACGACCGACAAGGCGTCTTTAGCGCCAGCGCAGCCGAACGGCCAGCGGCTTGTGGTCGGAGATGCCGAGCGGCGGGTTCGCGGCGTCGACAACGCGCAGCGCGGGCGAGACGAGCGCGTGGTCGATGCGGGCGATGGGAAAACGCCGGTGCCATGTCGCGCCCCAGCGCAACCCTCCGCCCTCCTTGCCGCCGTCCTGCAACCCGCGCGCCAGCCGCCCGAACACCCATTCGTGCGGCGTGGCGTTGAGGTCGCCCAGCACCACCACCGGCACGGTCTCACGGTCGAGGGCGCGGCGGAGCGTGTCGGCTTCGGCGGCGCGGCGAAGGTGGTTGTCGCGGTACTGGCGCAGAAACGGCCCCCACGCCCGAACGTCGAGCGGCGAGACGCCCTCGCGCCACGGCTTGCGCCGCCCGGTGGTGTAGAGGTGGACGTTGTAGATCACCAGCGCGCGCTCGGCGTGGCGCACCTCCAACCGGGTGTAGCTCGTCGGTGTGACGCCGGGCACGGCGACAAACTGGCGCTCCTCGGCGCGCATCACCCGAACACTCGGGCCGGTAAAGACCGGCTGTGCCGATCGCGCCGTACGGGCAAAGGCTGTCCGCCCCACCCGGTAGCCGAACGAGTCGCGCAAGGCCGTCAGGAACGGCGACACCACCACCCCGCTGGCCTCGCCGGGAATGCCTTGGGCCGTGTAGGCGACGAACGGCTCCTGAAACGCCCACACGTCGGGACGGGCCGCCCCGGCGTAGGTATAGAGCGCACGCTGCTTGGCGCTCGCTTCAGGCCCGGCCCAGCGCGGCAGGTTGTACGTCACCAGCGTAAGATCACCGTCCTGTGCGCGGGTAGGGCGGATGAGGTCGTGGGGCGCAAACCGCATCACCACCAACCCCACCAGCACGCCGTGCAGCAGCCGCGAACGCGGGCGCATCCCCGACAGCCGGACGACCACCACCAGCAGAAGCACCAGCGTCACAAACGGCAATCCTACGCCGAGCAGTTGCAGCGGCCATGTGAGCGCGTTGGGGCGGACAAAACGCGCCAGATACGCCAGTGCAAACACCCCGGCCACCACAAGGTCGATGCTGCGGGCGAGCCATCGGACGGCACGTCGGAGGCGGCCCGGCACGTTAGCGGCGGCTGGCCTCCTCCAGCACACGCCGCTCCTCCGGGGTAAGCGAGGCCATGCCCTCGGCGCTGATCTTCTCGAGGATGCGGTCGAGGTCGCGCTCGCCCAGCCGTTCGCGCTCGGCCGCCCGCTCCGCCCGGCGCATCGTCGCCGTGGCTTTGGGCGACGTTTCGGCGCGCATCGCCGGTTCGCGGCGGGCCGGCCGACCGACCTGCCGCTTGGTGTACACGCCCCAGAGCGCGCCCGCCACCAGCGCTCCGAAGTCGGGAATCGCCGCGTAGACGCTGCCCGAGAGCAGCATCGACACCACCACAAACCCCGCCGCCACATACACCAGCCGCACCACGCCGATGAACATCAGCCCGATGCTCTTGTCCGGAAAGCGCACGCCGAGCGCCATCATCAACCCCAGCACCGCACCCCACGGGCCGTAGACGTACGGCGGCTGCCCCCACAGCGAAAACGCTGCGACCGACACCACCGACGCGCCGAGCGTGGCCGCCAGCCACGCACCCATCAGCCAGCGCGGCCCCAGCAGCTGCTCGGCGTCGCGCCCGATCTGGTTGAGGAACATCAGCGAAAACACGATGCTCAGCAGCGCTCCGAGGCCGTGGGCAGGCAAGACCAACGACTGCGTCAGCAGCGACCACGGGCGGTGCGTCCACGCTTCCGGACGTAGCGCGAGCCATTCAAAAGGCAGCGCCCCGGCGTCGGAAGGGAGGGAGGCGACGAGGTACAGCACCCAGCCGCCGCCAATCACCGCCATGAGCGTGCGGAGGGTGCGAGGCGTGGTCGTCCACCAAAATCGGATTGGATTCACGGGTAGCGGAAAAGCATCGTTGGGAAGCATACGCCGCAGCGAGAAGGGTGTGCCGCGTGTTGAAACAGGATGCTCCGGGTGGGAGCGGGCGTATTCTTCATCGGCTCTACGTTGCACCGAGCGGCCTTGGCGACGTACGTTTACAGGCTCCCACAGAAAGGGAGTCACATCTAATCCCCGTTTTGCTGTGCCCGTTGGCATCAAAGTCCGCGACAACGAGTCTATCGACCGTGCCCTGCGCCGCTTCAAGCGCGCGGTGAACCGCAGCCGTGTCCTCCGCCTCTACCGCGAGAACATGGCGTTCGTCAAGCCCTCCGAAACGCGCCGCGAGCAGCGCGAGGAGCGGCTTCGCCAGTCGCGCAAGTACAGCCGCAGCCGGTAAGCCTCTCGGCTTCCGCGCCAACCCGCTGGAGGGCCTGTCCGTTTGGGCAGGCCCTTTTTGTGCGTGGGGCCGTCGTCGAGAAGACGAGAATCCCAAAGCCGTCGGCATTCCACCGTCGGGCCTGACTTGTGCGTACTTTTTCGCATCGCCCGACCTTGCCGATGCCTTTTCGCTACGCCCTTCTTCTCGTTGCCCTGCTGATCGCCCCCGCTGAGGCGTTTGGCCAGCGACGCTCGACCGCAGCCCCCGCCGCTCCCGCACGGCGAGCGTGGACGTGGCACGACCTGATGCGCTTCCGCACAACCGAGGGCATCGCGCTGTCGGTCAACGGACGCACCGCCGCACTCACCGCCAAACCCGACCGGGGCGACCCGGAAGGCCTCGTCGTGACGACCGACGGCAGCACGGCCGTCTCGGTAGAACGGGGCACGAACGCCGCCGTATCGCCCGACGGACGGTTCGTGGCGTTCCGCATCGTCCCGACCCTCGCCGCCCAAGAGCGCGCCCGACGCCAGCGCCGCGACGCACCTCCCAACGGCCTCGCCGTGGTGGACGTGGCCGCCCGGCGCACCGCGCCGACCGCCCCCAACGTCAAGGCGTTTGCGTTTGCCCAGACCGGGCGGCACCTCGTCTTCCACCTCGGCACGCCCGAGCGCCACGACCGCGACACCACCCGCGCCGACACGGCCAACACACCGACACGCGACAGCCTGCAGCGCGCCGCGCCGCCGACGAGGCGCACCGAAGGAAATTCGCTCGTGGTCCGCGACCTGACGACGGGCGACGAAGCGACGATCCGGTTCGTCGCCGAAGGCTGGGCGCTCTCCGACGACGGCACACGCCTCGCCTACGCCGTCGCCTCCCGCGATTCCACCGCCGACGCGCTCTATGTACGGACGCTCGCCACGGGTGCGACCGTTCGGCTTCAGACCGCCACGAACACCGTCTACCGACACCTGACGTGGTCGAAGACAGGCCGCCTCGCTGTTGCGCGTCGCGTGGTTTGGCACAGCGCGTCGCGTGGTTTGGCACAACGTACGGGCAGACAAGGAGTTCGTTAAACGCTCATTACGAGTGGGTGTAAGCCCTCTTCAACGAGCGGCGCGGCGCTTCGCACGGCGGGGACGCAGGTGACGGTCACGCCCGACGTGCCGCCCGCACCGACGGCGGTGGCCACCACGCGGGCGGGCAGGTGCGCAGGCCACACGACCTCGCCGCCCTCGACCTCGGTAGGCGTCTCAGCCCCGGCCTGCGCGGTGATCGTGTAGCCGGTCGCCCCTTCGGCCTCGGTGACCACCAACAGGCTCGCGCCTTGACGCTGCACCTCCAACGCTGGCGCGGGCGGGACGTAGCCCTGTGGCACGTCGAGGGTGAGCGTGCCGGGCTGATGAGCGGGCGTGACACCGCCGCCCGCCAGCAACGCCCTCGCCTCGACGGTCGAAGTCCCGCTGGGCAGGTAGAGCGCGGCGGAATCATCCGCCGTCTGGAGGCGCTCCTCGCCGTCCACGCGCACCGATACGCCTATCCCACCCAAACGCACGAGGCTCAGCGATACCTTGCCAGGCGTGGTCGTCTCAGTCGCAGTCAGCAGGGGCGACATCACAGGCGGCGGCACGACCGGTACGGTGTCGTGTGTGACGAGGCCGAAGCCACGGCGCGGATCGAACGTCACGAACGATTGCCCGGCGGCGCGTGGGCCTGACGCCCCGGCCAGCACGGCGCGGATCGCCAGCGTCCAACGGTCGCAGCCCGGCTCTGGCGTGAAGGACGCAACGGCCTCGTACGCACGCGCCAGCGCGGCGGCGGCGGTTGCGACCGCCCACGACTGGTAGTCGGCGCTGTCGTAGGGGTGCGCCTCCATCCACATACCCGCGCCGAAGCTCGTGTCCTCGCCGCTGGTGACGGGGTCGTCTGCCCCGACGGTGACGTACGCGCTCGGCAGGCGGGCAGGGCCACCCGTCGCGCCCGGCGTGTTAGAGCCGAGCGACGTGACCACCAAGCAGCCGCGGTCGAGGGCGTAGGTCCACGCCTCCCGCCACGCGGGCAGGTGGGCGCTGGAGTAGGCGTAGAGGATCATGCGTGGCGCACCGGGCGAGGCAAGAAGCGCCGCCACGGTGTCGCCGATCAGCCCCTCGGCCACGCGCTCGCACGACCAGCCGGGGGGCGGATTCTCCATCCCCCAACGGCGCACGATCTCCCCGCCGTGCGTGTGGTCGTTGTCGATTGCGATGCAGCGCATTAGGTATGCAGGACAACCACGCTCGCCATCACTTCGTCAGCGTTGCCAAGATCAAAAACGCCAGACGCAGTCTGGTAGGAGATGTAGGGGGCGATGGCGACAGGAATAACCACACCTGCTGACGAATCAATGCCCATGCTTGGGACGAGGGCGAGAATGTTGACGCCCGCAGGTGGGGTCACTGTGATCTCCCCCCCACCTGCGTTAGAGATTGTCACATCCCATCCAGTAGGCCCAGAAAGCCCGGCGATTGTTCCATAGGATAGGTCAAACCGCAATGTTGACACGCTGACGCCCGCACTGGATACGGGCACAGGTGCGCCGCCGCCGCTCGGGCCAGTGTAGAGCTTGGGATCTTCGCCCGTGGGAACATGGACAAATAGCTCGCGCTCGGCGAGGGTTTCAGGCAGAGCAGTGCCGCCGCGTTGCTGGACAGGCATGGGTGTAAAGATTAGGGGTTGAGGTCAAGGGTGATGCGCAGCACTCCGAGATCGAGGATTTGCGCGTGGTTGAGGTCTACATCGCGTCCTGCGATGAGGCCGAGCAGCAGTTGGTCGTCCACGTTCAGACCGATGCCGTCCGCGCTCACAACGTAGACGCCCTGCGCCCGCAGCGTCTGGATGGTGTAGCCGGTGCCGTTGAGCGTCATCGGCTCGCCGTCGGCATCGAAGCCGAGCACGAGGCGAGCCTGCCCGCCGTAGCCGTAGACGTACGCCACCGCCGCCCCCGCGGCTTGGTCGGCCTGCCCGAAGGTGAAGCCGTCCGTGCTGGCCGACCAAGCCGCGTCGGCGTAGAACGTTCGGCTGGGCGCACGGAGGCTGGCGACGGCGGCTTGGGCGTTCGCGACGGCCTGCGCGGCAGCCGTGGTTACGGTCGTAGCGGCGTTCTGCGCCGACGTGCTGGCGGCGGTCGCGCTCGTTGCGGCAGCTCCGGCGCTCGTGCCCGCCTCGGTGGCCTTCGTGGTGGCCGTGGCCGCGCTGGTCGAAGCGGCAGCGGCGTCCTGCGCCGCTTGCGTGGCGGCGTCGCTGGCCGTCTGCGCGTGGCCGCTCGCGGTGGTTGCCAACCCCTGCGCGGCGGTAGCACTCGCTGCGGCTGCCCCCGCGCTCGTGCCCGCCTGCGCGGCCTTCGTGGTAGCCGTGGTGGCGCTGCCCGCTGCCTGCTCGGCGGCGGTGGCGGCGTTCTCGGCGTGCTGCTCGGCGGCTTCGGCCTGCGCTTCCGCCGTGCTGGCGGCGAGGCCGAGACGCGCAAGAAGGGCGTTCCAGACCGGGCCGAGGACAGGGATTTTGGACATGGTTACGGGAGGTCGCGGGTGAGCAGGTCTTCGGTGCCCTCGGGCGTGTCGGTGGCCGTGAGGTGGGTGTCGGCGATGCCGTCGGTGCCGAGTGTGACGGTGGGCAGCGCGAACGTCTCGCCCATAAAGGTCAGGCCGTACGTCTCGCCGCCCGGCGTGACGGTAGCCGCGCCGTACGGCGCGATCTCGACCGCGCCATCGCTGCCCTCGCTCGTGAAGGCGGTGGCGATATAGCCGCCCGCCTCGACCAGCCCTTGGGGGTCGTCGTACGCGGCGAGCGACTCCAGTTCGAGCGTGACGGGCAGCGTGCGAGGCGCGGTCCAGAGCTGGGCGCTCGATGGCAGGTCGCTCGTCACGCGCATCATCATCTCGACCTCGTTGGCCCACGCGGGGTCGGAGGGCGCTTTCGTGCGCGGCACCACGGCCACGACGGCGGAGCGCAAGACGCTCAGCAGCACGTGGACGGTGTCGAGCGGCAGCGCCTGCCAGCCCATCGTCACGCGGGCGCGGTAGCGCGTTTCGAGCACGCGCACCGCGCCTGAACGCATCGTCTTGGTGATGTGCTCGGGCACCCACTCCACCCGCGTAGGCGTGTCGAGGCTGGGGCGCGGCAGCAGGTAGCCCGCAATGCGTGGAGGGCCGGTCAGATGCGTCACGGCAGCACCTCCGTGAGCCATTCGCTCACCGCTCCTGTGACGTAGACCGCTCGCACGCGCACGATCTGACTGTCGGTCTCGCCCACGCCGTTGATCTCGGCGTACGGAATGCGGGCATCGCCGCACACCGTGAGCGCCTCCCATCCAGCCACGCCGTTCCACTCCGCCTCGTACGACACAGGCAGCATCGTGCGTGCGTCGGGATGCCACGTCACGCGCATCCAATAGCCACCTGCTGGCGTCGTGGGCAGGATCTCGCCTTGGAGATTGATCGGCGCAAACGCGGGCGGGAACGCGGCGACCGCGTCGTACTCCGGCACGGGCCGAGCCAGCGCGAGCGTGGCGCTGTGTGTGTCCTCGTTGATCGACGCCTCGACGACCGCGAGGTTCAGACCATCGACCTCCACGCGGCCCTCGGAGCCAACGTTGGGGAGCGTCACGGTCTCCACGTCGAACTGCCCGCGCACCTCCGTCCGGCTGTAGGCCGAGAGCGCATGCGCCGGGTAGAGCGCCGCTGCCCATGTTTCCAGTTGCACCACGAAGCCCGGCGCGGGTGAGGCCGGGCGGCGCTCGAAGATGCCCTTGCCGTCGCGTACGACCAGCAGATGCCACACGTCGGTCGCGTCCACTTCCAGTACTGGGCGAGCGCGGAGCTGCGATTCTGTGTACGCCGCGCTGTAGGTGACGCTTACCGTTTCGGTATTTGTCCATTCGTAGCTCGGGAGCGCGAAGGGTTCGAGCGAGACCAGGCTGGTGTTGGTCGGCTCCCCTTTCGGATTCCGCCGCCACGTCTGCGCCGCGTACCCGCCGAGGTCGCTCAGGTAGCCCCGTGCCGCCTCGGTCTCGCCCACCGGCATCGAGAGGGCGAAATCCTCCTGCTCGGCGGCTTGAACCGACACGTCCCAATCCTCCTCGGCGTGATCGTCCAGCGCCACGCTCGGCGCGGTCTCGATCCAGCGTCCCGACCGGAAACCGACCGTGAGCGCGAAGCTCGGCCACGCGGCGTAAGCGGCGTCGAGCGTGAGTGCGTGCGCCCGAACAACCGCCTCGACGAGGTCTTTGCCTGTGCCCTTCGGGTACGTCGTGTCGTCGCGCTCGACGTCGGAAGCCGTGGCGATGTAGACCGTGTCGGGCGGGAAGAAGGTGGCGGGTTCGTCGTCGCCGTCGAGGTAGCGAATGCCGCCGTCAAAGACGTTCAGACCACCCGTGAGCGTGGCCACGCGCCCGACGGCGGTGGTGGCCATCGCGCCGACGGCGTACCACGTCAGGTTCTCAGGCGAGCCGCCGCCGACGATGGTCGAGACGGCCACGTTCGGCACGGCGGCTTTGATGGCGTCGAGGTCGAGCGCCTCAAGGGCGTCCCAAAAGTCGCGGGCGGCTTCGTTCTGCACCCGCACCGTCCACACCCGCTCACCGCCGTCGTACGGGGCCGAGCAGGCGATCAACTCGCGCTGCGTGGTGCCATCCAAGACCACGTCTTCGCCCAGCAGCACGCGGGCGCGGAGCCGCCCCGGCGGGAGGTCTTGGGGGAGTGCTGCCCCCGCCAGCGTGGTGGCCACCACCTCCAGCTGCATCTGCTCCTGCTCCTTGACGCCATCGCGCTCGGCCACGCCGCGCACGATCTCGCCGTCGAGGAGCAGAGCGTCCTCGACGGTGGCCACCACGGTGGCCGATAGGGCGATGAGCAGGGTGGCGTTTTGCATCAGAGGCGGCGACGGGGGTCTACGCGGCGGTCCTCGCGCTCGGCAGCGTAGCGCTGGCGGCGGGCGTCGGCGTCGCCCACGACGTAGGTGATGGGACGGTTGGCGAGCGCGTCGACGGCGCGGCGCAGCGCGGCCAACTCGCGGGCCTGCTGGGCACCAGTGGCGACGAGGCGGCGGTCGTCAAAGGCGTTTACGGCGGGCGTACGGGTGCTTTGCGGCAGCGCCGGGCGCATGGCCGCGCGCA
>Ga0209572_1001306_pt1 | contig 18400 bp, 19 predicted proteins | sample EBPBio232012_DNA_FD_185867 | JGI IMG/M metagenome (GOLD analysis project Ga0209572, IMG submission 185867) | Wastewater treatment Type I Accumulibacter community from EBPR Bioreactor in Madison, WI, USA - Reactor 1_1/23/2012_ DNA (SPAdes)... | ecosystem: Engineered > Bioreactor > EBPR >...
CGTGGTCTGCGGCTCGGGCCTGAAGGCCGTCATGCTGGCGCACCAGGCGATTGCCACTGGCGACAGCGAGATCGTGGTGGCCGGGGGCCAGGAGAACATGAGCGCCAGCCCGCACGTGCTGCGCGGCAGCCGCGACGGCCAGCGCATGGGCGACTGGAAGATGATCGACTCGATGATCGTCGACGGCCTGTGGGACGTCTACAACCAGTACCACATGGGCATCACGGCCGAGAACGTGGCCAAGCAGGAAGGCATCACGCGCGACATGCAGGACGAGCTGGCCCTGACCAGCCAGAAGCGCGCCGCCGCCGCCCAGGATGCCGGCAAGTTCAAGGACGAGATCGTTCCCGTCAGCATCCCGCAGCGCAAGGGCGATCCGGTGGTGTTCGACTCCGACGAATTCATCAACCGCAAGAGCAGTGCCGAAGGCCTGTCGGGCCTGAAGCCCGCCTTCGACAAGGCCGGCAGCGTGACCGCCGGCAACGCTTCGGGCATCAACGACGGTTCCGCCGCCGTGGTGGTGATGAGCGCCAAGAAAGCCGCCGCCCTGGGCCTGACGCCCTTGGCGCGCATCGCCAGCTACGCCACCGTCGGCCTGGACCCGGCCATCATGGGCTTAGGCCCGGTGGGCGCCACGCAGAAAGCGCTGCAGCGCGCCGGTTGGAAGGTGGGCGATGTCGACCTGTTCGAGCTGAACGAAGCCTTCGCCGCCCAAGCCTGTGCCGTCAACAAGCTGCTGGACGCCGACCCGACCAAGGTCAACGTCAACGGGGGGGCCATCGCCATCGGCCATCCCATCGGCGCCTCGGGCTGCCGCATCCTGGTCACCTTGCTGCACGAAATGCAGCGCAGCGGCGCCAAGAAGGGCCTGGCCGGTCTGTGCATCGGCGGCGGCATGGGCGTGGCCCTGGCGCTGGAGCGGGCCTGATGCCTGCGGGTCGCCGGCAATGTTTTCGAATGGTTTCAAGCTGTTTCCGGTACCCGGACACAGGGCAAACCCTCGGGACCGAGTCGGCGATCTTTGGAGTAAATTCCTTGACTGTCGCCGCGAAACCAGCGCTGACAGCTATCAATTTTGCAGTTCACTGAGGAGTCAACAATGAGTCAACGAGTAGCGTATGTGACGGGCGGCATGGGTGGTATCGGCACGGCAATCTGCCGCCGCCTGCACAAGGAAGGGTTCAAGGTCATCGCCGGCTGCGGCCCCACGCGCGACTTCCAGAAATGGTTGGATGAGCAAAAGGCCGACGGCTACAGCTTCTACGCCAGCGTCGGCAACGTGGGCGACTGGCAGTCCACCGCCGACGCCTTTGCCAAGGCCAAGGCCGAGCACGGCCCGATCGACGTGCTGGTCAACAACGCCGGTATCACGCGCGACCGCATGTTCCTCAAGATGACGCGCGAAGACTGGGACGCGGTGATCGACACCAACCTCAACTCCATGTTCAACGTGACCAAGCAGGTCATCCCCGACATGGTTGAGCGCGGCTGGGGCCGTGTGGTGCAGATCAGCTCGGTCAACGGCGAAAAGGGCCAGGCTGGCCAGACCAACTACTCGGCCGCCAAGGCCGGCATGCACGGCTTCACCATGGCCCTGGCGCAAGAGCTGGCGGGCAAGGGCGTCACGGTCAACACCGTCAGCCCCGGCTACATCGGCACCGACATGGTCAAGGCCATTCGCCCCGACGTGCTGGAGAAGATCGTCGCCACCATCCCCGTCAAGCGCCTGGGCGCCCCCGAGGAAATTGGCTCCATCGTCGCCTGGCTGTCCGGCGAGGACTCGGGCTTCACCACCGGTGCAGACTTCTCCTGCAACGGCGGCCTGCACATGGGCTGATCGCCGGGTCAGGGCGCGCTTTTGGCGCGCCCATCCGCAAAGCCACCGAAACCCCGCTACGGCGGGGTTTTTCGTTATTTTGTGCCAGATGTCGGCGTGGAATAATCCTGTGTAGCTATTAATTTAATAGCGATTATCAGACGCACTGGCGCGCGTGTACAGCGGGCTTGCAGGTGCATCGTGGACGGCGTGGCTTGTCATCAGGAGCGGATATGCACATCGATCTGAACAGCGATCTTGGCGAAAGCTACGGCGCCTGGCGCATGGGCGACGACGCCGCCATGCTCGACGTGGTCAGCAGCGCCAACGTGGCCTGCGGTTTTCACGCGGGCGACCCGGCCGGCATTCTGGCCACCGTGCGCGCGGCGGCCGAGCGCGGGGTGGTGGTGGGCGCGCACGTGGCCTACCCCGACCTGGCGGGCTTTGGCCGCCGCGACATGGACATCGCCAGCGCCGACCTGCGTGCCGCCGTCATCTACCAGATCGGCGCGCTGCAAGGCATCGCTGCGGCCGCTGGCACGCGTGTGCGCTACGTCAAGCCGCACGGCGCGTTGTACAACTTCATCGCCCACGACGAGCGCCAGGCGCAGGACGTGATCGCCGCCGTGCGCGCGGTCGACCCCAGCCTGGTGCTGGTGGTGCTGGCCGGCTCGCCGCTGACCGACTGGGCGCGTGCCGCAGGCCTCGCCACCGTGGCCGAGGCCTTTGCCGACCGCGGCTACCAGCCCGACGGCAGCCTGGTGCCGCGCAGCCAGCCCGGCGCCGTGCTGCACGACCCCGACGCCGTCGCCGAGCGCATGCTGCAACTGGTGCGCACCCGCACCGTGCAGGCCGCCGATGGCAGCGCCGTGCGCATCCAGGCCGACTCCATCTGCGTGCATGGCGACAGTCCTGGTGCCGTGGCGATGGCCCAGCGCCTGCGCGAGCGCCTGCAGGCGGCGGACATCAGCATCCGCGCTTTTGCAGGCAGCGCTGCCGAGTCCGCGAAAGCCTGACCCATGCGCATCCTGCCCGCGGCCGACACGGCCTTGCTGGTTGAGCTGGCTGACCTGCAGCAGACCCTGGGCCTGCTCGCCGCACTGCAGGCCGAGCCCATTGCTGGTGTGACCGAGGTCGTGCCCGGCGCCCGCACCGTGCTGATCGGTTTCGATCCCTGGCAGGTCGAGCGCGCCGCGCTGGTCGCCGAGCTGGCACGCCGCCCGCTCACGCACCAGGGCGCGGGGCAGGGCGCGCTCATCGAACTGCCTGTGCACTACGACGGTGACGATCTGGCCGAAGTGGCCGCGCTGCTGGGCCTGACGCCTGCTGAGCTGGTGCGCCGCCACACCGCTGCCGAGTGGCGCGTGGCCTTCACCGGCTTTGCGCCCGGCTTTGCCTACATGAGCGGCAGCGACCCCTTGTTCGCCCAGGTGCCGCGCCGCGCCAGCCCGCGCACGCGCCTGCCCGCGGGCGCGGTGGCGGTGGCGGGCGGCTTCAGCGGCGTCTACCCCAAGGCCAGCCCGGGCGGCTGGCAGATTCTGGGTCAGACCTTCACGCCCATGTGGGACCTGGCGCGCCATCCGCCGGCGCTGCTGCAGCCCGGCCAGCGCGTGCGCTTTGTCGATGCCGGTGCGCGGCCGGCGCAAGCACCCGTGGCGGCCGCCACGCCTGCCGCCACGCCAGCCGTCATCGACGCGCCCGACACCCGATCGCCGGCCCTCGAAATCGCTCAACCCGGCCTGCAAGCCCTGCTGCAAGACCTGGGCCGACCCGGCCAGGCCGGCCTGGGCCTGGGGACTTCAGGCACGGTCGACCGCGGCTCGCTGCGCGCCGCCAACCGTCTGGTGGGCAACCCGGTTGGCAGCGCCTGCATCGAGGCCGCGCTGGGCGGGCTGGAGCTGCTCAGTCGCGGCGACACCGTGGTCGCCGTCACCGGGGCCAGCGGCCCGCTCACGCTGACCACGGCCGAAGGCCGCCGCTGGCCCGTGCCACGCCATGCACCTGTTGCGCTGGGCGAGGGCGATCGCCTGCGCCTGGGCGAACCGAGTGCAGGCGTGCGCAGCGTCGTCGCTGTGCGTGGTGGCTTTGACGTGGCGCCAGTACTCGGCAGCTGCGCTTTTGACACCCTGGCCCAGGTCGGCCCCGCGCCGCTGGTGGCCGGCCAGCGCCTGCCCGTGCGCGCCGCGCCCGCCAGCGCCGTGGTCGGCGCGCCCGAGCCACCGCGTGCTGACTGGCCCAAGGCCGGCGACACCGTCACGCTCGATGTGCTGCTGGGCCCGCGCACCGACTGGTTCACGGCCGAGGCGCTTGCGCTGCTCAGCGCCCAAGAGTGGACGGTGACGCCCGAATCCAACCGCATCGGCGTGCGCGTGCAAGGCGCCCAGCCCTTGAGTCGCGCCATTCACGACGAGCTGCCCAGCGAAGGCACGGCCCTGGGCGCCATCCAGGTGCCCGCCAGCGGCCAGCCGGTGCTGTTCTTGGCCGACCATCCGCTGACCGGCGGCTACCCCGTCATTGGCAGCGTGGCCTCGTGGCACCTGGATCTGCTGGGCCAGATGCCGGTGGGCGCATGCCTGCGCTTTCGCGTCGTGGCGCCGTTCGAGCCCATAGACCTCCCTTCTGCGAGCACGCCATGAAAAAAGTTCTTATCGCCAACCGGGGAGAGATTGCGGTGCGGGTGGTCCGCGCCTGCGCCGACTACGGCGTGCGCTCCGTCGCCGTCTACGCCGACCCCGACATCGACGCGCTGCACGCCCGCCTGGCCGACGAAGCCTGGGGCCTGGACGGCACGCGGCCCGCGGACACTTACCTCAGCATCGACAAACTGCTGGGCATCGCCCGCCGCAGCGGCGCCGACGCGGTGCACCCCGGCTACGGCTTTCTGTCAGAGAACGCTGGCTTTGCCCGCGCTGTCATCGACGCCGGTCTGACCTGGATCGGCCCGCCGCCCGCCGCCATCGAGCAGCTGGGCGACAAGGTGCAGGCGCGGCGCATCGCCATCGAGGCCGGCGCGCCCCTGGTGGCCGGCACGCCAGGCCCCGTCAGCGGCGCCGACGAGGTGCTGGCCTTCGCGCGCGAACACGGCTTGCCCATCGCCATCAAGGCCGCGTTTGGCGGCGGCGGGCGCGGCATCAAGGTCGCCTGGCAGATGGACGAGGTGGCCGATCTGTACGAATCCGCCGTGCGCGAGGCCACGGTGGCTTTCGGCCGTGGCGAGTGCTTTGTCGAGCAGTTTCTCGACCGCCCGCGCCACGTCGAGGCCCAGGTCATCGCCGATCAGCATGGCCACGTCGTGGTGCTGGGCACACGCGACTGCTCGCTACAGCGCCGCAACCAGAAGCTGGTCGAAGAGGCGCCCGCGCCGTTTTTGACCGACGCGCAGCGCCAGCGCATCCACCAGGCCGCGCGCGACGTGTGCCAGCGCGCCGGTTACGTGGGTGCGGGTACGGTGGAGTTTCTGCTCAGCGACAGCGGCGCCATCTCGTTTTTAGAGGTCAACACGCGCCTGCAGGTCGAACACCCGGTGACCGAGGAGACCTGTGGCCTGGACCTGGTGGTCGAACAACTGCGCGTGGCCGACGGGCTGCCGCTGTCCATCACCTACACGCCCGCGCCGCGCGGCCATGCGTTCGAGTTCCGCATCAACGCCGAAGACGTGGGCCGCGGCTTTCTGCCCGCGCCCGGCACCATCACCCGCTTCGAGCCACCGGGCGGCCCCGGTGTGCGGGTCGATGCGGGCGTCTATTCGGGCGCCACCGTGCCCGGCAGCTTTGATTCGCTGATCGCCAAGCTCATCGTCACCGGCGCCACGCGGGCCCAGGCCATCGCCCGCGCGCGTCGCGCGCTGGCCGAGTTCACGGTCGAAGGCGTGCCCACCGTGCTGCCGTTCCACCGCGCGGTGATGGCGCAGGCCGACTTCACCAGCGCCGACACCTTCAAGGTCCACACCCGCTGGATCGAGACCGAGTTTGCTGCACCCCTGGCCGCCGCCACCCGCGCCGAGCCCGCCCCGCCCGAGGCCTTGCAGCGCACCGCCATCGAGCTGGACGGCAAACGCGTCCACCTGGGCCTACCCGCCATGCTGCTGCGCGGCCTGGCTGCCGGCGGCACGCCCGCGCCGCAGGACGATGCACCTGTGGCTGAAGACCCGACCGCCGTGCTGGCCCCCATCTCCGGCACCCTGCAAGCCTGGAAGGCCGAGGAGGGCGCCGAAGTGGCCGAAGGCGACCTGCTCGCCGTGATGGAAGCCATGAAGATGGAAACCCAAGTCCTCGCCCACCGCGCCGGCCGCGTCACGCGCCTGGCCGAACTGGGCAGCACCGTGGCGGGTGGCGCGGTGATGGCACGCATTGGCTGAAAGCGCCGATGTGCGCGAGTTTGCATGCATTAATGTAAAATGCATGCATTGAATGTATTCTGGAGTCCATGCCATGGCCATGCTGACTGTTCGAAATCTGTCTGAAGAGGTGCATCGCGCTCTGCGCGTCCGTGCGGCCCAGCACGGCCAGAGCATGGAGGCCGAGGTGCGCGAGATTCTGGAATCCGCCATCCACCCGCAAGGGCGCGTGAAGCTTGGTTCGTTGCTGGCCGACATGGGCCGCCAAGCCCGATTGAGCGACGAAGAGTTCGCCGTGTTTGATCAGGTGCGCGACAAGGCACCATCGCGCCCAGTGAGCTTCGAATGATCCTGCTGGACACCAATGTGGTGTCGGAGCCGCTGCGCCAGGCGCCCGAGGGCCGCGTGATCGAGTGGGTCGACGCCCAGGCCATGGAGACGCTGTTCCTTTCCGCCATCACCGTGGCGGAGTTGCGTGCGGGTGTGGCGATGTTGCCGGCTGGCAAGCGACGCGCAGGGCTGCAGGACGCGCTCGAAACGCGCGTGCTGCCCCTGTTCGCCGGTCGCGTGCTGTCCTTTGACCTGGCATGCACCCAAGCCTATGCCACGCTGATAGCCAAGGCGCGGGCCGCCGGCATGGCAGTCGCTGCGGCCGATGGCTACATCGCGGCCATCGCAGCCACCCACGGATTGGCTGTCGCGACCAGAGATGCCGGCCCTTTCGAGGCCGCAGGCGTCGCTGTGATCAACCCCTGGCGGGCGTGAGGGGGCGCGCGAGCATTCTTGGCGCGTTCAACTGTCCGAAAATACGTGGGAACAATGGAAAGTAAAGAGATTCAAGTACCAGGCGCCAGTGTGCCCCTCTGGCGCCTGTCCGTCGCCCCCATGCTCGACTGGACGGATAAACACTGCCGCTTTTTCCACCGCCTGCTGACGCAGCGCACGCTGCTGTACACCGAGATGGTGACCACGGGCGGCTTGTTGCACGGTGGTGAGCGGCGCCACCTGCGCATGGACGAGGTGGAGCACCCGGTGGCGTTGCAGCTCGGCGGCAGCGAGCCGACCGACCTGGCGCGTTGTGCGCAGATTGGCGAACGTTGGGGGTACGACGAGATCAACCTCAACTGCGGCTGCCCTAGCGAGCGCGTGCAGCGCGGCGCGTTTGGCGCTTGCCTGATGGCCGAGCCGCAGCTGGTGGCCGACGGCGTGAAGGCCATGTTGGACGTGGTTCAGGTCCCGGTGACGGTGAAGCACCGCATCGGCATTGACCGCGAGGAAAGCTACGGCTTTGTGCGCGACTTTGTCGGTACCGTGGCCCAGGCCGGCTGCCGTGTGTTCATCGTGCATGCGCGCAACGCTTGGCTGAAGGGCCTGAGCCCCAAGGAAAACCGCGAAATCCCGCCGCTGCGCTACGAGCTGGTTTACCAGCTGAAGCGCGATTTCCCCGAGCTCACCATCGTGCTCAACGGCGGCGTGACGACCGAGGCGCAGATCGACGAGCACCTGGGCCATGTGGACGGCGTGATGCTGGGCCGCGAGGCCTACCACCACCCCTGGATGATGACCGGCTGGGATGCGCGCTACTTTGGCGGCGCGGCCTACACCCGCACACCCGACGAGGTGGAGGCCGACATGCTGGCCTACATGCAGCGCGAGGCGCTGGAAGACGGCACGCCCTGGTCGGCCATTGCGCGCCACATGCTGGGTTTGCACCACGGCCGGCGCGGCGCGCGCCTGTGGCGCCAGGTCTGGAGCGACCACAAGCTCAAGTCGCTGCCGCCCAAGGGGGTGTGGGCGCGCGCCAGTGCCCATGTGCAGGCGGGCGCGCTGCCTGCGTTGCTGGAGGCTTGAGCGGCGCGCTTGAGGCCCCTGTCCTGTCCGCCCGGGAACGTCGCTCAGCATGCCAATTCGGCTATGGAGCGCGGGGAGAGGGGTGCTGACCAAATCCGTGAATCAGGCATTCACGGCAACCATTCATAGCTATGATTAGCGTAGCGGGAGATGTCTTGGGTGGACGTGGTTCACACCCAGCCCATCGCCTGCAGTTCTTTCTTGGTGTAGGCGTAGAACAACGGCGCCGCCACCAGACCGGCGGGGCCGAAGATGGCCTCCATCACGAACATCACGCTCAGCAGCTCCCACACGCCCATCTGCGTGCGGTGGCCGATGACCTTGGCGTTGATGAAGTACTCGGCCTTGTGGATCAGCACCAGGAAGCCCAGGCACGACAAGGCCACCAGCGGCGACACCGACAGTCCGACCAGCGTCAGCACGCCGTTGCAGATCAGGTTGCCGACGATTGGGACCAGCCCGGCCACGAAAGTCAGCAACAGCAGGGCCGTGGTGTAGGGCAGGCGGCTGTCCCACAGCGGCAGCAGCACCAGCAGGAAGACGGCGGTCAGGCAGGTGTTGAACAGGGCGATCCAGAACTGCGCCACCACGATCTGGCGAAAGCTCTCGCCAAAGCGCCGCACGCGCAGGTGCAACTGCGCCGCCAGGGGCTTGAGCTCTTGCGCCGACGGGCGGGCCGCCGCCAGCGCGCCGATCACCAGGCCGACGAAGGCGAACAGCAGGCCGACCAGCCAGGCGCGCCCGGTGGTGGCCAGGGCGCCGGCCTTGCTGGCCAGGTAGGTGGCGATGGCGCGCTGGATCTCCAGCGCTCCCTCGGGCAACTGGGTGGCGATGTCGCCCGGCAGCTTGTCGCGGAACTCCAGCACCGTGCGCGCCATGAAGGCCAGCAGATCGCGGTACTGCGCCGGCGCGTCCAGGATCAGCCCGCGCGTGCGCGGCACCGCCAGGGCCACCACCAGCAGCGGCGCCAGCACCATCAGCGCCGCGGCCAGGCGCGGCGCGCCGGTCTCGGGCGTGCGCAGCAGCACGCCCAGGCGCGGGCTCAGCCAGCGCGTGGCCAGAAAGCCCACGCACACGCACAACAGGCCCGGCAGCAGTTGCTGCCACATGATGAGCAGCAGCGCGCTGGCCATCAGCACGCAACTGGCCAGCACCGCTTGTCGCTGCCGGGAGTCGGCCGTTGTATCCACCTGTGTCGGACCGGGGCGCTGTCAGGCCACCACCACGGCGGCGCCAGCGCCGCGCGGCGCGATACGGCCGATCTCGAACACCTGCTCGCCGGCCGCCCGCAGCGTGGCGGCGCAGGCCGCGGCGCCGGCCGCCGACAGCACCAGCACCATGCCGATGCCGTTGTTGAAGGTGCGGTTCATCTCCACGTCGTCGATGCCGGCGGTGCGCTGCAGCCAGCCGAACAACTCGCTGCGCGGCCAACTGCCCGGGTTCAGGTGCGCGGCCAGGTGCTCGGGCAGCACGCGGGGGATGTTCTCCAGCAGGCCGCCGCCGGTGATGTGGGCCAGGGCCTTGATGCCACCGGTTTCGGCCGGGTGCGCGGCCAGCGCGGCCAGCACGTTCTTGACGTAAATGCGGGTGGGGGCCATCACGGCCTGGCGGAAGGGCTGGCCGTCCAGCGTGGCGGGCAGCTCGGCACCGGCACGGTCGATGCACTTGCGCACCAGGCTGAAGCCGTTGCTGTGCACGCCGGCCGAAGCCAGGCCCAGCACCACGTCGCCTTCGGCCACGTTCTGGCCGGTGAGGATTTTGGATTTTTCAACCGCGCCGACGCAAAAACCGGCCAAGTCGTACTCGCCGGCCGGGTACATGCCCGGCATTTCGGCGGTTTCGCCACCGATCAGTGCGCAGCCGGCCAGCTCGCAGCCCTTGGCGATGCCGCCCACTACGGCGGCGGCGGTGTCCACATCCAGCTTGCCGCAGGCGAAATAGTCCAGAAAGAACAGCGGCTCGGCGCCTTGCACCAGCACGTCGTTGACGCTCATGGCCACCAGGTCGATGCCCACGGTGTCGTGCATCTGCCACTCAAACGCCAGCTTCAGCTTGGTGCCCACGCCGTCGGTGCCGCTGACCAGCACCGGCTCCCGGTAGCGCTTGGGCACCTCGAACAGGGCGCCAAAACCGCCGATACCGGCCATCACGCCCTCGCGCAGGGTCTTCTTGGCGAGCGGCTTGATGCGCTCGACCAGCGCGTCGCCAGCGTCGATGTCGACGCCAGCGTCCTTGTAGCTCAGCGGAGCCGGGGCAGGGGAGGAACTCATGTGTGCGGGCAAAAAAGACACGGCGCGGGCCCGGTGGGGGCGAAAAAGCGCCGATTAGAATCAAAAAACCTGATTCTAGGCGCTGTACCCCTGCATATTCCGATGGGCCCCCCGCCCGCTCAAGGCCTCATGCCCCTGTTTGTTCCCCCGATTGCCGTGTCCTTGCCCGCAGTGGCCGCCCGATGAAGCAGATCGCGTTGGACATCGGCCTGACGCCGGAGCCCACCTTGGCCGGCTTTTTGGCCGGACGCAACGAGGCCGCGCTGCAGCACCTGCGGCTGTGGTCCGAGGGCGCCGCGCGCTCACCCGTGCCCACCTACCTGTGGGGCCCCGAGGGCGCCGGCAAGACGCACCTGCTGCGCGCCGCGCGCCAGGCCCTGCTGGAGCGTGGCGCCCAGGTCGGCTGGCTGGACGCCGACACGCCCGCCGCCACCGCTTTCGACGACGCCTGGGACGCCGTGTTGATGGACGACGTGCAGCTGTACGGCGCCGAGCGCCAGCACACCGCCTTCAACTGGTTCATCAACGCCGTGTCGCCGCCCAGCGGCCGCCCGCGCGCCGTGCTGGCCACCGGCCGCCTGCCGCCGGCCGACCTGGCGTTGCGCGAGGACTTGCGCACGCGCCTGGGCTGGGGCCACGTGTTCGAGCTGCACATGCTGCCCGAGACCGAGATGCGCGCGGTGCTGCGCCGGGCCGCCGACGCGCGCGGGGTGTTTTTGTCCGACGAGGTGATGGATTTCGTGCTGCGGCGCTTCTCGCGCGAGCTGGGCAGCCTGATGCGGCTGCTGGACCAGCTCGACCGCTACGCGCTGCGCACGCAGCGCGCCATCACCATCCCGCTGGTCAAATCCATGCTACAAGATGAGTAGCTGCTCACGATTCATCCGCGCCGACAAGCGCCACTTTTGATGCTCAAACTGACCCTGTTCGACCTTGACCACACGCTGATCCCGATCGATTCGGACCACGCCTGGGGCGAGTTCACCACCCGCATCGGCTGGACCGACGCGGACGAGTTCAAGCGACGCAACGACGCCTTTTACGCGCAGTACCAGGCCGGCACGCTGGACATTCACGAGTACATCCGCTTCACCACCGAACCGGTTCGCCAGCGCGGCCCCGGCGCGGCGGCCGAGGCGCAGGCGCGCTTCATGCGCGAGGTGGTCGGCCCGGCCATCACGCCGCAGGCACGCGCGCTGGTCGAGCAGCACCGCCAGGCCGGCGCGCAGATCGTCATCGTCACCGCCACCAACGAATTCGTCACCCGCCCGATCGCGCACAGCTTTGGCGTGGACGAGCTGATCGCCGTCGAGCTGGCGCGCGGCCCCGGCGGCTGGTACACCGGCGAGATCGCCGGCACGCCCTCGTTCCGCGAGGGCAAGGTGGCGCGCGTGGGCGAGTGGCTGGGCCGGCGCGGCCTGGGCTGGGCCGACGTGGAAGTCAGCTTCTACTCCGATTCGCCCAACGATCTACCGCTGCTGGAGAAAGCCCACCACCCGGTGGCCACCAACCCCAGCGATGAACTGCGCGCCATTGCCCAGCAACGCGGCTGGCGTATCCTTGATCTGTTCAAAGAGACCTCATGATCAAAAAACTGATCGACAAGCTGATCGACAAAGCCAAGGGCGCCGGCAGCGGCGCGCGCGGGCGCAAGCGCTTCGGCAAACGCGTCGAGGTTGGCCCCGACGGCCACGGCATCAACCCGGCCCTGGTCGATGAACGCGCCGTGGGCGTGGTGCGCACGCTCAAGGAGGCCGGTTACGAGGCCTACGTCGTCGGCGGCGCCGTGCGCGACTTGCTGCTGGGCCTCAAGCCGAAGGACTTTGACGTCGCCACCAACGCCACGCCCGAGCAGGTCAAGGCGTTGTTTAGGCGCGCCTTCATCATCGGGCGGCGTTTTCGCATCGTGCACGTGGTGTTCGGGCGCGGGCGCGAGCACGAGGTGATCGAGGTCTCCACCTTCCGCGCTCAAATGGACAACAGCGCGACCGAGGCGGTGCAGGGCAACGAGCGCACCGCCAAGAACCAGTTGGCCGGCAAGCAGCACGCCGTGGACGCCAGCGGCCGCGTGTTGCGCGACAACGTCTGGGGCCCGCAGGACGAGGACGCCGCGCGGCGCGACTTCACCGTCAACGCCATGTACTACGACCCCGAGACGCGGGTGGTGGTCGACTACCACGGCGGCATCCCCGACGCGCAGAAAAAGCTGCTGCGCATGATCGGCGACGCGCCCACGCGCTACCGCGAAGACCCGGTGCGCATCATCCGCGCCGTGCGCTTTGGCGCCAAGCTGGCGGCCCTGGGCTTCAAGCTGGAGCCCAAGACCGCCAAGCCCCTGATCGAGGCCAAGGCGCTGCTGGCCGACGTGCCGCAAAGCCGCCTGTTCGACGAGATGCTCAAACTGCTGCAGACCGGCCATTCGCTGGCCAGCGTGGAGCAGTTGCGCAAGCTGGGCCTGGCGCGCGGCATCTACCCACTACTCGACTTGGTGGTGGAGCGGGCCGACCAACCCTTCGTCAAGGCAGCCCTGGCCGATACCGACCGCCGCGTCGGCGAGGGCAAGCCCGTGGCGCCGTCCTTCCTGCTGGCCTGCGTGTTGTGGCAGGACGTGCGCGAGGGCTGGGAGCAGCGCCTGGGGCGCAAGGAGCACCCGTTTCCCGCGTTGCAGGCCGCCGTCGACGAGGTGTTCGACGCCCGTGTGGGCGACGTCTCGGGGCGCGGCAAGCTGGGCGCCGACATGCGCGAAATTTGGATGATGCAGCCGCGCTTTGACCGCCGCACCGGCAGCTCGCCCTTCAGCCTGGCCGAGCAGCCGCGCTTTCGGGCCGGTTTTGACTTTCTGCGCCTGCGCGCCGACGTGGGCGAGGTCGGCGAAGACCTGTCCGACTGGTGGCAGGAGTTCAGCCTGGCCGACGACGGTGCCCGCGAGAGCATGGTCGAGGAGCTGCGCGTCGAGCAGCAGCAGCAAAAACGCAAGGCCCCGCGCGTGCACCGCCTGCCCAGGCCCATGGCCGAGGGCGGCGGCGCTGCGGCGGCTGGGCCTGGTGCCGACGACGGTGCCGAGCACGCCTTCGAGCACCCGCCCGGCGACGCGGGCGAGTCCGCCGAGGGCGCGCCCGCCCGCAAGCGCCGTCGCCGGCGCCGCAAGCCCTCGGGCGGTGGCGCGGGCGGCGCCGCGCCCGCCGGTGGCGACACGGCGGACTGATTTCCCACCACCACCATCCCCGGTCCGGGCATGAGCTCCGCCGCGCGCGACCCGGTGCTGGCCTATGTCGGCCTGGGTGCCAATCTGGGCCAGCCGGAGCAGGCCGTGCGCCAGGCGCTGCGGGCCGTGGGGGCGTTGCCTGGCACCCGGCCGGTGGCCGCTTCCAGTCTGTGGCGCAGCGCGCCGGTGCAGGCCGACGGCCCCTTGTTCGTCAACGCGGTTTTGGCTATTTTTACCCGTTTGCCGGCGCCGGAATTGCTTGATAAGCTGCAAAATTTAGAGCAAATGGCGGGTCGCCAGCGGCCCTACCGAAATGCCCCGCGCACGCTGGATCTGGATGTATTGCTGTACGGCAGCGCGCGCATCGACAGCCCCCGGCTCACCGTGCCGCACCCGCGCCTGGCGCAGCGCGCTTTCGTGCTGCACCCGCTGGCCGAGATCGCCCCAGACCGCGTCACGGCCGCCGATCTGGCCGCCGTGGCCGGACAGTGGGTCGAGCGCCTGCCCCCTCTTGCCGCCGCGCCATGACCACGCTCAGCTCCCTGCCCATTCCGCTGCAGACCGTGCTGCTGCTCATCGCCAGCAACGTGTTCATGACCTTTGCCTGGTACGGCCACCTGAAGAACCTGGCCAGCGCGCCCTGGTACGTGGCGGCGCTGCTGAGCTGGGGCATCGCCCTGTTCGAATACCTGCTGCAGGTGCCGGCCAACCGCATTGGCCACCAGCAGTTCAGCGTCGGGCAGCTGAAGATCATGCAAGAGGTCATCACGCTGGCGGTGTTCGTGCCGTTTGCCTTGTTCTACCTCAAGGAACCCTTCAAGCTCGACTACCTGTGGGCCGCGCTGTGCATGGTGGGGGCGGTGTATTTCATCTTTCGTGGGGGTTGAGCTGGTTAAACTCTCGCCATCGCCGTGAATTCTTTCGCGGCCTCTCAATCGACCGGAGCTCCGATCCATGCTGTTCAGCAAGCTGTTGCCCAAGGAGGGCAATTTTTTTGAGCTGTTCAACCAGCACGCCGACCGCACCGTGGAAGCGGCGCAGGCGTTCCAGCAACTGGTGCTGAACTATGGCGACGTGCACCTGCGCGCCAAGTACAACCAGGACGTGGACAACGCCGAGCGCGCCGCCGACCGCGTGACGCACGAGGTCAACCGCCTGATCCACACCACCTTCATCACCCCGATCGACCGCGAGCAGATCCACGGCCTGATCAACCTGATGGACGACGTGGCCGACCTGCTGCAGGACTCGGCCGAGACCATGGCGCTGTACGACGTGCGCCACATGACCGAGGAGATCGTGCGCCTGACCGACCTGTCTGTGAAGTGCTGCCAGCGCGTGCAGGCGGCCGTGCGCCTGCTGGGCAAGATCGCCGAGCAGCCGGTGGCCGAGGCGGCCCTGAAGACCTGCGAGGAGATCGACCAGCTCGAATCCGACGCCGACCGCGTGATGCGCGCCGCCATGAGCAAGCTGTTCCGAGAGGAGCCGGACGTGCGCGAGGTCATTAAGCTCAAAGCCATCTACGAGCTGCTGGAGACCATCACCGACAAGTGCGAGGACGTGGCCAACCAGATCGAAGGCATCGTTCTGGAAAATTCCTGAGTCAAGGATCGGATTCATGGAAACCGCACAAGCCGCCTTGTGGATCGTCGTGCTGTTGGTGGCGCTGGCGTTGGCGTTCGACTTCATGAACGGCTTTCACGACGCCGCCAACTCCATCGCCACCGTGGTCTCCACCGGGGTGCTGCGTCCGACCCAGGCCGTGGTGTTCGCGGCCTTTTTCAACTTCGTCGCCATCTTCATCTTCCACCTCAGCGTGGCCGCCACGGTGGGCAAGGGCATCGTGCAGCCGGGGGTGGTGGACACGCACGTGGTGTTCGGGGCCCTGATCGGCGCCATCAGCTGGAACCTGATCACCTGGTACTACGGCATACCGTCCAGTTCCTCGCACGCGCTGATCGGCGGCATCGTCGGCGCGGTGCTGGCCAAGTCCGGCGCCAGCGTGCTGGTGGCCGGCGGCATTCTGAAGACCGTGGCTTTCATCTTCATCTCGCCGCTGTTGGGTTTTCTGTTCGGCTCGCTGATGATGGTGGCGGTGGCCTGGATCTTCCGGCGCACGCGGCCGAGTCAGGTCGACAAATGGTTCCGGCGCCTGCAACTGGTCTCGGCCGGCGCCTACAGCCTGGGCCACGGCGGCAACGACGCGCAAAAGACCATCGGCATCATCTGGATGCTGCTGATCGCCACCGGCTACACCGCCGCCAGCGACAGCTCGCCGCCGCTGTGGACCATCGTTTCCTGCTATGTGGCGATTGGCCTGGGCACCATGTTCGGTGGCTGGCGCATCGTCAAGACCATGGGCCAGAAGATCACCAAGCTGAAACCCGTGGGCGGCTTTTGCGCCGAGACGGGCGGGGCGCTGACCCTGTTCATCGCCACCGCCATGGGCGTACCGGTGTCCACCACCCACACCATCACCGGCGCCATCGTCGGCGTGGGTTCCACCCAGCGCGCCAGCGCCGTGCGTTGGGGCGTGGCGGGCAATATCGTCTGGGCCTGGATCCTGACCATTCCGGCCAGCGCCTTCGTGGCCGCGCTGGCCTACTGGGTCAGCTTGCAGCTGTACTGACCCTTGGGCGGCCCCGTCCGGGGGCCCCAAGGCGTACGGATTTTGCTTCTAAAAAGATAGCTGTTAAGGATTTAGCCACCCCGGCTGAAGCCTGATTGGCTTGAAAATCAACATTTTTTGGCCGACATGAGCCACATTGTTTTTTCGCACGGCAACAGCTTTCCCGCCAGCACCTACCGGGTGCTGCTGGACAGTCTGCGCGCCCGTGGTTTCGTGGTCGACGCCATCGAGAAGTACGGCCACGACCCGGACTACCCGGTGACCGACAACTGGCCGCACCTGGTGCGCCAGCTGGCCGACTTCGCCCGCGCCCGCCAGCAGGCCGAAGGCGGCCGGGCGCCTTGGCTGGTCGGGCATTCGCTGGGCGGCATCCTGAGCCTGCTGTGCGCGGCCCAGCACCCCGAACTGGCGCGTGGCGTGGTGCTGCTGGATTCGCCGGTGGTCAGCGGCTGGCGCGCGCGCGGGCTGGGGCTGGCCAAGCGCACGCCGCTGATGAGGCGCCTGTCTCCCAGTCAGATCAGCCGGCGCCGGCGCCACGAGTGGGACGACCGCGAAGCGGTGTTCGAGTATTTCCGCGCCAAGAAGGTGTTCGCGGCCTGGGATCCGCGGGTGCTGCGCGACTACGTGGACCACGGCACCTTCGACGCCGATGGCCGCTGGCGCCTGGCCTTCGACCGCGAGGTGGAGTCCAGCATCTACGACACGCTGCCGCACCACGTCGAGCAGCTGCTGCGCCGCCATCCGCTGAAATGCCCGCTGGCCTTCATCGGCGGCCTGCAATCGGCCGAGCTCAAGCAGGTGGGTGGCATCGAGGGCACGCGCCGCATCGCCCGCGGCCGGGTGACCCTGATCGACGGCACGCACCTGTTTCCCATGGAAAAACCGCTGGCCAGCGCCGCCGCCATCGAGACCCATTTGCGCGCCATGGGGTGAGGGCGGGGGACTTTCTTCTACTGCGAAATCTTGCGCGCCTCTTCGATCTGGTATTCAAAGTAGCGCTGAAAACTGAACGCCAGGCTGGCCATCAATATCGCCGTACCGATCATCAGCGAGGCGGCGATGCCGACCACGGTGAACCAGTTGGTCTGGCCGGGGGCGGCCTCGGGATCCCCTTGGGGGTTGAAGCGGGCGTTCCACTTCTCGGGCGTCATCAGGCCGTAAATGATGGCCATCAAGGCGCAGCCGGAGATGGTGAAGCCCAGCAGCGGGATCAGCAGCCAGCTCCACTGGTCGTCCTGGCCCAACTGCTGCACGCGCTCGATGCCGTACAGGCCCAGGGCGGTGGGGATGGGCAGCATCCAGCCCAGCAGGTCGCCAAAGCCCTTCAGGTAGAAGCGGTGCAGGCCCAGCGGCCCGCCCAGGAAGGTGAGCCAGGTGGCCAGGGTCTTGTTCTTGGGGCGGGTCATGCTCAGGCTCCTTGCGGGGGGATGGTGTGGCCAGGGCCCAGGGTTTTTTCCATCAGCACGATGTCCAGCCAGCGGCCGAACTTCCAGCCGCAGGCCGGGATGGTGCCCACCGGGGTGAAGCCGAGCGTGCGGTGCAGACCGATCGAGCCGGCGTTGGCCGAGTCGCCAATCACCGCGATCAGCTTGCGTACGCCGGCGCGTTCGGCCTGGGCCGCCAGCTCGGCCAGCAGGGCGCGGCCCAGGCCGCGCCGATGCGCCTCGGGGTGCAGGTAGACCGAGTCCTCGGCCGAAAAGCGGTAGGCCGGGCGCGGCTTGAACCAGTTGCAGTAGGCGAAGCCGATCACCTGGCCGGTGGCGTCTTCGGCCACCAGCCAGGGCAGGCCGCGCGTCAGCACGTCCTGCCGGCGGCTGGCCATGTCGGCGGCGCTGGGTGGCTCGGTTTCGAAAGTGCCGCTACCATGCAGCACGTGGTGGGCGTAAATGGCGGCGACGGCGGGGATGTCGTCCTCGCGGCTGGGGCGGATCAGGGGCATGAAAACGGTGGTCAGCCCCGCACGCGGGGCAATGAGGTGTGGAAAATCGGAGCCAAGCTATAATCATAGGCTTTCCGATGTGTCGCTGGCCGGGTGGCCATGTCGCGTGTCTCAACATTGGAAGAACATCGGCGCCGCTTTTTTCAGCCCCAACCGTAAAAGGGCGGCACCAGGACCACCCACAGGATTCATACCATCATGGTCGTTATTCGTCTTTCGCGCGGCGGTGCCAAGGCCCGTCCCTTCTACAACATCGTCGTGGCCAACAAGCGCGACCGCCGCGATGGCCGCTTCATCGAGCGCATCGGTTTCTACAACCCTGGCGCCGTGGAAGGCGAGGAAGGCCTGCGCATC
>Ga0209572_1001308_pt1 | contig 18370 bp, 14 predicted proteins | sample EBPBio232012_DNA_FD_185867 | JGI IMG/M metagenome (GOLD analysis project Ga0209572, IMG submission 185867) | Wastewater treatment Type I Accumulibacter community from EBPR Bioreactor in Madison, WI, USA - Reactor 1_1/23/2012_ DNA (SPAdes)... | ecosystem: Engineered > Bioreactor > EBPR >...
CTGCGCGCCAGATTGCGGCCATGCTGAACGCCGGCCCGACGAGCTGGAGCGGCTGCGGAAGTGCTGCTTATCCGCCGCAAACCTTGGATTCTGGGCCATTCCGACCTATATCTTGAACATATTGCGGTAGCCGATTCGTTTGAGGCTTGGCCACCCTTTCGAGTTCCACTGACTGAAAGTTCTGCATGAGCGACGAGACCGACAACGGCAACGGCGGACAAGCCGAATACGGTGCCGATTCCATCAAGGTTCTCAAGGGCCTGGATGCCGTGCGCAAGCGGCCGGGCATGTATATCGGCGACACCGATGACGGCTCGGGCCTGCATCACATGGTCTATGAAGTGGTCGACAACGCCATCGACGAGGCGCTGGCAGGCCATGCCGATCTGGTGACAGTGACGCTCAATGCCGACGGTTCGGTCACCGTCACCGACAATGGGCGCGGGATTCCCACAGATATTCACCCCTCCGAAGGCGTCTCGGCGGCGCAGGTCATCATGACCCAACTCCATGCCGGCGGAAAGTTCGACCAGAACTCCTACAAGGTGTCGGGCGGCCTGCACGGCGTTGGCGTGTCGGTGGTCAACGCGCTGTCGGTCTGGCTGAAGCTGAAGATCCGTCGCGATGGCAAGATCCACGAGATGAGCTTCACCCATGGCGACGCAGACGCGGATCTTGTGGTGACCGGCACCTACACGCCGGACCGCCAGCCTGGCGTCAATGACGGCCGCAGCGGCACGGAAGTCACCTTCCTGCCGTCGCAGGACACATTCACCATGGTCGAGTTCAACTACGGCACGCTGGAGCACAGGCTGCGCGAGCTGGCCTTCCTGAATTCTGGCGTGCGCATTGTCCTCACCGATCGTCGCCATGCCGATGTGAAGGTGCAGGAGCTGTTTTACGACGGCGGCCTGACCGAATATGTGAAATATCTCGATCGCGCAAAGAAGCCGCTTCTGGCGACGCCGATTGCCATCAAGGCAGAACGCGACGGCATCACCGTCGAAGTGGCGATGTGGTGGAATGACAGCTACCACGAGAATGTGCTGGCCTTCACCAACAACATCCCGCAGCGCGATGGCGGCACGCACCTGGCCGGCTTCCGCGGCGCACTCACCCGCCAGGTGACCGGCTATGCGGATTCGACTGGCCAGACCAAGAAGGAAAAGGTCTCGCTGATCGGCGACGATTGCCGCGAGGGCCTGACCGCGGTTCTCTCCGTCAAGGTGCCGGACCCCAAATTCTCGTCGCAGACCAAGGACAAGCTGGTCTCGTCGGAAGTTCGCCCGGTTGTGGAAAATCTCGTCAACGAAGCGCTGGGCACCTGGCTCGAAGAACATCCCGCAGAGGGCCGGGTCGTTGTCGAAAAGGTCATTCAGGCAGCAGCAGCGCGCGAGGCAGCGCGCAAGGCCCGCGACATCACCCGCAAGTCGACGCTGACCATCTCGTCTCTACCGGGCAAGCTGGCCGACTGCCAGGAGCGCGATCCGGCAAAGTCCGAACTGTTCATCGTCGAGGGTGACTCGGCAGGCGGCTCCGCCAAGGGTGGCCGTTCGCGCCAGAACCAGGCCATTCTGCCACTGCGCGGCAAGATCTTGAACGTCGAGCGCGTGCGCTTCGACCGTATGCTGTCATCCGACATGATCGGCACCATGATCACGGCGCTTGGCACCGGCATCGGCCGCGACGAGCAGACCGGCTTCAATGTCGACAAGCTGCGCTATCACAAGATCATCATCATGAGCGACGCCGACGTCGACGGCGCCCATATCCGCACCTTGCTGCTGACATTCTTCTTCCGACAGATGCCGGAACTCATCGAACGGGGGCATCTCTATATCGCCCAGCCGCCGCTCTACAAAGTGGCGCGGGGCAAGAGCTCGCAATACCTCAAGAATCAGGCCGACTTTGAACGCTTCCTGATTGAATCCGGACTTGAGGACGCGACACTGACGCTGGCTTCTGGCGAAGTGCTGGCGGGCGGCGATCTGCGCAAGGCGGTCGACGAAGCGCTGGCCGTGCGCGGACTGATCGCCGATCTGCATACACGCTACAACCGCATGGTCGTTGAACAGGCGGCAATTGCCGGTGCGTTCGACGCTTCCGTTCTCTCTGATCTCGGCCAGGCTGATGCGATGGCGGCGAAGATCGCCGAACGTCTGGACGTGGTGTCGGAAGACACCGAGCGCGGCTGGGAAGGTCATCGCTCGACATCCAATGACGGGTCAGGCGGCTATGTACTGGAGCGCACCGTGCGCGGTGTCAAGGAACATGCGGCACTCGACAGCGGGCTGATCCAGTCGGCCGACGCGCGCGCGCTGGACCGCTTCGCCCAGCGGCTGGGCGACACCTACTCTGGCATCGCGACCCTACGGCGCAAGGATGTTACGGAACAGATCACCGGACCTATCACCCTGCTCGACGCCATCTTTGCCGCCGGCCGCAAGGGCCTGTCGATGCAGCGCTACAAGGGCCTTGGTGAGATGAATGCCGAGCAGTTGTGGGAAACCACGCTCGACCCGAACGCCCGCTCGCTCTTGCAGGTCAAGGTAACGGACGCCACTGATGCGGACTCGCTGTTCTCGCGCCTGATGGGCGACGAGGTCGAGCCACGCCGCGAATTTATTCAGGAAAATGCGCTGAGCGTCGCCAATCTCGACATCTGATCGCGCTTTGCGCATCTGGCCAGATACAGTAAAGGGCGCGACATCCGCGCCCTTTTCATTTTGACTGTTCCTCATGACATCAGACGACGCTCCACTTTTCCCCGGGCCGCTTTTCCTGGGCATCGACACCGGCGGCACGTATACAGACGCCGTTCTGTGGTCACAGACGTCGGGCGTTGTCTCCAAGGCAAAGGCACTGACCACCCGCCATGATCTTTCGGTCGGCATTTCAGGAGCCGCCGGCAAAGCAATTGCCTCAGCCGGCGTGGCGGCATCGGCGATCAAACTCGTGTCCATGTCGACGACACTGGCCACCAATGCGCTTGTCGAAGGTCAGGGCGGCCGCGTCGCACTGGTGATGATCGGCTTTTCGCAAGTCGACGTGGCGCGCGACGGCGTGCCCGCCGCGCTTGGAACCGATCCGGTCATCTACTGTCCCGGCGGGCACGACGTGCATGGCAATGCAACGCCGCTCGATCTCTCGCCGCTGGCCGATGCACTGCCGGAACTGTCCAAAACTGTCTCCGGCGTCGCGGTCTGCGCCTATTTCGCGACCCGCAACCCTGCCCATGAGCTTGCGGCTCGCGACATGATCCGCGCCGCAACCGGCCTGCCGGTCACATGCTCGCATGAGCTGACCTCGAAGCTTGGCGGTCCTCGGCGCGCACTTACCACTTTGCTCAATGCCCGCCTTGTGCCGATGATCGATCGCCTGCTGACGGCGACCGATGGGTTCCTGGCTGCGCGCGGCATCGCAGCACCGCTGATGGTTGTGCGCGGCGACGGAGCGCTTGTATCGGCTGCCTTCGCGCGCCTGCGGCCAATCGAAACCATCCTGTCGGGACCTGCTGCCAGCCTGGTCGGCGCACATCACATGACCGGCCTCGACAACGCGATTGTCTCCGACATTGGCGGCACCACCACTGATGTAGCGGTGCTCGATAGTGGGCGGCCGAGACTCGATCCCGATGGTGCAACAGTTGGCGGATTTCGCACCATGGTCGAGGCGGTCGCGATGCGCACATTCGGGCTTGGGGGCGATTCCGAAGTTTCGATCGACGACGGCTCCGGTTCGCCGCGCATCCAGCTTGGGCCGCGCCGACTGGCCCCCTTGGCGCTTCTCGGCGTCTCGCATGGAGATCTGGTGCGCGCACATCTGGAGCGGCAACTGCGCGCCTCAAATCCCGGCCGGCTCGCCGGGCGATTTGCCGTCCGCACCGGCCTGCCGGATCACCTCGCAGCCGGGCTCAGCACGCCGGAGGAGAAACTCTACGAAGTCATTGCTGCGGACCCAAAACCGCTCGATCAGCTGCTGACCGGCAATGCGCAGTCGGCGACATTGAACCGGCTTGTCGCACGCGGACTTGTGCTGATCAGCGGGTTCACGCCTTCGGACGCCGCCCATTGCCTTGGCCTGCAATCGAACTGGGACACGCAGAGCGCGCAGCTCGGTGCGGAATTGCTGGCGCGGCGCCGGGACGGACGCGGCCGCCCGATCGCCGAAAGCGCCGAGGCCATGTCGCGAAAAGTTCTGGACGCGCTGACACGACGCTCGGCTGAAGTGATCCTGGAGACGGCCTTTGTCGAGGATGGGCTCGATGGCGCAGCCACCGTGTCGCATGCGCTGGTACAGCGCGCGGTCGACGCCGGCCATGGTATTGCCCGCTTTGCGCTTTCGCTCGACCGACCGGTGATCGGCCTGGGCGCATCGGCGGGACTGCACTATGCCGCCTTGCCGCGCTTGATTGGCACTGAATGCATCGTGCCCGACGACACCGATGTGGCAAATGCGATCGGATCGGTTGTCGGGCAGGTGCGCATTTCGATGGAAGCGCGTGTCAGCCAGCCGAAGGAAGGCCTGTTCCGCATGGCAGCGGGCGATCTCATCCGCGATTTCCAGTCGGAGGACGCGGCAATGAATGCGGCTGAAACCGAGATCCGCGCGCGTGCCGGGGCAAGGGCGCTGGAGGCAGGCGCTGTCGAGCCGATTGTCGAGATCGCTGCAGACATCAAGGCGGCAACGGTCGAAGGTCAGCGCAGCTTTGTCGAGGCGGTCATCGTTGCAACGGCATCTGGCCGTCCACGCATCGCCTCAGGCGCGTAGTCCGCGTGCGGGTTCGTTGCCCGTATCTGGCCCACAGACGCGATTGCGACCCTGATGCTTGGCCCTGTAGAGCGCCGCATCCGCAACACCCATCAATTCGTCCACCGATCGTCCGTCCAGTCCAGTCGCGAAGCCGATGCTGACCGTGATTGGCCGCTTGAGCATGGAATTGTCCAAATGTGCGCGCTCGACAGTGCCACGGATCTTCTCGCCCAGCTGCGCGACTGTCCTACTGGTGGCGTCGTGCAGCACAAGACCGAATTCTTCACCACCCTGACGCACCGCAACGCCTTCGACCTTGGCCGCAATCCCGATCAGGATCGCGGACACTGCTTTGAGGCAATCATCGCCTGCGGCATGACCAAAGGAGTCGTTGTAGGATTTGAAATGATCCACATCGATGCTCAGGAAGGAACAGCGTGGATTACCTCTCTCGGCGCGCAGCGCCTGCATCATTGCGCGGCGGTTGCCAAGGCTCGTCAACGGGTCGGTCAGCGTCAGGCGCGCGAGCTGTTCATTGGCCTCGCGCAGGTCATCGGCCTGCGACGTCAGCCGGGCTGCGAGCTCGGCATTCACGATCGACAGCCGCGAGGCAGCCAGCAGGCGACCGCCGAGTTGCCGCCCCAGTTCGCCCATTCCAACGCATAGTATCAGCGACATGGCTCCGATGACCCAGCCGGTCGAGCTCGCACTCAACGCAAATCCAAGCCCGCCGCCGAGAGTGGTTGGAACCTGGAAGGCGAGAAAGGACGGATAGTGGATCGAATAGGGAAAAGTCATGGCGACCGCGCCGAGCACCATGATCGTTGCAAACACCGACTGGTCAGCCGATCCGTTCGGGATTGTCAGCACAGCGCCCGAACCCCAGAGTAGCCCGTTGACGACCATCAAGGAAAGGTAGGCATTGCGCCAGATCGATGCGTTGGTCCGTTGATCGGAGAGACGGCGCCACTTGAATGTCAGTCCCAACCAGATCGCCACATGCACGATGATCGCCGCTGCCCAGACGCCAACAGCGCCTCTGACGTCGGAAGACCAATAGACGGCAAGCATGATCACCGCCGTCGCGCCACTGGCAACGGCGTTGATCCACTGGGCGAACAGCGTCTCCGTCTGAACATAGACGATCTCGGCATGGTCGCCGGCTATCGCCGGAATCGGTCTCATCGTTCACTGGTGCTAGCAGGATTTGATTTCGGATTCGTTTCACGGTCCGAAAGAACGGCTTCGTTCGGGCAAATATCGCGCCTTTGGTTGACTGCATGCGCAGCTTGTCCTAGCGCACTAACGCCGATTTCTTGAGGAGCTGCAAAATGGTCGAGCGGGTTGAAGCCAACGGTTTGAAAGTGGCGAAGCCGCTTTTTGAGTTTGTCGAACGCGCCGCCAAAGGCACCGGCGTAAAGCCGAAAGAGTTCTGGGCCGGTTTCTCCGACATTGTTCGCGACCTCGCTCCGAAGAACCGCGCGCTGTTGAAGAAGCGTGACGAAATCCAGGCGAAGATCGATCAGTGGCACCGCGACAATTCCGGCCCGGTCGATCAGCCCGCCTACAAGAAGTTCCTGAAAAAGATCGGCTACATCGTTCCCGAAGGTCCGGAATTCAAGGTCGCGACGAAGAATGTCGACCCCGAGATCGCCAAGCTGGCCGGTCCGCAGCTCGTCGTGCCGGTGATGAATGCTCGCTACGCGCTCAACGCCGCCAACGCCCGATGGGGTTCGCTCTATGATGCGCTCTATGGCACCGACGCGATCCCCGAAACCGATGGCGCAGACAAGGGCAAGGGCTACAATCCCAAGCGCGGCGCAAAGGTCATTGCCTGGGCACGCGCTTTCCTGGACGATTCTGCGCCGCTGAAGGGCGCAAGCTGGACCGAGGCAAAGTCCTTTGCCGTGAAAGACGGCAAGCTCGTCATCACACTCGCATCCGGCAAGACGACCGGTCTCGCCAAGGCGAAGCAGTTTGCCGGCTATCTCGGCAAGAAGGGCGCGCCGGACTCGATCATGCTGCGCCAGAACGGTCTCGGCATCGAGATCCTGATCGATGCCACGTCTGCCATCGGCAAGACGGATGCAGCCAACATTTCCGATGTCTGGCTCGAATCGGCGCTGACGACCATCCAGGACTGCGAGGATTCGGTTGCAGCGGTTGACGCTGAAGACAAGGTCGTCGTCTATTCCAACTGGCTCGGCCTGATGAAGGGCGACCTGACGGAAGAAGTCACAAAGGGCGGCAAGAGCTTCACCCGCAAGCTCAATCCGGACCTGAAATACAAGGCCCCTGACGGGTCCTCATTCGAGGTCGTCTGCCGCTCGCTGATGCTGGTGCGCAATGTCGGCCATCTGATGACCAATCCGGCCATCCTCGACAAGGATGGCAACGAGGTGCCGGAAGGCATCATGGATGCAGCCATCACAGGCCTCATCGCCCTGCACGATATCGGGGCGAAGGGACGGCGGAAAAATTCGCGCGCGGGCTCCATGTATGTCGTCAAGCCGAAGATGCATGGACCGGAGGAAGTGGCCTTTGCGGTCGAGCTGTTCGACCGGGTCGAAAAGCTGCTCGGCATGGCGAAGAACACGATGAAGATGGGCATCATGGACGAGGAGCGCCGCACGACGGTCAACCTCAAGGAGTGCATCCGCGCCGCCAAGGATCGCGTGGTCTTCATCAACACGGGCTTCCTCGACCGCACCGGCGACGAGATGCACACGTCGATGGAGGCCGGCCCGATGATGCGCAAGGGCGACATGAAGGCAGCCGCCTGGATCCAGGCCTATGAGAACTGGAATGTCGACACGGGTCTGGAATGCGGGCTGGAAGGCCGCGCCCAGATCGGCAAGGGCATGTGGGCGATGCCCGACCTGATGGCGGCGATGCTGGAACAGAAGATCGCCCATCCGAAAGCGGGCGCAAACACCGCCTGGGTGCCGTCGCCGACGGCCGCCACGCTGCATGCCACGCATTACCACAAGGTCGACGTCAAGAAGGTGCAGGGCGAGCTGAAGTCGCGCAAGAAGGCCAAGCTCGACGATATTCTGTCGATCCCGGTCGTGCCGCGCCCGAACTGGACGCCGGACGACATCCAGCGCGAACTCGACAACAACGCGCAGGGCATTCTGGGTTATGTCGTGCGCTGGGTTGATCAGGGTGTCGGCTGCTCGAAAGTGCCGGACATCAACAATGTCGGCCTCATGGAAGACCGTGCAACGCTGCGCATTTCCTCGCAGCACATCGCAAACTGGCTGCGCCACAAGGTGACGACCGAAGCGCAGGTGATGGAGACCATGAAACGCATGGCCGCTGTCGTCGACAAGCAGAATGCCGGTGACCCGCTCTACAGGAACATGGCGCCAGACTTCGACAAGTCGATCGCCTTCCAGGCGGCATGCGACCTCGTGTTCAAGGGTCTGGAACAGCCGAACGGCTATACCGAACCGGTTCTGCACGCGCGGCGTCTGGAGCTGAAGGCCAAGGAGCATTCTGCGTAAAAAGCGGAGAGACTTAGGTTGAGGCTTCTTTGCGTGCCGACCCCCCTCTGGCCTGCCGGCCATCTCCCCCTCAAGGGTGGAGATCGGGCGGTTTCGGCCGAGCACGTAATCTCCCCCCTTGAGGGGGAGATGGCCGGCAGGCCAGAGGGGGGTCGGTTCAGACAAACTCCTTCGACGGCAATATCCGCATCATGATCCTCGCCATCGACACAGCCTCAAACTTCTGCGCCGCCTGCCTTTGGCAGGACGGCACAGAACTGGGCCGCGCTGTCGAGGACATCGGCAAGGGCCATGCAGAGCGGCTGATGGCTATCATCGACGCCGCGCTTGCGGACGCCGGAACGGACTACAAATCGATCACGTCCATTGCTGTCTCGGTCGGCCCCGGCTCGTTCACCGGCATTCGCGTCGGCGTGTCGGCGGCGCGCGGGCTGGCGCTGGCGTTGAACGTCCCGGCGGCTGGCGTCACCACGCTTGCTGCAATCGCGCAGGCGGCTCGCAACGGCCATCCAAACGCCCGCATCATCTCCGCAATCGACGCTCGGCGCGAAGAACTCTATCTCGCCGACGATAGCACTGGTGGCATTGCGACAATGCTGAACCTCTCCGATCTTGCAGCGCTCGCCACAGGCGCGCCGCCGGTCATTGCAGGTTCTGGTGCGTCCCTCGTCGCCAGCGCATTCCGCACCGCCGGCATCCAGCCGCGCGCCATTGTCGACGACACCGCGACCACCGCCGACATCGCAATCTATGCCCGCCTTGCCGCCGTCGGCCAGATCGCTGGAGCGCCGCCAAAACCGCTTTATTTGCGCGGTCCGGATGCAAAGCCACAATCAGGCTTTGCCCTGCCGAGGGCGGGCTGATGCGGCTGCCCTTTGCCCGGCGCGACTATCTGCTTGAACGGCTGCAACGGGATGATTCTGCACAGATTGCGGGCCTACACCGCGAAGACTTTGCCCGACCATGGTCGCCGGCCGAATTCACCGCTCTGATCGATCAGGATACGGTGTTCGGTTTTGTCGCCCATGAGGTTGGCCATCGCCAGCAGCTTGCGGGCTTTGTGCTGTCGAGACTGGCGGCAGACGAGGCTGAAATCCTCACCGTCGCCGTGGCGCGCACCCACCGCCGGCAGGGCATTGGCCGCGATCTGATGGAAGCCGTCATGCGCGAATTGCACGGCGCGCGCGCCAGCCATCTGATGCTGGAAGTCGACGAGACCAATTTGCCAGCGGTTGCGCTCTATCGGCGGCTGGGTTTTTCCCAGGTCGGCAAACGACCGGGCTACTACGCCGGCACTCAGGGCAAGCCGGCAACCGGCGCGCTTGTCATGCGCCGCGATCTTCGCTAGCGCAACCGCGGAATATCGGGGGCAGAAAAGACGGTGATCGCCTGGTTGCGCATCCTGGCAGGGCTTGGCGTCGTCGCATTGGTGACGCCGGTTCTGTTCGCCTGGCAGGTGGTGGCTGTCGCTCTTGGCGGCAATGGCAGCGGCGCAACCCGGCTCTGGCACCGCATGGTCATCCGGCTGCTCGGCTACCGCATCCATGTCCACGGCCAGATGTCAGCCAAACGCCCGCTGCTGATCGTCGCCAATCATATTTCATGGACCGACATCATGGTGATGGGCTCCATCGCAGATGTCTATTTCATCTCGAAATCCGAGCTCGCAGGCTGGCCAATCATCGGCTATCTGGCCCGCTGGCAACGCACCATCTTTGTCGAGCGTGAGCGGAAAGGAAAATCCGCCGAGCAGGCAGGCGAAATCGGCCAGCGACTGGCAAAGGGCGACCCGATGGTGCTGTTTGCCGAGGGCACGACGCATGACGGCAATCGCATCGCGCCGTTCAAGAGCTCTCTGTTTGGTGCAGCCTCGATCGCGATCGCGACTGGCGAGGTGGAAACCGTTCACATCCAGCCGGTTGCGATTGCCTATACGCGTTTGCACGGAATGCCGATGGGCCGCCAGCACCGGTCCCATGTCGCCTGGATCGGCGACAGCACACTGGTGCCGCACATCAAGGACCTGCTCGGCGAAGGCGGCATCGATGTCGAGGTGCATTTCGGCGAGCCGATCGAATTTGGACCGGGCGCAAGCCGCAAGGCGATCGCCGCCGAAGTGGAGCGGCAGGTGCGGGCCATGATGGTTGCGGCACTGGCCGATCCGAAGAAGTGAGAGCCGGTTTGTGTGCGGACGAGCCGTGCCTCCAACTCTTCGCCATAGTCGGGCGAAGACCGACCCCCCGCGCGCGTAACACAGCCCACAAACTGTGGGACAGAATTCTCGCAAAATTCGCAGATTGATCCACCTCGTCATCCCAGGCCTTGTGCCTGGGATCTGCCGACCGAACGCGCAGAAACGTTACATTTTCAGCATTTTCATCAGCCAAGGCAGATTCTCGGCACAAGGCCGAGAATGCCGATTTGAGCGGTCAGCGCAAAAAAAATGCGGAATTCTATCCCACAGCCCAAAACCTGCCGCACAATGCTCCGCGACAACGGAGACAGACATGCGCAGCAGTGGGCGACAAAACGAAAGGCAGGTGATGATACGCATCATCAAACTGCTGTTTTCGTTCGCCGACATGGCTGAGCGTGCGGCCTATCGTTCGATCCTCGTCCGAACCTTCCTGCTGACACTCTTCCGCATCGCCGAACCCGTCGCCCGGCGATACGTCCTGCGCTACGACGGCAATACTCTGAAAATCCCCGAGCCCCTGCGCGGCGAGGGCATCAGCGGCCGCGCCGAGGCACTACACCTCGCCTGGCTGTTTCGGCTGTTCGCCATGATGCTCACCAACCTTATGGCATGGCGCGATTTGGGTCGCATCGACAGCCCCTCTTACGATACGCCAACCACTCGCCTGCCGATCCCGCTCACTTTCAATCCCAGCATCCAGCAAATGCCGGCGCGCGGCCCGCCATCACCCGCCTGTGCCAATCATCGCCCGGTCGAGACCGACGACACATTTGTCGCCGGGTTTGTCACTGCGCCTGCGCGCAGATTCGCAACAATGCTTCCCGCTCGCAAAATCCAGCAAAACTCGCTAAAGACCGCGCCATGAACGAGATCACCCCGATTGTGGCAGACGATGCCACCCAGGCGCAGCCGGCGAAGCGCTATTTCGTCAAGACCTATGGCTGCCAGATGAATGTTTATGATTCACAGCGCATGGCCGATGCGCTGGCCGCTGACGGCTATGCCGAAACGCAAACGCCGGGCGAAGCCGACCTCATCCTGCTCAATACCTGCCATATTCGCGAAAAGGCGGCCGAAAAGGTCTATTCCGAGGTAGGCCGCCTGCGCGCCGTAAAGTCCGCGCGCGCCGAAGAGGGCAAGCAGACAACGATCGCCATTGCCGGCTGCGTGGCGCAGGCCGAGGGCGCTGAAATCCTGCGCCGCGCCAAGGCTGTCGATCTGGTTATCGGCCCGCAGACCTATCACCGGCTCCCGGATGCCGTGCGTCGTGCGCGCGCAGGCGAAAAGGTGGTCGAGACCGACTATGCGGTCGAGGACAAGTTCGACCACCTGCCGCAACCCAAACCTGCCGCTACGCGCCGTCGCGGCGTCACCGCCTTTTTGACCGTGCAGGAAGGCTGCGACAAGTTCTGCACCTTCTGCGTCGTGCCCTATACGCGCGGTTCGGAAGTATCGCGCCCCGTCGAGCGCATCGTCACGGAAGCGGAACGGCTGGCGGCAGCGGGCGTGCGCGAGGTCACGCTGCTTGGGCAGAACGTCAACGCCTGGCATGGCGAGGGACCGGACGGAACCGAATGGGGCCTTGGCCAGCTGCTGCGCCGTCTGGCCGAAATTCCGGGCCTTGCCCGCCTGCGCTACACGACCAGCCATCCGCGCGACATGGATGACGCGCTGATCGAGGCGCATCGCGACCTTCCCGGCCTGATGCCTTATCTGCATCTGCCGGTGCAGGCGGGATCGGACCGTATTCTGAAGGCAATGAACCGCAAGCATACCGCAGCAGACTATCTGGGCCTCATCGAGCGCATCCGGACGGTGCGGCCAGACATTGCCATGTCGGGCGACTTCATCGTCGGTTTCCCCGGCGAAACCGACGCCGATTTCGAGGCCACGCTCGATCTGGTGCGCAAGGTGCGGTATGCGGCCGCCTATTCGTTCAAATATTCGCCGCGCCCTGGCACGCCCGGTGCCGATCTGGCCGATCAGGTGCCGGAAGCGGTGAAGGATGAACGGCTTCAACGCCTGCAGGACCTGCTCGACGAGCATCAGGCCGATTTCGTCAAGGCGCTGATGGGCCAGCCGGTCGACATACTGCTCGAAAGGGCTGGCAAGGAACCCGGACAGCTTGTCGGGCGTTCACCTTGGCTTCAGCCAGTGATTGTTGATGAAAAGGCCGGGAAAATCGGCGACATTGTCAGCGTGCGAATCACGGGCACCGGTTATACTTTACGCGCCGAGCCTCTCTGAACCGGCTCCGCGTCCAACAAGGAGAGACGTTTGACCGCCGCAGCAGAGCTGAAGAATGTCCCGTCCGGGGCGTCCGACATGGCGCATATCGTCCTGACTTTCGACAACAACAAACATGCCAGCGCCATTTACGGCCAGTTCGACCAGAACCTGGCAATCATCGAGCAGAAGCTTGGCGTCGATCTGCGTTCCAAGGGCAACCAGCTTTCGGTGCGGGGCCCGAGCACCGCTGCCGAGCAGGCGCGTCGCGCGCTCGACTATCTCTATGACCGTGCCCAGAAAGGCTCGGACATTGCTGCGTCTGATGTCGATGGCGCGATCCGCATGGCGATCGCCGCCGACGATCAGCTGACCCTGCCGACGCTGGAAAAGAAGGGCAAGCTGGCCGCCGCCCAGATCGCGACGCGCAAGCGCACCATCTTTGCCCGCACGCCCAACCAGGACGCCTATATGCGGGCGCTGGAGCGTTCGGAGCTTGTCTTCGGCATTGGACCTGCCGGCACGGGCAAGACCTATCTGGCCGTCGCACATGCGGCGATGCTGCTGGAGCGCGGGCTGGTCGAGCGCATCATCCTGTCACGTCCGGCGGTGGAAGCCGGCGAACGCCTCGGCTTCCTGCCCGGCGACATGAAGGAAAAGGTCGATCCCTATCTGCGGCCGCTCTATGACGCGCTCTACGACATGATGCCCGCCGACAAGGTGGAGCGGGCACTCACCGCCGGCGTCATCGAAATCGCGCCGCTCGCCTTCATGCGCGGCCGCACGCTCGCCCATTCGGCGGTCATTCTCGACGAGTCGCAGAACACCACCTCCATGCAGATGAAAATGTTCCTCACCCGACTGGGCGAAGGCGCGCGCATGATCGTCACCGGCGACCCGACCCAGGTCGACCTGCCGCCGAACACGAAATCAGGCCTCGTCGAGGCGCTGCGCATTCTCGATGGCGTGCCGGGCATCGTCACCGTGCGCTTCAACGATACCGATGTCGTGCGCCACCCGCTGGTTGCCGAAATCGTGCGTGCCTATGACCGCGACGGTACCAAGGGCGCGCCTTCGGTGTGACCAGAAGTCCGAAAACCGCGCCATCGTTGAAAGTGGCGATCGATGTTTCCGTGGAGGCTGGTGACTGGGGGCCGAAACGCCCCCTTTCCACGCTCGCGCGCAAGGCGGTCACCGCAGCGATTGCGGAACTTGGCCTGACCGGCCAGGGCTCCGAACTCTCGATCCTGTTCACCGACGACGACGCGATCCAGCAGCTGAACGCCGAGTGGCGGGGCAAGGACAAGCCGACCAATGTGCTGTCTTTCCCGGCATTCCCGATGAAGATCGGCAACCCTGTTCCGCCCATGCTGGGCGACATCGTCATGGCGCGCGAGACGATCGAGCGCGAGGCAAGACTGGACGGCAAGCAGGTCGAGCACCATGTCACGCATCTTGTGGTGCATGGGGTTTTGCATCTTCTGGGCTATGATCACGAAGACGATTCCGAGGCGGAACTGATGGAATCGACAGAACGGCGAATTCTGGCAAGGCTTGCTATTGCAGACCCCTATGCAGTATCGGAAAAAGACTGAATGCCGATTGGCTCTTTGAAAAGATGAATGACCGAACCAACGCCGCGCCATCTCAACCGGATGATCGCGCGGCTTCAGAAACGGGCTCCGACCCGCTAAGTCCCACCGAACGGCCGCAATCGCCGCGCGGTTCCGTGCTTGAAGGACTGGTTCAGTTCTTCCGCCGTGGCGACAAATCCTCCCTGCGTGACGATCTCGCCGACGCATTGTCGGACACCACGCCCGAGGGCACGGCCTTCTCGCCGGCCGAACGCGCCATGCTCAACAATATCCTGCGGCTACGCGAAGTGCGCGTCGAGGATGTGATGATCCCGCGCCCCGACATCCAGTCGATCGAGATTTCGACGCCGCTCGGCAAGGTGCTGGAAATGTTCGAGGAGTCTGGCCATTCGCGCATGCCGGTCTATGCCGAAACGCTGGATGACCCGCGCGGCATGATCCATATCCGCGACGTGATGGGCTACATCACTCGCAACGGCAAGCAGAAGAAGGGCCGCGGCAAACGCACCGCCACTGCCGATCTCGACCTTGGCCATGTCGATCTGAAGCTGCCGATCGGTGATCTTGGCATCACCCGCCCGGTGCTGTTCGTGCCGACATCCATGCTGGCGTCCGACCTCATGGCGCGCATGCAGGCGAGCCGCACCCAGATGGCGCTGATCATCGACGAATATGGCGGCACTGACGGCCTGGCGTCACTGGAAGACATTGTCGAGATGGTCGTCGGCGACATCGAAGACGAGCATGATGACGACGAGGTGACGATGATCACCGAGACCGGCGACGGCGTCTATGTGGTCGACGCCAAGGCCGAGATCGAGGATGTCGCGCAGACGATCGGGTCGGATTTTGCCGCTGGCGAACATGGCGAATATGTCGACACGATCGGCGGCATGATCTTTTCCACGCTCGGGCGCATTCCGGCGCGCGGCGAAGTGGTGCGCGCCATTCCGGGCTTTGAGATCCACGTGCTCGACGCCGATCCGCGCCGCGTCAAGAAGGTGCGCATCGTGCGTGATCGTGCCGAGCGGCGGCGCGTGACGCGGGAAGACGCCAATCCTGACGGTGCAGATGCCGCCGATTGACCGGCGGCTGGCTCAGACGATTTCGAACGTGTCACGGTTTCCTGATGGCGATCGAATGAATAGTGTCCGCCGCAAATTCGGAGATTTCACATGACCGCACTGCAGCCCGTGCTTGACACGCTCGACAAGAACCTCGACGCCAGCCTGAAGCGGCTGTTCGACCTCGTTCGTATCCCGTCGATCTCAACCGATCCGGCCTATGCGAAGGACTGCCGCCGCGCTGCCGAATGGCTTGTCGAGGATCTCAAGACGATCGGCTTTGAGGCCAGCGTGCGCGACACGACCGGCCACCCGATGGTCGTCGCCCATCACGCCGGCCCGAAGGGCGCACCGCATGTCTTGTTCTACGGCCATTACGATGTTCAGCCCGTCGACCCGCTCAATCTGTGGCACGACGATCCCTTCGAATCGAAGGTCAAGGAGATCGAGGGTGGCATCAAGGTGATTACCGGCCGCGGCTCGGCTGATGACAAGGGCCAGCTGATGACCTTTGTGGAAGCGTGCCGCGCCTACATCGAGGTGCATGGCGGCTTGCCGTGTGAGGTAACGCTGCTGTTCGAAGGTGAGGAAGAATCCGGTTCGCCGTCGCTAAAGCCGTTTCTTGATGCCAACGCGAAGGAACTGACCGCCGACTTCGCCATGGTTTGCGACACCGGCATGCAGAACCGGGAAACGCCGGCCATCTGTGTCGCGCTTCGCGGGCTTGTCGGCGAAGAGATCACGGTCAAGGCCGCCAATCGCGACCTGCATTCGGGCATGTATGGCGGTGCTGCCGCCAACCCGATCCGCATCCTGTCAAAGATCCTGGCCGACATTCACGACGAGACGGGCCGCGTGACAATCCCCGGCTTCTATGACGGCGTGGACGAAACGCCGTCGCAGATCCTGGCGCAGTGGAACAATCTCGGCGAAACATTCGAGACCTTCCTCGGCCCCATCGGCTTGTCGCTGCCGTCTGGCGAGAAGGGCCGTTCGCTGCACGAACTGGTCTGGGCGCGTCCGACCGCCGAGTTTAACGGCGTGATCGGCGGCTACACCGGCGACGGCTTCAAGACGGTGATCGCGGCGCAGGCTTCCGCAAAGGTTTCGTTCCGCCTCGTCCACAATCAGGACCCGGTCAAGATCAGGGATGCGTTCCGCAAATTCGTGCGGGAACGCATTCCGGCAGATTGCTCGGTCGAGTTTCACGAGCATGGCGGTTCGGCGGCATTGCAGCTGTCCTATGACTCGCCGTTTCTCGCCAAGGCAAAGTCGGCCCTGTCGGACGAATGGCCCAAGCCTGCAGTCGTCACCGCCATGGGAGGCTCGATCCCGATCGTCGGCGATTTCAAGCGCATTCTCGGCATGGAATCTCTGCTCGTCGGCTTCGGGCTGGATGATGACTGCATCCACTCGCCGAACGAAAAATATGATCTGAATTCCTTCCACAAGGGCGCGCGGTCCTGGGCCCGCATCCTCGACGCGATCTCAAAAGGCTGATTGATGACGATTCGATTTCACAAGGGCGATCTGCCCGACCTGGCAAATTACGATGTCGAGGCGGTGGCCATCGACACCGAGACGCTGGGGCTGAACCCGCATCGCGACCGGTTGTGTGTCGTGCAGCTGTCGCCGGGGGACGGAACAGCCGATATTGTGCAGATCGCAGCCGGCCAGAAGAAGGCTCCGAACCTGACCGCGCTGCTGCGCAACCGCAAGATCACGAAGCTGTTCCATTTCGGCCGCTTCGATCTGGCCGTGCTCTACAATGCGTTCGGCGTCATGCCCGAACCTGTCTTCTGCACCAAGATCGCTTCGCGCCTGACCCGCACCTATACCGACCGGCACGGCCTGAAAGATCTCTGCTCGGAACTGATCGGCGTGAGCCTGTCGAAAGTGCAGCAATCGTCAGACTGGGCAGCCGATACGCTGACCCCCGAGCAGCTCGAATATGCTGCGTCAGACGTGCTCTATCTGCACCGGTTACGCGATGTGCTGGCCGGCCGTCTGAAGCGCGACGGGCGCGAAGCGGAAGCTGCGGCCTGCTTCAAGTTCCTGCCGACACGCGCCAAGCTGGATCTGATGGGCTGGGACGAGACGGACATTTTCGCCCATTCGTGATCAGAAATAGACCCCGCCTCTGAGCGGGCGGATGCGTGGCCCGCCATCCGACCCGCCAAGTCCAAGCGGGCAGGCGGAATTGTCCGGTTCAGGAAACGCGGCCAGCGGCGCGCCCATGAATGCAGCGCGGTGCCGGTCGTCAATGCGTGGAATGCCGGGCACAAGGCTTGGCCGGCGGCGTGGCGGCGGCATCGCAGGCCCATCATCATTTGCGACTTCGGGCATGCGGCCGGATTTCAGCGCCATCAAACGCTGAACTCGGTCGGCAGTTTTCGGATGTGTCCGAAGCACCGACGGTGCAGGTGCGCGGCTGCCAGGCAGCATCAGGCTCTCCCAGTAGAGGCCCTGCGCCTTCTCGAGCTTGGTGAGCGCTGACGCCAACCCGTCCGGGTCGCCGGTCAGGATGGCAGCGCCGAGATCAGCGTCGAATTCGCGGGTGCGCGACAGCGCGAGCTGCAACAGGCCACCAAGCGTTGGCGCCAGCATCAGCAGGAAGATGCCAACCCACGGCACCGTGCCCAAACCGGGCGTGAAGGGAGACGCCAGATTCCAGAACGCGCCGAAAATGCCCAGCATCGAGGCAATCGACGTGTAGCGCGACACCATGTCGGCAAACGCCATCACTTTCAGATCTTCATTGGCGATATGGGTGATCTCGTGGCCGAGCACGCCGGCCAGCTCGCGCACAGTCAGGCTGCGGGCCAGCGCGTCGGTGATCGCAATGGCGGAATCGTCGCGCCTGCCAACGGCAAAGGCGTTCATCATCTTTGACGGAATGACGTGGAGCTTTGGCGTCGATGAGAGCCCGGCACGTTGTGAAAGGACGGAGACGATCTCGAAGCCGGCCGGAAAATTGTCCCGCGTCACCGGCCGCGCCTTGTACATCGCCAGCACCATTTGCGGACTGAC
>Ga0209572_1001310_pt1 | contig 18355 bp, 21 predicted proteins | sample EBPBio232012_DNA_FD_185867 | JGI IMG/M metagenome (GOLD analysis project Ga0209572, IMG submission 185867) | Wastewater treatment Type I Accumulibacter community from EBPR Bioreactor in Madison, WI, USA - Reactor 1_1/23/2012_ DNA (SPAdes)... | ecosystem: Engineered > Bioreactor > EBPR >...
GCCGCGGCCTGCGCCTGGGTCACGGCGTGTGGGACTTGCTGTTCCGGCGCGTCGCCGCGCCCTGACCGCCCCAGCCGCCGCACATGGCGCACGCCCCCCGCCCTCGCCTGCCGATGCGCGACGGCGTCAGCCCCAGCTGCGTCGCGGTGCCGGCCGGGCCCTGGCCGACGGTGCTGGATTTTCTGGCCGAACGCCTGCCGGTGCTGGCGCCCGCCGACTGGCGCGCGCGCTTGCAAGCGGGCGAGGTGCTGGACGAGCACGGCGCCGCCCTGCCCCCACACGCGCCGTGTACCCCGGGACGGCGGCTGTTTTACTACCGGGGCTGGCGCGATGAGCCCGAGGCTCCCGAGGCCGAGCGCCTGGTGTTCCAGGACGACTGGCTGGTGGTGGCCGACAAACCGCACTTCATGCCGGTCACCCCGGGCGGCCGCTTCGTGCGGCGCAGCCTGCTGGTGCGGTTGAAGGCGCGGCTGGGCCTGGACACGATCAGCCCGATTCACCGCATCGACCGCGAAACGGCCGGTTTGGTGGTGTTTGCCGTGCAGCCGCACACCCGCGCCGCCTACCAGGCCTTGTTTCGGCAGCGGCAGGTCGAGAAACTGTACGAGGCGGTGGCCGCGCACCGACCGGCGCTGAGTTTTCCACGCCTGCACCGCAGCCGCCTGGCGCCAGACCCGGAGCGTTTCTTCATCGGCCGCGAGGTGGCCGGCGAACCCGACAGCGAAACCCACCTGGCCTTGGCGGCGGTGCTGGGCGAGCACGCGCTGTACCGGTTGCGCCCGATCACGGGGCGCCGGCACCAGTTGCGCCTGCACATGAACGCCCTGGGCCTGCCGATTCTGGGCGACGCCTTTTACCCACGGGTGCTGCGTGCGCCGGACGAAGCCGACGATGCGCTGCGCCCGCTGCAACTGCTGGCGCGGGCACTGGCCTTCGACGACCCGATCAGTGGGGAGCGGCGCGAATTCACCTCGGGCCGCCATCTGGCGGCGGCCAGCGGGCACTGGCCGGGCGCCTGAGACGGATCAGCGCGTCGGCAATGCGCCCAGGTCGGTCAGTGGCACCGCGTCGAGCGGACTGAAATCGCTGCGGCTGCGTGCCTCCCGCTGGGCGTCGCGGCGCCCGCGCACGGTGTCGCGCATGCGTGCCAGCAGGTGCTCGGCGGGGGGCGTGTCCGAGTTGGCCGGGTTGGCCACGGCCAGAATCGACGCGATGCGCGCCGAGCGCACGTCGCCGCGGTCGCGGGCGGCATGGCGGATGTCGTTGGCGTCGCGGATGAGCAGGATCAGCGGTTCGTCGTCCAGGCCGGCGTACTGGCTCAGCTTGCGGCCGAAGTACTGCTGAAACTCCTCCCGATCCGGCACCGGCACGAGCAAGGGGGTTTGGATCTGGAGCAGGAAACCGGTGCCGCCATCGGGGTCCCGCATGTGCACGCAGTCGCAACGGCCGGTCAGGCCGACGTGCTTCATCAGGAGCTGGGCTCCGTGGTTGAGGCGGTTCAGGCGGTCCCCGATGGACGGCCGACCGAGACCCAGGCGTTGAAGAAAACCCATGACTGACAACCTCCGCGCCGTGCGCGCCAAGGCAAACAAAACGTAACGCCAAATGATACCGTCGCCGAGCCGTGCGCAGGCTTGCGAATTTAGATGTGCGCTTCTAATTTGCCCCTCCGGGGACGCACGCGGCGCGGCGCACCCGCGCTCAGGCGGGCCGGCCGCTCAGGGCCACCAGGCGCTGTTGCACGGCCTGCCAGTCGGCGGCGCCGACGGCATGGCGCAGGTACAGCGCCAGATCGGCGCGGGCACGCGTGGCCTCGCCCAGTTCGGCCAGGGCCAGGCCCCGGTCACGGTACTCGTCCCAGGCCTCGGGCAGCAGGGCCACCAGGCGCTCGTGCACCGCGACCAGGCGCGGCCAGTTTTCGTGCACACGGTGGATGTCGCGCAGATTGCGCAGCATGCGCGCCAGGATGGCCCGCGCACCGGTGGGCCGCAGCAGGTACTCCAGCGTCTGGTCGTCGGTCGGCCCGGGGGCAATCTGCTCGACGCGCTCGCGCAGGTCGGCCCGGCTGAGCGAATCGCCAGTGAACGGGTCGATCACGACACGGCCCTCCTCCAGCACCACCTGCACCAGGAAATGCCCCGGAAAGCCGATGCCCTCGGCCCGCAGGCCCAGGCCCCGTGCCAGCTCCAGCCACGGCACCGCCAGCGAGATCGGGATACCGCGCCGCCGCCGCAGCACGGCGTGCAGGTAGCTGTTCTCGGGATCGTAGTAGTCGTTGACGTTGCCGGCGAAACCCAGCTCGCCAAAGAACACCTGATTGAGGGTGCGCAGGCGCTCGGCGGGCGCGCCGCGCGGGTTGACCCGCCGGCGCAGGCGCTCGGCCAATTGGTCCATGTCGCTCAGCACCTGCTGCAGGTCCAGCTCGGGGTGCTCGTCCTGGGCCAGACTGGCGGCGGCTTCCAGCAGCGGCAGGGGTTCGTCGCCGTGCACCAGCGCGGCAAAGTAGCGCAGCGGCGTGGGAGCGGAAAGATCCAGCGTCATGGCGGCTTTTATACCGAATTGCGCCCAGTCCATAAAGAGCCGTTGCGGCCTGGCGCCTCGGCACCTGGAGCGCGGCCCGCCTGGGGCTCAGCGCCGCAGCAACTGGCGCAGTTTCAGGCCGGAGGCCAACAGCGCACCAAAATAGATCAGTACCGCGCCCAGAATACTCAGCGCCAACAGGCCCGCGCGCGGCAAGGCGGGGGTGCTCAGCCAGTCGAAGTAGCGCGCCGCCCAAGCCAAGAAGGCGCTCATCAGCAGGGTGGCGCCGAGCACCCGGGCGCCGTACAGGCCCCAGCCCTGCTGCGGCTGGTAGCTGCCGCGCCGGATCAGCCCGACCAGCAGCCACACGGCGTTGAGCAGCGCGCCCAGCCCGATCGACAGGGTCAGCGCGGCGTGCTGCAAAAACGGCACGAAGATGACGTTGAACACCTGGGTGATGACCAGCACCGCGACGGCGATGCGCACCGGCGTGCGGATGTCCAGGCTGGCGTAGTAGCCCGGCGCTAGCACCTTGATGGCCACCAGACCCACCAGGCCAATGCCGTACATGGCCAGCGCCAGGGCCGAGCGCTGCACGTCGTCGGCGCTGAAACGGCCGTGGTGGAACAGGCCGGCCAGCAGCGGCGTGGCGAAAGTCAGCAACGCCGCCGCGCACGGCAGCGCCAGCAGCACGACCAGGCGCAGGCCCCAGTCCAGCATCTGCGAATAGCGTGCGTGGTCGCCACTGGCGCGCGCCGCCGTCAGCTGCGGCGTCAGCACCACGCCCAGGGCCACGCCCAGCAGCGCGGTGGGAAATTCCATCAGCCGATCGGCGTACCAGATCCAGGTGACGCTGCCGGCCGCCAGGTGCGAGGCGATCTGGGTGTTGATGAGCAGCGACAGCTGCGCCACACCCACGCCGAGCAGCGCTGGCAGCATCAGCGTCAGCACCTGGCGCACCCCCGGGTCGGCCCAGGCCGCGCGCACCCGGCCCCAGGCCAGACTGATGCGCGGCAGCAAGCCACGCCGGCGCAGCGCCGGAATCTGCACGCCCAGTTGCAGCAGACCGCCCAGCATGACCCCGGCGGCCATGGCGTAGATCGGCTCGATGCCAAGGCGCTCGAACCCGGGCGCGCCCCACCAGGCGGCGCCGATCATGGCGACGTTGAGCAGCACCGGCGTGGCGGCGGGAATGGCGAAATGCCGCCAGGTGTTCAGGATGCCGGCCGAGAACGCCACCAGGGACATGCAGGCGATGTAGGGGAACATCCAGCGCGTCATCAGCACCGCGGCGTCGAAGCTCTTCGGGTCCAGCCCGCTGGCCAGCGCCCAGACCAGCACCGGCGCACCGGCCACGCCCAGCACGCAGGTCAGCACCAGGGCCCAGGTCAGGGCGGTGGCCACGGCGTCGATCAGCTTGCGCGTGGCCTCCTCGCCGTCTTGCGCCTTGCGGGTGGCCAGCACGGGCACGAAAGCCTGGCTGAAGGCGCCTTCGCCGAACAGGCGGCGCAGCAGGTTCGGGATGCGGAAGGCGACGTTGAAAGCATCCGTCAGGCCGCTGACGCCAAACGCCGAGGCCATCAGCAGATCGCGCACCAGCCCGGTCACGCGCGAGACCAGGGTCAGCAGGGAAACAGTGGAGGCGGCTTTGAAAAGGCTCACGACAAGCTCATGATTGGGGCGCAAGTGTAGTCCCCGCGCGCGCCGCCCCTGGTGAGGGGGCGGTGGGCGCCTGGCGGTTTGATGTATCCCCTGGTAGAATGCTGGGTTTTGCCGACATCATCCACAAACCCTTAAAGGAATATTTTCATGGCCGCTGGAAAGCCCAAGAAGAAAAACCCCCGCCTGGCCTCTGGTCGCAAACGCGCCCGCCAGAACGTCAACCTCAACGCCGCGAACACTTCGCTGCGCTCCAAATACCGCACCGCGGTGAAGAACGTTGAAAAAGCGGTCCTCGCCGGTGACAAGGACAAGGCCAAGAGCGCCTTCGAACTGATGCAGAAAGTCGTCGACTCGGTCGCCGACAAAGGCATCTTCCACAAGAACAAGGCCGCTCGCGACAAGAGCCGCCTGTCGGCCAAGGTCAAGACCCTGGCCCAGCAAACCGCCGCCTGAACGGCCCACTTTCAGGCAAACCCGCCCGGTTGGGGCCCGCCCCACCGCAGTTTGTATCGGGTGCGCTGTCGGCAAAAAAACAAAACCGCCTTCGGGCGGTTTTTTCATGGGCGCCTTGGATTTTTTTGGGGGGGTTATGCCGGCTTGCCGGCGGGCGCCGCCCCGGGCTCGGGCAACAGGCAGGCCTCAAGCACCTGCAACTCGTTGTCGCGGGCGAAGTTCATCACGAAATCCCAGGCCATGGGTTCGTGCTCGCGCAGCGCGCGGTTCACCACCACGCACTTGGCACCGTCGAAGGTGGTTGGCACGCACCAGGGCGAATAGCCCAGGTGGCTGCCCGGTCCCTGCGCGCCCCCGGGACGGAACTGGGCCATCACGCCGGCCAGGCGCTCGGCCCAATCGCTGGGACGAAAGCTGCGTCCGTCGCGGGTGACGCCGCGGATGAAGACCTCGTTGCTGGGGGGTATGGACGTCATGGGTAACGCAAATGCTGAACACCGCCGGGCACGCTTGTGGCATGTTGCGGTGCAGCGAAAATTGTATCTTATATAAGACTTGGCCCCGCATGACTGTCATGCGAAGACGGCAACAAAGCCGCTGTCGCCACGGCCTAGAATGCAATCTCAGCGGGCCACACGTTGGCCCGATTCCTTTTTATTGTGTCCCGCGACAAGGAGCCTGCCGTGACCGCGCCCATCGAAGCCGCCTCGCCCCACACCATGAACACCTACGCCCGCCTGCCGGTGGCGATGGAGCGTGGCCAGGGCTGCCGAGTGTGGGACGTGAACGGCAAGTCCTACCTGGACGGCCTGGGCGGCATCGCCGTCAACACCCTGGGCCATGCCCACCCCGAGCTGGTCGCGGCCCTGCAAGAGCAGGTCGGCAAGCTGATTCATTGCTCCAACTACTACCACGTGCCCAATGCCGAGAAGCTGGCCAAGAAGCTGACCGAGCTGTCGGGCATGAGCAACGTGTTCTTCTGCTGCACCGGGCTGGAGGCCAACGAGGCGGCGCTCAAGCTGGCGCGCAAGTTCGGCCACGACAAGGGCATCACCAACCCGCAGATCGTGGTCTACGAGCACGCATTCCATGGCCGCAGCATCGCCACGCTCAGCGCCACCGGCAACCCCAAGGTGCAAAAAGGCTTCGAGCCGCTGGTGGAGGGCTTCATCCGCGTGCCGCTGAACGACATCGAGGCACTGAAGAAAGCCACCGAAGGCAACCCCAACGTGGTGGCGGTGTTCTTCGAGACCATCCAGGGCGAAGGCGGCATCCACGCCATGCGCGTGGACTACCTCAAGCAGGTGCGCCAGCTGTGCGACGAGCGCGACTGGCTGATGATGGTCGACGAGGTGCAGTGCGGCATGGGCCGCACCGGCAAATGGTTTGCCCACCAGTGGGCCGGCATCGTCCCTGACGTGATGCCTCTGGCCAAGGGCCTGGGCTCGGGCGTGCCGATTGGCGCGGTGGTGGCCGGCCCCAAGGCGGCCCACATCTTCCAGCCGGGCAACCACGGCACCACCTTCGGCGGCAACCCGCTGGCCATGCGCGCCGGGGTCGAGACCGTGCGCATCATGGAAGAGCAAGGCCTGCTGGCCAACGCCGCCAAGGTCGGCGCCCACCTGAAGGCCGCGCTGGAGCAGCGCCTGGCCAGCAACTCGGGCGTGAAGGAAGTGCGTGGCCAGGGCCTGATGATCGGCATTGAGCTGACCAAGCCCTGCGGTGTGCTGACCGAGCGCGCGCTGAACGCCGGCCTGCTGCTCAGCGTCACCGCCGACAGCGTGGTGCGCCTGGTGCCCCCCTTGATCCTGACCGAGGCCGAGGCCGACGAGATCGTCGGCATCCTGGTGCCGCTGATCGAAGCCTTTCTGAAAGAGTGAACCCACCGTGACCGCGCCGATCCAGCATTACCTGCAGTTCGCCGACCTCACGGCGGACGACTACGCCTACCTGTTCGAGCGCGCCGCGCTCATCAAACGCAAGTTCAAGTCCTACGAGAAGCACCACACGCTGAACGACCGCACCCTGGCCATGATTTTCGAGAAGGCCAGCACGCGCACCCGCGTGAGTTTCGAGGCCGGCATGTACCAGATGGGCGGCAGCGTGGTGCACCTGACCACCGAAGGCAGCCAGCTTGGCCGCAGCGAACCCATTGAAGACACCGCGCGCGTCATCAGCCGCATGACCGACATCGTGATGATCCGCACCTTCGAGCAGGGACGGATCGAGCGTTTCGCCGAGTTTTCGCGCGTGCCGGTCATCAACGGGCTGACCAACGAATACCACCCCTGCCAGATCCTGGCCGACATCTTCACCTACATCGAGCACCGCGGCTCGATCCAGGGTAAGACGGTGGCCTGGATCGGCGACGGCAACAACATGGCCAACACCTGGGCGCAAGCCGCCGCCCTACTCGGCTTTCAGCTGCGCGTGAGCACGCCACGCGGCTACGAGGTGGATGCCGAGCTGGCCACCGCCAACGGCGCTCCCAGCCGCACGGCCTGGGAGAACTTCGCCGATCCGCGCAAGGCCTGCGAGGGCGCCGACCTGGTCACCACGGACGTGTGGACCAGCATGGGCTACGAGGCCGAAAACGAGGCGCGCAAACAGGCCTTCGCCAACTGGCGCGTCGATACCGGCATGATGCTGGCCGCCCGGCCCGACGCCCTGTTCATGCATTGCCTGCCCGCACACCGCGGCGAGGAAGTCACGGCCGAGGTCATCGACGGCCCGCAGTCGGTGGTCTGGGACGAGGCCGAGAACCGGCTGCACGTGCAAAAGGCGCTCATGGAGTACCTGCTGCTGGGCAGGCTGTGACTCGCCCGCCGGCGCCACGCGCTTGGCGGTGTGTCGGTTGCCTCAAGGGGGCGCCGCCAGCCGCCGTTGACATGGCTTGGCGCCCAACCAAGTCCCCTGATCACAACGCCGCCGCAGGATAGGCCAGATTCCCGTCCGGCTCCAGCACCGCGCCCGGGGTCAGCCGCGCGGGCTCGATACGCCCGTTACCCATGATGTGGAACACCGTCTCACCGCGAATCAGCAGGTAATCGGTGACGATGCGTCGGTGGCAGCGCCACCACAGGGTTTCGGCGCACATGAAGGCGCAGCGCTCGCGCTGGCCATCGCGGATCAACTGCGCCAGGCCCTCGTGAAAGGCCGGTGTCCACGCGTAATCCGCGTAGTTGTGAAAACTCTGATGGGTCCAGAACCCGTTGGTCGCTGGTGGCAGCACGCGGCTTTTGCCGCGCAGGCCGCCCAACGCCGCCAGCCGCTGGTAGCCGATACCGTACGGGGTCAGTTCGCCGGGCAGGCGGTCTTCGTTGAACTGCGGATTGGCGCGCGAGCGCGGGATGGTTCGGATATCCACCACGCGCCGCACCTCCGACGCCTGCAGCAACGCGGCGAATTCGGCCACACCGTGGTTGGAGTGGCCGATGGTGAAGAACGGCTGGTTCATGCCCGCAGTGCGGCTCAATCCGGCTGCAGCGCGCTGCCCTTGTGGGCGGCGATGTGGTCCGTCTTGTCGCTCTTGATCTCGTACTGGGGTTCGGCCTCGCTGGCGTGGTGCGTGTAGCCCTTGTAGTCGAAGTCGGCGGTGTGCACGGCAATCACCGTGCCCGATACCCAACCGGCTTCGGAGTTCCAGCGCACATGCGCGCCCACCTGGAATCGTCTGCTCATTTCGCGGTCCTCGACAGTGGGGAGCGGTTCAATGGCGTCCCCACAGTGGCACTGTAGCCGAGCCGCCCCCCCACGCTCACTCCACACTGATACCGGTCTGCTCGACGATGGTCTTGTAGCGCGCCATCTCGGCGTCGATGAAGGAGCGGAACGCCTGCCCCGTCAGTGGCTGCGGCGTGAGGCCTTGGTCTTGCAGTTGCTTGACCACCTTGGGGTCCTTCATGGCGGCCACCACCCCATCGGCGATCTTGGTTTGCAGCGGGGTCGGCAACCCCCTGGGCGAGAACACGCCAAACCAGTTGGTCAGTTGCAGCGAGGGCAGGCCCAGTTCGACAGCGGTCGGCACGTCCGGCAGCAAGGCTTCGCGTTTTTCCGACGCCACCAGCAACGGCTTGAGCTTGCCGGCCTTGATGTGCGGCAGCAGCGCTGGCGCGGTGGCAAAGAACAGTTCGATCTGTCCGCCCACCAGATCGGCCACGGCCAAGGCCGTGCCGCGATAGGGCACGTGCAGCAACGGCAAGCCGGTCAGTTTGCCCAGCATCTCGCCGGCCATGTGCTGTTGTCCACCCACCCCGGGCGAGCCGTAGCTGATCTTGCGTCCGCTGTCCTTGAGCGCCACCAACGCCTTGAAATCGGCCACCGGCAGCTTGGGACCGGCCACCAGCACCAGCGGCGCCGCGGCCGTCAGCGCAATCGGCGTCAGGTCCTTGATGGGGTCGTAGCGCATGGCCTTGTAGACCAGTTTGTTGATCGACACCTCTGGCGTGTAGCCCAGCAGCAGGGTGTAGCCGTCCGGCGCGGCACGGACAGTCTGTTCGCCCGCCAGCATGCCGCCCGCGCCGGGTTTGTTCTCGACCACCACGGCCTGGCCCCAGGCCTCGCCCAGGTGCGTGCCGACCAGGCGCGCGATGATGTCGGTGGCGCCACCGGGTGCATAGCCGACCAGCATCTTCACCGGCCGATCCGGGTACTGTGCCGCGGCGCCCGCGGCCAGGCTGGCGCAGATCAGGGTCAAGGCCAGGGTTCTGAACAACTTTACAAACGACATGACAAACCTCCCGGTGTGATGAATCAAGGGGTGAACACGATCAGCAGCGCGCCGCTTCCGCCGCGCGCCTGGTCCAGGGCCGCCAGCGCCTCGTCGCGCGGCTGGAACGATTCGCTCACCAGGTCGTAGACCTGGGCCTGCGCGGGTGCCGAGCGCAGCGCCTTGCGCCGCGCGGCGGCGGTGCCGCGCACCAGACGGACCTCGGCGCCCTCCCCGCGCCCGGCCAGCCCGCCAACGGCTGACTCGACACGCAGCGTGCTCACATGCGAGAGCAATGCGTTGAGCGCGGTGAAGGTGTGCGCGGCCGGTCGAGGGTCGAAGCGGCGGTCGATGAAGGCGTGACGGGGGAAGTAGCCGCGGTCAACGTCCATGAAGGTGTCGAAGACCCAGTGCACGCGCGCGGAGGCCTTGGACAGCAACATGGCCGTGGCCACGCGCACGGCCAGGTCGTCGTCGTCGGCCCGTTCATCTGCAAAGCGCGCCCCGCTGGTCTTGAGCGAGGCCAGCAACTGAACGCCCAACGCATCGGCCGCATCGATCAGCGCCAGACCCGACGGGCCCAGATCCTCGTCCGCCTCGACGCGGACCGTGACACCGTCGATCAGGCCCTCTGCCAACGCCTGACGGACCGCCTCGGTCTCGGCGCCGCCCTGCAGATCCGCGAGCATGAAGCCGGCCTTGATGAAGTGGCTGAAGGACTTGCCGTCGCTGGCGTGGTGCATGTCCTCGAAACCGTGGATCTTGGACAGGTAGACCGGCACCCCCGCGGCACGCCGGCGCTCGGCCAGGTCGGCCGAGCGCTCGCGTACCGTGCGCCAGGTGGCATTCACCTCCACCGCCAGCACGCCAGCGGCCTGGGCCGATTCGCGCGTCAGCACGGTGGGCGGGAGCCCCAGGCAGGTCAGGATGAAGCGGTGCCCCAGGCGCGCCAGCAAGGCCATGCGTTCGCGCGCCTCGGGGTCCAGAAAGTCGGCGTCGGTCACCTTGGACAGGCGCGCGCCCATCTCCCACAGCGCCAGCAGCGGGTAGTCGTTGCGTGCCCATTTGCGGCCAAATTCCTGCACGCCACCGGTCGCGGCGATCTGCATGCTTTCGGTCCAGGGGTGGCGCAGCTCCACTCCCACGCGCTCAAAGCCCGACAGGCTGGGATGCGACAGAAAATTCGGGCGTCGCTGGCCCACCGTCTGCCCCGGCGCCAGCGACTGGCCATGCGTGCGCACGGCCAAGGCGACGTGCCCATCGGCGTACACATCAACCACGAAGTAGCCGAATTTCTCGGCGTCGCCACGGCCGAACTCGACCAGTGGGGCCACGCGGTAGAACTCGGTCAAGTCGTGCCGCAAGAAGGCGGTCGAGGGCAGCATGTACAGGTCGGCGCCGCCCACGCGGTCGTACCAAAAGTTGTGCACGTGCCCGGCGAACACCGCCTCCACCTCGGGCCGACGCATCAGCGCCAGAAGCCACGAACGCCCCGGCTCGTCGATGTTGTCGTAGCTGCCGCGCTCGTCGGGCTTGTGCACATACGGCGGATAGTGCAAAAACATGAACACGCGCCGGCCGGTCGAATCGTCCAGCAGCGTCTCCAGCCAGCGCTTTTGCCTCTCTTCGTCGGCCAGGCCCGAATTGAGCAGCAAGGCATTGAGGGCCACGAAGCGGAGCTGGCCGTCGTCAAAACTGAAAAAGTCGCTCCCGAACGCCTCGCGGTAGGTCTCCAGGTACTTGTCGCACACCTGATCGGCCGGCATCCAGTCGATGCGTTTGTCGCCTACGTCGTGGTTGCCCGGCACCACATGCAGCGGCACCTTCAGCGGCGCGGCAATGTCGCGGAAGGCCGCCACCGCGTCGGCGAACGTGGGCAGCGACGGCACCGGGTGCACGATATCGCCCAGGTGAAAGACAAAGCGCGGCGGGGGGTCCATGGCTGCGATGTCGTCGAACACGTGGCGCGCTCGCGCATTCGCCAGCCGGTTGGTCGCGCAAGGCGAGCCGGAAACGTCATCTGCCTCGTTGACATGTGTGTCGGCCACCACCACAAAGGAAAATAACGGCTCCTCACCCACCGAAGGTTTGGACATCGCACGGATAGGATGACTTGAATTCAACATAATGGAATTAATGTTTAAATAACAGAATCATGATGCTCTTATCATCAGGGCCTGTCAATTCGGTTGCGCCCGAAGCGCGCGCGTGCCTTCATGCCCCAAGAAAACCCGATCGACCCCAGTGCTCTGAATAGGCAAGCGCTCGAGGCCCACCCCTCCTTCGCTTCCACCTTGTCCAACGGTTTGGCGGTGCTGGGCTGCTTCGGTACCGGGCAGCCCTGGCTGGGCAACAAGGACATTGCCGAGCGGCTGGGCTTGTCCAAGCCCACGGTGTCGCGCCTGGCGTTCACCTTGATCGCCCTAGGCTACCTGCGGCGCGACCGGCAGACCGGCAAATACCAACTGGGGCCGGCGGTGCTGTCGCTGGGCTATCCGTTGCTGTCGCAGCTGACGATCCGGCAGGTGGCGGCCGACGACATGCGGGCACTGGCCGTGCACGCTGGTGGCCCGATCTCGATCGGCACGCGCGACCGCTTGCAGGTGGTCTATGTGGAGACTGTGCAGGGCAAGGAATCCAATGCCACCCGCCCGGGCATCGGTTCCAGCCGGCCGCTGCTGCGCACGGCCATCGGGCGTGCGCTGCTGCACGGCGAGGAGCCGGCCGAACGCGCCGCACTGCAGCAGCGCTTGGCCCAGGCCTTGCCCGACGACTGGCAGCGTTACGGCGAGAACGCCTTGCAGGCCGGCGAGCAGATTGCCCGGCAGGGTTTCTGCATCGCCACTGGCGATTGGCGCCCTACCCTGGCGGCGGTGGCCGTGTCCATGCGTGGGCCGGTCGGCGGCATGCGCCTGGCCTTCAATCTGACGCTGCCCAGCTACGCCACCTCGGAAGCGCAACTGCGCGACGACCTGGGGCCACGTCTGGTCGATCTGGTGCGCACGGCGGAACAGAAACTCGGCCAGATCCACGCCGAGCCGGTCGCCGATTGAACCCATGCCGCCCGACTGCCAGACCTGCGGCGCCTGCTGCGCCAGCTTCCGCGTCGATTTCTCGGTGCAGGAAACCCAGGCCGAAGGGGGCCAGGTGCCCGACGGATTGGTGGTGGAGGTCAACGCCCGCACCTGCCGCATGCGTGGTACCGACCACGTGCCGGCGCGCTGCGCTGCACTGACCGGCCGAGTCGGCCAGCGTGTGGCCTGCGGCATCTATGAATGGCGCCCCTCGCCCTGCCAGGAATTCGAAGCCGGTAGTGAAGCCTGTCAGAGGGCTCGGAGTCGATATGGCCTGGGGGCGGCGCAAACGCCGATGCGCTGATGCCGCCAAGCGGCGGCTGAGACAAAAAAGGCCCAATCGGGCCTTTCCGGTAAGCCGCCTGCGCGGCATCGTCGCGTTTTACTCCATGAACCAACCGTGGCTGGCCACCATGGACTGACCGGTCAGCGCGTTGGTCGGGAAACCGGCAAAAATGTGAGCCACCTCGGCAATGTCCTCGACGGTCGTGAACTCACCATCCACGGTGCCGCCCAGCATGACCTTCTTGATCACATCGTCTTCGCTGATGCCCAGCGTCTTGGCTTGCTCTGGAATCTGTTTGTCGACCAACGGCGTGCGCACGAAGCCGGGGCAGATCACATTGGCACGCACCCCGTGTGCGGCGCCCTCCTTGGCAATCACCCGTGCCAAACCCAGCAGACCATGTTTGGCCGTGACATAAGGCGCCTTCAAGGGAGAGGCTTCCTTGGAATGCACCGAGCCCATCATGACGACCGCACCGGCGCCCTGCTTGTACATGTGCGGCAGACAGGCCTTGCTGGTCAGGAAGGCACCGTCCAGGTGAATGGCCAGCATCTTCTTCCATTCGGCAAACGGAAATTCCTCCACGCGGTGCACGATCTGAATGCCAGCGTTGGAGACCAGCACATCCACCCGACCCCATTTGTCGACCACCTGCTGCACGCCCTGGTTGACCTGCTCTTCGTTGGTGACGTCCATGGCCACGCCGATGGCCTGGCCCGGGCCCTTGCTGGCAAGCTCCTTGGCGGTCTGCTCGGCGGCGTCCTTGTTGAGGTCCGCAATGGCGACTTTGGCGCCATCCTCTACGAAGCGCGTCGCGATGGCCCGGCCAATGCCGCTGGCTGCGCCCGTGATGATGCAGACTTTGTCTTTGACTGTGAGTGTCATGGTAGTTTTTCCTTTCGTTTTTAGTTGGCCAGATAGTCATGCACGACCTTACCCAGGCCAAGGGTCAGGTCGCTGAGGATGTGGGTGCCGGAGATCACCTCGATCACCGGCAGCGCGCCGACCGGCGCATGGGCGTGGTGAAAGAGCTCCAGCGCCGCGGGTCCGGACCACGCGCCCTTCATGGTGATGTCGTCAAGCGTGTACTCCACCAGTTCCAGGATGCGCGGTGAGGCGTCCACGTGCGGGATGATCTTGAGCAACCAGCTGGGCGTTTGCAGGGTTTTCTTGATTTCGGCGCTGCCCAGAATCTGGTGCTTGTAGCCCATGCTGCCCACGGCCACCGGGATACTGCCCATCTTGAGCACGCCCACCAGGCTGTGCTTTTCGATGGAGATCGAAGGTTCGGCCAGCTTCTTGGGAAAGCCCCACAACTCGCGCCCACCTGCAATCGGGCTGTCGTCGTTCAGGTACATGGCGTGCGTGTAGCTGCCCTTGCGCCCCTTGAACGTGCAAGGAATGACCTGCCCGCTTTCGGTGTAGTCACCAAAGCCGGTGGAGTCGGGCATGCGGATGAACTCGTATTTGACGATGGGATTTTTTTCGTCGAATTCCAACGGCGCCGGCAACACCGCACGGATCGCCTCGGCGGTGGTGCGGTAGGTGATGATGAAAAATTCGCGATTGTAAAAACGGTAGGGAGGCCGGGGGTAGGTGGGGCTGGTCAGCGGCATGGCAAATGCCGTTTGCTTGACTTCCTCTTCAGTCATCTGGATTCCTCGAGATCAAATTCCCGCGCTGCATCGATGATGACCAGATCGTCGCGCGCGGACTGTCGTTCGATCCAATCACGGTGGGCCAGGGTTCGCTCGACGTCGGCGATGCCGGCCTTCCAGTGGTCCTCGGCGGTCAGGCGCGAGAACTCGTAATCCTTGGAGTTCAGTTCATGGCTCGCCTGGCGGTAAATCAGGTGCACGATGGCCATTCGTCCAGGGTGCACGGCCTCCATCAGCAGCCGGGTGTCGCGTGATTTCTGCAGATCGGCGGGCAGCTTGTCGTACAGGCGCTGGAACGCATTGCGCAGGCGCAGCAGCTCGGCCACGCGGTCGGTGGTGTAGCGCGTGCGGCTGGAAAAGCGGATGTCTTTCTCGCGGCTTTCCGAGTCAAAGATGCCGCGCGGCACGTCGCCGCGCGCCGAGAACAAGTCGAACTGAAACACCACCGTGTCCGCATGGGGGTCGTGGTCGTCCAGCACGTACTGCAGGGGGGTGTTGGAGACGATGCCGCCGTCCCAGTACATCTCGCCATCGATCTCCACCGGCGGAAAGCCCGGCGGCAACGCACCGCTGGCCATGATGTGCTCGGGTCCGATGTCCTGCTTGTGGTTGTCGAAATACACCAGGTTGCCGGTGCGCACATTCACCGCGCCCACGGCCAAACGCACCTCACGCCGGTTGATGCGGTCGAAATCGACCAAACGCAACAGCGTTTCGCGCAAGGGCGCGGTGTCGTAGAAGCTGAGGCCCTGGGACGACCCAGACGGATACAGAAACGGCGGCGGCATGCGCGGCGTAAAAAATCCTGGAATGCCCGCCAGCGCAACGCCCCCTGCACTGACGGCATTGAGCCATTCACGCGGCACAACCGACTGTAGCGCCTTGGCGAACAGGTGCCCCAACGGGTTGCTGGAACTGACGTGCGTCCAGAACTCACGCAGCCGTTGGGTGGCATTTTCGGGCGTGTTGCCGGCAATCAGGGCGGCGTTGATGGCCCCAATCGACACCCCGGCCACGTAGTCGGGGTAGTAGCCCACCTGAGACAGTGCTTCAAAACCGCCCGCCTGGTAGGAACCCAACGCACCCCCACCTTGCAAAACGAGAACGTGCGAGCTGTGGGTCTTTTTGTCGTGGGTCATGGAGTTCCGTGATGAGGGCCGGCAGGCGGCCCTGGCAGGCAGGCGCTCATAAAGCGCTTCGGGGCGAGGATGCCGCCGCCGGCGAGTGCTCGCCGTTTCTCTCTGCTGCCGACGATTGTCCGCCTCAACCCGCCGTCGGCCCGTAGGAGTAGGCCGATCAAGCACTACGGCGAAGCGCGCTTCATGGGGCCATGCCACGGCGGCTCGCCCGTGATGGGTTGAGGCCGACGCGCTGCGGCGGCACTTGCGAAATGGCCCCGACGCTCAGCCGGCCTTGACTCCCGCCACCAGGACGACGATCAGTTCCTGCATGTCCGTGGCCTCTTTTCAGCCCGCCCCAGCGCCAGCGCCACGCGGTAAGTAATGAAGGCCGCGACGTAGGCCAGCCCGAACAGCTGCAGCAGCATCATGAGCGGGTAGCGCCAGCCGTTGGTCTCGCGCTTCACGGCCACCAGCGTGGACACGCACTGCGGCGCGAACACGTACCAGGCCCGCAACGGCTCCAGCTGCTGGGCCACATCTTCGCCGCTGGCCGACAGCGCGTACACCGTGCCCAGCGCGCCCACCGCCACGCCGAGCCGGTCACCGATTGAACCCCATGCCGCCCGACTGCCAGACCTGCGGCGCCAGCTTTCGCGTCGATTTTTCGGTGCAGGAAACCCAGGCCGAAGGGGGCCAGGTGTCGGACGGGCTGGTGGTGGAGGTCAACGCCCACACCTGCCGCCTGCGCGGCACCGACCACGTGCCGGCGCGCTGCGCCGCGCTGACCGGCCGACTGGGCCAGCGTGTGGCCTGCGGTATTTACGAATGGCGCCCCTCGTCGTGCCGCGAATTCGCCGCAGGCAGCCCGGCCTGCCTTGTGGCGCGGCGCCGGCATGGGCTGGCCTCCGCGGACGAAGGGGTGCAAGGCCCCCATCATTTCAAAAACAATAGCTAAAAACCCAAGACACTCGCCGGCATACCGCCTGATTGGCCAACCATCCGGGAAATTACCCGTGCCGGCCTGATCCTAGGGCTGTTGCGCTTGCGCCCCCCTCGGCGCCTCTGTCCGCGCACCAAAGCGCTTCATCAGCTCGGCCTGCACCGCCGCCGGCGAGGCTTGCTGCCCGGACCGCTCGCGCGCGAACGCGGCCGCGGCGCCCGGGTCGGGGTGAAACTTGAAGTACAGGCGCCGCAACTGATCTTCGTCGGCCCAGTCCAACGCCACCCGCTCGTCGATGCGGCCGGCACGAATCAGCGCCGGGTCCAGCCGATCGATGTGGTTGGTGGTCATGAACAGCACCGTGCCCTCTTGCGTGGCCACGCCGTCCAGGGCGTTCAGAAAACCGCTGAACGACAGCCGCACCTGGGTATGCGCGGCATCGCGGTCGCGAAAGAAGGCGTCCACGTCCTCGATCAGCAGCAGCGAGCGCTGCGGCACCGCGGCCAGCAGCGTGTGGATTTTCTCGTCGGTCACGATCGGGCTGGCCAGGCTGAGGGTGCACACGTTCAGCCGCAGTTCGCTGGCCAGCGCGGTCACCAGCGAGGTCTTGCCGGTGCCCGGTGGTCCGTACAGCAAATAACCGCGCCGCCACGGAATCCCCAGCTCGGCATAGCGCTCGCGGCCGGCCAGAAAGTGCTCCAGATCGGCCAGCAACGCCTCGCCCTGGCCGGCCCGCAGCACCACCGAGGCCAGCGGTCGGCGGCTTCCCAGGCGGGCCCGCATCCAGTCCCCGCCGTGAAAAGGATTCGGAATGTAGACCGACAGGGTGTCGGTCTCGCGCGCCGCGCGGGCGTCGATGGCGGCTTGCAAGAAGCGCTCCAGAAAGGCGGGTGAGCGCCCCCACACCGACAGGTTGACGCGCTCGAACACGCTCTGCCCGACCTGCAACTCACGCCGCAGCCACAGCCACCGGCCATCCACGCGCAGGACGTGCACGCCCTCGCCGGGGCTCAGGTAGGCGCGCGGCGGCTGGCCATTGCGCAGGTCCTCGGCCAGGCTCTGGTATTCGGTGCCCCGCCGCACGCTGCGCGCGGTGAACTGGTTCACGCCGCGCAGGCCCGGGTGGCGGTCCATGTACTCGACCAGCGCGGCGAACAGAAATTCATCGCGCGAATCGACACTCAGCGTGCTGATGAAAAAGCGCCGCCCCCAGCTCAGCGCCAGGCCCGGCACATCTTTCAGCCAGTAGGCCAGCGCGCCGGCGACGGCCAGCAACAGGGCCTGCAAGGCGGGTGGACTGAGCAGGTAGGAGGCGTCCATCAGACAGCGGCGAGGGGCACGGGCCGTTGGATCGTTCTGGAATGTCGCGCGTTCAGCCGGCCTTGATTCCGGCCGCCTGGATGATGCGGGCGTTGGCCGCCGATTCGTTGGCGATGAAGCGCGCGAACTCGGCCGCGCTGCCACCGGTGGGCACGTTGTCGGCCGCCTCGATGCGCTGGCGCAGCGCCTTGTCCTTCAGCAACTGGTTGACTTCGGCGTTCATCTGCTCGACAACGGCGGCCGGCGTGCCCGCGGGCGCGAACAGACCGAACACCGAGGCCAGGTTCGCCGCCGGCAGGCCCTGCTCGGCCAGCGTCGGCACCTGGGGCAGCTCTTGCAGGCGGCGCGGCGCGCCGACCGCCAGCGCGCGCAGCTTGCCGGCCTTGACGTGCGCCATCACCGCCGGGCCGGCGTTCACGCTCAGCACCTCGAACTGACCGGCCAGCGCGTCGTTGATCTGCTGACCACCGCCCTTGTAGGGAATGTGGGTGATGTCGACCCCGGCGCCGGCCTTGACCTGCTCCAGCACGATGTGGCCCAGCGACGCCGGCCCCGAGGTGGCCCAGCGCACCGAACCGGGCTGAATCTTGGCCAGCATCAGCAAGGCCGCGAA
>Ga0209572_1001311_pt1 | contig 18311 bp, 21 predicted proteins | sample EBPBio232012_DNA_FD_185867 | JGI IMG/M metagenome (GOLD analysis project Ga0209572, IMG submission 185867) | Wastewater treatment Type I Accumulibacter community from EBPR Bioreactor in Madison, WI, USA - Reactor 1_1/23/2012_ DNA (SPAdes)... | ecosystem: Engineered > Bioreactor > EBPR >...
GTGCGTCGGGTGATTTACAGGCTAGTGGGTGGTTCGATGAGTATGGGTGGCGCGACAGAGGTGAATCGCTGCGCAAGGTTCCACTCGGTCTTGCCAGCTACGTCAGCCGATGGTTGCTTCGTTGCAGAGATATACAGCACCGTAGCACCGCAGCAATGATGGTCAGCACCCTTATCCGCTTTCTTCTCTTGCTTATGATTGTCACCCATGAAGAACGCGCAATGCGCATCATCACAATGCTCAAACGCCATCGCCACTTGGTTCGTGGCGAAGAGCATCATCATAGCAACTGCAATTAAAATCAGGCGCATAAGGTTGTACTACCGTAAACTCGCACTATAATCAATACACATGTCTTCACAGTACCCATGACAGCACGAAACCACCACTTTGTATCTCAGTGTTATCTGCGAGGCTTTACGCATGGCGGCACACGACAATCCACATTCGAGGTATTTGATCGTGAACGCTCCAAACAATACACTCAGCGCCCACGAAAAGTTGGTTATGAGTACGATTTCAATACGGTAGATATAGCTGGATTGACCCCAGATGCTCTCGAACAAGCTATTGCGAATTTTGAAGGCGAGTTTTCTAAATCGCTAAAACGCATAATCGAAGCAGGCAATCTCGATAATGAGGAAGATAGGGTATACTTACTCAACTTCATTTCGATGTTGGCAGTACGCAATCCGCGTATGCGCAAAATGTTGGTCGGCATGAAAGAGCAAACCATGCGTATTATGGCAGAGGCGATGGTGAGCAGTAAGCAGATGTATGAATCGCAGATTGCTGGTGCCACAGCAGCAGGATATGTTGAACCAGATCACGACGTAACATACGAACAGATGAAAGATTTTGTTAAACGTGGTGAATACGATATTGTAGTGCCTCGTGAAGATAGCATTCTCCGAGAGTTTGATGCTCAACCTGCGGTACTTGAATGTTTAATAGACAGGAAATGGTCGATCATTCGCGCACATGGAAATACTGGCTTTGTAAGCAGCGATCATCCCGTATGCTTGCATTGGCAGAAACCACCGCCGCCTTCAATTTTTAACTCACCTGGTTTTGGGCTTACAGGAACCGATGTAATTTTCCCGATCTCAAAGAGTTTGCTAGCAGTTGGCAGGTTTGAAGGTAACGCAGAGGTTATTGATGCTAACCAACGCACAACTGCTCATCTAAACAGTATTGTAGCGTCTCATGCTTCTACCCAGATATACGCGGCGGATGGCCAGCCGCTGTTTAGACAACTTGATGGCACTATCGTTGAAGGCGCTGCAATCTTGCAGCAGCAATTCTTTCAAAAGCATAAGCTGAAAGATTAATTGCGGCAACAGTGCGGCAACGAGCGAAAGTGGCAAAATCACGAATCTTCGGAGAGTGGCTGTGGTGGTGGTTGCGGGGGCGCGCATCCACCGATGTCTTCCTAAGGTACGAGTCGTTATTGACCTGGGGTAGGTCTAGAGGCGAAATCTATAAAACAACCCCATACACAGTATATAATTATCCTTCCCTTTACTATAAAATTGCTGTATTTTTCCCATGAGAATCAATGAGATGTGGCAGGCATGAAAAAGAGCAAACCAGAATCTGAAAAAACTCCAGTATCAAAGACCAGCTACAGACCCATCAGCGGATCTGATAATTCGAACTTCAGCACTGCACTACTAAACCAAGTCATCCAATCATTATTTCTTCCTGAATATTTAGGCAAAGAACAGCGTGACAAAGTCATTACAGCTGCAATAGCCACTTTAAGAGAGATTGCACCTAAGGACGGGCTCGAAGGAGTGCTGGCTGCACAAATGGTTGCGACTCACAATTCAGCGATGGAATGCATACGGCGCGCTGCGCTAGAAAATCAAACATTTGAAGGACGGAACATGGCGCTGAATCATGCCCAGAAACTCCTTAGGCTATATCTTGAACAAATGAAGGCCCTCAATAAACACCGTGGCAAAAGCGACCAGAAGGTTGTCATTGAGCATGTCAATATAGCACCGGGCGGTCAAGCTATCGTGGGGAATATCGAATCTGGGAACCTCAACAAATCGAGTGCTACCCCAGCTATAACGCACCATGATACACTGGTTATAGATGGCCACGCTGTCACCTCTCCTGCTTCATCAAAAACTGTTGTCAAAAATGCCAAGAGGAAAAAGTAACCATACGCGCAATACTCAGGGAATGTTAGCAAGCCCCCGGTGCGGCGCCAAAACCCGTAAAGGCACTTCCTGTTCTTCACCCGCCGTTCAGGGCAAGAGGCGGTGTAGGATGCATGGAGGGGCAGCAGGCAGCGGCGCACCTAAAAAGAATCAGAATGCCCTTAAGCATGGCCAGTATACAAAGGAAGCTATAGCTTTTGACAAACATGTACGCAAATTAATTAAAGATGGCCGGAAAACAATTGAGCACGCGAGCTAAAGAACTGTGCGAATTCATTACTTCCAGCATGTAGCATTTGAAGGATTAGGCATGATCCGCGAGTGGATGCAGCGGAGTGGCTGCGTCTCCAATTGCACGGCGTTTTATAAACCAGACTGGGAAATCCCCGACTTAGAAAGCTACGATGCCCTGATTCTTATGGGTGGCCCGATGGGTATATATGATGAAAAAGATTACCCATGGCTTGCAAAGGAGAAAGCGCATATCAAAGCGGCTATTGAGGCTGGAAAATCAGTACTTGGTATTTGCCTTGGCGCTCAGCTAATTGCATCCGTTCTTGATGCACGTGTTGCGCCAATGGAGACTAAGGAAATCGGCTGGTTTCCAGTTGCCACAACCGATGAAGGAGTTGATCATCCCATTCTGGGCGGGTTGAATCATACAATGACTGTATTGCACTGGCATGGAGATCGGTTTGAAATTCCTTCTGGAGCCATAAGGTTAGTGAGCAGTCCTGCCTGCGACAATCAGGCATTTTTATACCAAAAGCGTGTTCTGGGCTTGCAGTTCCATCTGGAAATGGATGAGCCGGCTATACGGCAGATAATTAATACGTGTGGGCATGAGCTTGTTGAAAGCGCAACGATTCAATCTGCAAAAACGCTACTGGCACATGCAGCAGAGTTGAATACGAAACGAGCTTTGTTCCAACTTCTGGATAACTGGGTATCTGCTTAACTCTTAGGTAAACAGCATCTTACCGCCTGCTATCACCAGCACCAAGGCAAGCATGGTGCGGATGCCAGGGACGGTGAGTGTGCGTGTGCCCAAATGGGTGCCAAGCAATCCGCCACCGAGCGCGGCAATCGCCCATAACGGAAGAGCTGAGGGCAACACCTGAATCGAAGATACATTACCAAGCAAGCCAGAAATGGAATTTACCAAAATGAAGCTAGCGGCGATTCCCGATACTTGCCGTGTTGGAGCCCAGCCCATGAACAGTAATAGCGGACTCAAGAAAATACCTCCGCCGGTGCCACTTAACCCTGCAAGCAGACCAAGCCCCATGCCGGTAGCCAGTGCCGCCGCCAGCGGCGGGCGCTTAACAGTTCGATCTTTTTGTTTCGATTGCCTTGCAGTCCGCAGCAATTGAACTGCCGAGAGCAATAATATGATGCCGATCAGCGGTTTGTAGTACGCGCCCGGCACATGGATCATCCCGCCGACAAAAGCGAAAGGAATGGATGTGACGACGAAAGGCACCAGCAACGTAATATCGTTTTGCTTTGCGCGCGTATAACGATACATGGCAATCAATGCCACCAGCACATTTAGTGCAAGCGCAGTAGGACGCATGATCTCAGGTGCAAACCCTAAAAGCGCCATTGCCGCCAAATAGCCCGATGCACCGGCATGTCCCACAGAGGAATAAAGCGCAGCAGCAACAAAAATGAGCGCGGCGAGTGATAATTCTTCCATAGTTGTTAGTGTGCCCCACCACCGCATCCGCCACAGCATCTATTTTCGCTACTGCTGGCTTGCTGTTTAAAGAGGATATCATTTTCCAAGCGGATATGTTCCGTCAGGTCGTCACGCAACTCACCAACACCTAAATACAATGCTCGCCAACTGTCACATGCGTCGTCTGGCAACCGTAGATGATGCGCAAGCATCAGCATTTTTTCCAATGCTTCCATATGCTGAACATGCTCCGATTCCATAACGTAAATTGGCCCCGCCGCCATAGCGCCCTGACCACGCATAAGCATCGGGAACAGAATTCGCTCCTCTTTTTGCATGTGGCCCTCGAGTTCTTGCAGCATTTTAGTCAGATGCAGAGCAAACCCTGTAGGAATGTCAGGATGCGCGGCATGCACGCGTTCCACTTTCTCGGCCAAATGAATCAATTTCGGAAGCTGTTCGCGATGCCGGACATGGTAACGATCTAACACATGAGCAATCAGTTCTTTAGTGCTTGCCCTACTCCAATCTGTTTTACTGGGTGATTGTTCTGTAATAGACATCCATTCCTCCATACGTTTTTTACAGACTATGAGCAGTTATCTTTTACGGGATTGACCTGGATCAATTCCAAATCAAACACGCGTAGTCTATGTTTTGCGCATGCTAAGGTACGCTAGACAAACCGTCCTTCCCGAAATCGGGCAAGAAGGACAGAAGCGCCTGGAATCCACCTCGGTACTGTGCATCGGGACGGGAGGTCTTGGCTCGCCTGCCTTGCTTTATCTGGCCGCTGCTGGCATTGGCAGAATCGGGCTGGTGGATGATGACATGGTGGATATCAGCAACCTGCAACGGCAAGTGTTGTTTAAGGAAACCGATCAGGGAAAGTCGAAGGTAGAAGCCGCGAAGGCGGCACTGGCCGAGTTGAATTCGCAGTGCCAGATTGAGGCGTATCGCCAGCGATTCAGCCCAGAAAATGCGGAAGCATTAATACAAAACTATGATGTCATCATCGACGGCACAGATAATTTTAGCAGCAAATTCCTAATTAACGATGCCTGCGTGAAGTTTGGTAAGCCACTGATTTATGGCTCGATACTTGGCTTTGTGGCACAGGTGTCGGTGTTCTGGGCGGGGCATGGGCCGTGCTATCGCTGCCTATATCCCAAGCCTCCCTGCGGCCATATCCCTAACTGCGCCGAGGCGGGAGTGATTGGCGCAATGGCAGGCATTGCCGGAACCGTGCAGGCACTTGAAGCCATTAAAATGGCTCTGGGACTTGGGTGGTGCAAAGAAAAGAATTTGGGGCCACTGCTTGGTAGGCTTTGGATACTGGATGCTCGCACCATGCAAACAAAGACCCTCATATTGCGCAAACGCCACCAATGTTCCGCATGTGCCCGTGACCCGAACGATATTCTTCTCACACAAGCGGAGGAAAGTTGCGCGACAAAATCAGATGTAAAGAATATCAGTGCAGAGGATGCTACAAACCAAATAAGCAAAGCCGTGTTTATTGATGTACGTGAAGCACATGAGCTGGCTTCAGGCCGAATTCCAAAGGCGTTACATATTCCACTTGGCACCTTGCTATCCAACGAAGATTCGGTGGGCGATATTGCCTCGGATACTCCCCTGATTGTCTATTGCCAGCACGGCATACGCAGCTTTTCGGCAGCTTCACATCTTATCGCGCTGGGCTTCAGAAATGTTGCTCATATCAACGGCGGTATTGTGCGCTGGAAAGGTGAACTTGCCTAAGCTGCACGTTTGCGTCGTACATCCACCTCTAGCACCACCGTGAGTCGAACACCCTTCATTGTAACCGCTTGTTCAATCCCCTCGCGCGATGGAAGCGACGCCAAAAAAAGAGCGAAGTCTTTGCGATCCACTATCAACTTCCATGCATTTTTTTGTACGTCTAATGTCAAAGTCTGTTCCATCTCTGCGAGCACTACCGAATATTCCACGGTCTGCTCCCCGAGATTAAGCGAAAATGCCAATAAACCGTCGCGCATTAAAAGTTCTGTCTCGCCTTGCGTGATGCGAAAGCGAAGCTGATCTTCACTGATGCGTAGATTCATGAGATGACCTCCTGCCATTCTTCGGGCGTGTTGGTATTGGTGAGCGCTTTTTCCATTTGTTCTGGTAGCGGCACTGATATTGCTTTCAGACCAGCCAAAAATTCTTTTACAGACAATTTTCTTTTCTTCACCAACTCCTGAATACAGCTATCGGCATGGCGTATGACCGTTTCATCGGTCGGAATAATGCAGGGAAGCGGATGTCCTTCCATGTGGTGCGGCTTATGTGCAGGACAATCAACAAGCAGCCGAATCACGTCTGCTGTCAGGTGAGGCATATCTACCGGAACGAAAAGCAGTCGCTTGTAATTCATCGATAACCTTAGAATGCAGGAACAGATACCACTTACAGGCCCACATCCTGAAAGCAGATCAGGAAAACTTGGATAATCTGCGATTTTACCGCTCACATAAACGCGCGATACACCCGCAGAACGAATACTGTCCGCCACTATATCCACCAGCCGTTTTCCTTTATAGGGCAGTAATGCTTTATCTTGCCCCATGCGTGAGGACTTGCCGCCGACCAGAATAACTGCAGCGATGTCATCCATGGTGATGTCCACAAAGCGCATGGCCTTTTACCCACTCGCTATCGCCATCCATATAATGCTCCTGCTTCCATACGGGGGCGCGGATTTTCAGTTGCTCGATCAGGTAACGGCAGGCCTGAAAGGATTCATCGCGGTGGGGCGAGCCGACAGCGATGATAACGCTGATGCCGCCAATCTCCAGCTTGCCTTTGTAATGCTCGATATAAAGCCGCAGACGCTCGCCGAATTGCGCTTTCGCTTCCGTGCAGATTTCCTGAAACACATTACAGGCCAGCGGCGCGAATACATCGTAACTCACCGCATTCACGGCCTTGCCCATATTGTGATTACGCACCTTGCCAACGAACATATTCAGCGCACCATTCTCCGCCGCATCCACAAAATCAGCAGCTTTCTGAATCGACAGTGCTTCCTCGCTGATGCCAGTATAGATGGATTGCGTCATCGTCAGCCTCCGCACACGGGTGGCAGAATGGCAAGTTGCGTGTCGCGCTCGAACACAGCATCTTCGGGCAGAATCTGCGTTTCATCGGCCAGTGCCGAATCATCAACCAGCGGATGGTTATCAAGTGCGGTTTTAAGTGCGCGGCGAGCTTCGGTGAGCGTCGCGCCATGTGGCAAGCTAAGTGTGAGCGGCTTGCCATTTTCATGCCCGCGAAATGCGCCGAAGAGATTGACGGTAAGGGTTATGCTGCCTGACATAGTGTTTTATCCTTGCTAAAACCTGTTGTTTTTAATGCGGCATACAGCACGATGGATACACGCTCACCCGCTTTGACCGACGTCTTTCCTTTCTCCAGCACCACCCATGCATTGTTTGCTGCCATCGGGCTGATTTTGAAAGACTCCTGACCATCGCTGACAGTTGCGCGCAAGCTCCCCGTTTCATCCAGCCAGACGGAGGCTTTCAGAAATTGGCGGAAGTCACCTTTTTTGGTGAAGTTGTTTTCCAATGTCGCCATGAGCGGCGGTGCATCAGACAGGCCTTGCAATGCTCGCACCAGCGGCATCACGAAGAATGTAAAGCCAATCGCCGCTGAAATCGGATTCCCCGGCAAGCCAAAATAGAAGCTGCCGTTTGGCAGCATTGCAAACAAAACAGGCTTTCCAGGGCGAATGTTGACGCGGTGGAAGTGGATCGTCGCCCCCATATTCTTCAAACTCTCAGGGATAAAATCCCACACTCCCTTCGAGACCGCGCCCGTGCTGATGAGTATCGCGGGTTCTTTGATCGCAGCAATTTTACTCTCGAACAGCGCAGGATCATCGCGCACAATCCCTTCATATTGTGCTTCCAGTCCTTGCTGCTCGGCTACTGCCAGCAAATACGGCGCGTTGGAATTGTAGATCTGTGCGCCTTGCAGCGGCGTCGCATAATTATCCGTGATTTCATTACCCGTGCTGAGGATATGCAGTTTTGGCGTGTGCGTAGTCGCCACTTCCGTGATTCCCAAACTGGACAGCAGCATAATGGTTTCGGGTGTAATGGCCTCGCCACGGCGCAAAACTGACTGACTCTTTGTCACGTCCTCGCCCGGAAACCGCACATGATCGCCCGTGCGCGCAGGTCTGGTGAATGTCACCGTATCGCCATTCACTATCACCATCTCCACCGGCACAATAGCGTCATATGGCTCTGGTACGATAGCGCCTGTCATGATCTGCGCGGCAGTCTCCGTGTGTCCGGCAGAAGCCACATCTCCTGCAGCAATAGCCGTCTGAATTTTTAAGGTCACGGGGCTTTGTTCGTTGGCGCTTGCGAGCTGAAGCGCGCACACGGCGAATCCATCCATCGCGCTATTACGGAAGCTCGGCACCTGCATCGGGCTTGTCACGTCCTCAGCTGCAATCTTTCCCAATGCCTGCATGAGCGGAACTTGCTGCACCTTTGGCGCGCCTGCTTGGCCAGTGATAATCTTTAATGCTTCTTCGTATGAAATCATTATTTTTCTCCGTTTGAAATGCGGATGAGATGTGGAATGAGTTTCGGCAACAAGGCGCTTAAGCCTTCGCTGACAGCAGCTGGGTTACCCGGAAGCGTGATGACCAGCGTAGAGCCGATAATGCCAGAGACAGCGCGACTGCTCCATGAAAGTGGTGTGTACTGTGCGCCATCGTTTCGCAGCAATTCTCCTACGCCAGGGATTACTTTATCGAACAGCGACAACAAGGCTTCGGGTGTATAATCGCGGGGTGAAACACCCGTGCCGCCCGTAGTGATAAGCAGATGTGGCGCATGGTGCTTCACCATTTCTTGCACCGTGGCGACGATGCCATTCTTATCGTCAGGGATAACTTGATAATCGCAAATACTGCACCCTACCTCTTCCAATGCGGCTTTGAGTGTCGCGCCCGAAACATCCTCATATTCGCCCTTCGCGGCGCGATCACTTAAGGTAAGCACGGCGGCTTTACGGCCAGCCAGCAGTTTTGCAACTGGCGGATTCACAAGTTCCAGCACCCAATCTGGAACGCCAGCAGGGTTTAGCCACAGGCCAGATTTTCCACCTTTTTTGGCAAGCAGTTTAATCTCGCGCATGGCTAGATTCGCTTCGATCATCTTGCTCAAATCCCAGATGGTGAGCAGCGCCGCATTCACTCCCGCAAGCACTTCCATCTCGATGCCCGTTTTGGCATGCACCGAGGCCACGCAAAACACACGCACGGCATTCACTTCGGGCAAGAGTTCGGTGAAAACACGCACCATGTCCAACCCCATCGGGTGGCAGAGAGGGATCATCTCGTAGGCCTTTTTAGCCCCCTGAATGCCAGCAATTTCCGCCAGCATCAGCACATCGCCTTTAGGTAGTTTGCGATCACGAATCAGCGCGAAGGCTTCCGCCCCGACGACAATTTCACCACTGGCAACAGCAATGCGGTGCTTAATGGGTTTGTTCCCGACATCGATCATTTGAAAACTAGGCTTCATCTATCCTCCGAGTGTCGCAAGGTGCGGCGTGGAGCCGGTGATTCCTTGCTGTAAATAATGTGTTTCATGTTTGAAATGCAGCGCCGAAGCAATGGCATCAATGAGTTCTTCGCGTTGGTCATCGGCTTGTAAATATGAGCGTAGATCGTAGCCGCCTTCGCCAAACAGGCAGAGCATTAGCTTGCCGCGTGAGGTAACGCGCAGGCGATTGCAGCTTTTGCAGAAATCCTTGGAGTATGGCGCAATGATGCCGATTTTCCCGGCATAGTCAGGATGGGTAAATTCCTGCGCAGGGCCACTATCTGGCTTGCGAAGCTCTGGCACGAACCCATGCTCTAAGAGCTGCTGAATAATGACGTTTGCACTGATATGATGCTGCTTGAAAAAAGCCAGATTCTCACCAGTTTGCATCAGCTCAATAAAGCGCACAGATAACGCCTCTCGCTTAATCCACGACAGGAATTCAGGCAATGTATGATCAGTGACTTCCTTGAGAAGCACCGAGTTGATCTTGATATTGGTGAAACCTACCGTTTTTGCCGCTTCGATACCCTCCAGCACATGCGCGAGCTTATCCTGCCCGGTGATGGCGTGAAACCGCTCGCTATTGAGGCTATCGACGCTGACATTGAGCGCATTAATGCCCGCATCGCGGAAGGCTCTGGCATTTTCTTTCAGGTTATAGCCGTTGGTGGTGAGCGCCACGGTGCGAATACCCGAAATGCTACTGACGACGCGTGCAATCTGGGTCAAATCCTTCCGCACCGTTGGTTCGCCTCCCGTCAGTCGGATTTTATGTGTGCCAAGCTCGGCGAAAGCCGTTGCAAGTCGGGTGATCTCAGGGAGCGTCAGGAAATCACGGTCAGTTTTCTGGTAGCCATTGGGCAGACAATAGGTGCAGCGGAAATTACACACTTCCGTCACGGACAGCCTTAAATAGGGAAATTTCCTCCCAAATGAATCCTTCAACACCTTCATATCCTTTCCAAACGCGGGAGGCAGAGGCGTTTCCGCCGCTACCCGGTGAGCTTATGCCCACGGCCTAAAATCCTTGAGTCAGCGACATGCCAACCGTTAGGCGTTTCAGGCTTCGGATGATGGAAGGGTAAAAAGGAAAGGCGTTTTAGCAATTGATGTGGATCAACTGCCTAAAATTAATTCAAACATTGAGGATTTGGACATTCCGGTGTGTTATGGCGGCTACACCCAGCGGCAAGGTCACTATCACAGAAATCGCACAGGGCGAATACATCTGGCAGACTGATGCTACTGCGCTCCACATCGATGCCTTGATCTTTAAGGGTTTGTAGCGTACGCGAGAACGTCTCCGGCTTCATACCGAGGTAACCAGCAATCAGCGATTTATCATAGGGTAGCTTGAGGTTTTTTGTACGATCACCGCTTTCTAAAAACAGTTTTAGCAGGAACCAGCCCACGCGCTGTGTCACGGTTTTAAGTGTCAGTTGCTCAAACTGGCTGATCAGCGCCTGAGACCTACCAGAAACGGTAGAGAGCATATTTACTGCCAACGCATGGTTATTTTTTAGTTTCTCCCGAATCATTGAGGCAGGAATCGAAAGCAGCTTCACATTATCAACCGCTTGCGCATTCACCGGCAGCGGCGTGTCATTAAAAATGACGGTTTCTAGCATATTATCGCCCGTGCTCAGCACCTGAAGAATGGACTCCTGACCATCAACATTCCCTTTAAACAGCTTCACCCAGCCCTCTAGAATAATGTAAAAACGTGAAGCCTGTTCACCCTGCATAAAAATGAGCGCGCCTTTGTCATGGCTGGTGATACGTGCATATTTGAGGAGTTCGTTCAGACTCGCCGTATCAAGCCCTGCAAAAAGCGGCAGCGCCTTAATCGTATCTATATAAGCACGCACACTTGACTCAATCGCACTTACATCAGAAACGTTGAGACTCGATGAAGAAGAAGCTTTTTTATCACTTCTCACATTGGCTTTTTTGGCCTTCTGGGCGGGCTCTTCCGCTTTGTTCAGTTGCTTAATCATCATACGGCTGACTTCATGCAACACGTCCATTTTTGCAGTAAACAAATTAAACCATTCCACTGCACTCAATGTTTCAAGCTGAGGAGAAGTGCCATTTTTAAGTGCCGCATGAATCTCTTCCACGCGCTTGAAACTGTCATTTTCCTTCTTTAGTTTTTCGATAGCATCACGCCCTTTGCTATCGGCAAGCATCATAAACATGCGTTCGTAGGCTTGCTGTTCGGAAATGATGTATTGCAACCGCTCTCTGAGTTCGGGTGATTCTTTCCAGTCCATCATCACGAGCTGTGTTCCTAGTGCTCGCTCAAGCCCGACACGCTCTTTCCATTGCAGAAAATGCATGAGTGCTGCCACCTTGGCGGGCTGATTATCCGTATCAAAAACCGCCAGTTCCTGAGTAATATCGATGGCGGGAGCAATAATCTCGCGGCTATAAAAAGAAATCGCCTCTGGCGCTTCAATCATCCGCGCAATGATATATTTCCGTTTAGCCATCAAATAATGAGCGGCATGTAAAAACGGTTCGAGCTTTGCATTTTGCCGCTTAGGCAAGGCACTTAAAGACTTCAAGCGAGTATCAACGACAGCAAATTGTGATTCCAACTCCTCGGAAAACTTCTGGCCACGACTTCGCAGATAAAGCGAGACCGCGCCGCGCTCCTTCTGCGCCTCATGGATAAAGTCACAAAAATCGTATAAAATATTGGTCATTAAGCGGAGTCCACCTTCTATCACTGAATATACCCGCAGCGACAGAATCTCAATAGAATAAGGCGGATAAACTACTATGCTTACAGATAGGGGTTACGCGGCAGATTGCCAGAGATAGCCCGGCTTATGGTAAAAGAATCCATTGGAGAATTTTAGGGAAGCGTCGATTTCCTGTATCTTTCGAATGGCTTCTAATGGTTCGCATCGTCCCTGCACCACCCCTTGGAAAACCTCAATCACCGTTCCCATATCCAGCGTGTGGGGCGAAAGCCTGATATAATCCAGCCCCCAGCGCATCATTTCGGGGACTTCTTGAGCCAGATTCATATAGGTATGCGACATGGTTTGTACGCCATTGATAGTAAGGAATGCCTTCCCATTTACTGTTCTCAGTTCCATTCCATCGGGGTCATTTTCACATACAAACTGGCAATTATCCTTGATTTTATTGTGCGCTCTGGCGTGGTAACAGCGTGCTGATAGTGCCAGTGGCGCACGCCCAAAAACCATAATCTCGCTACCAGCCCCCAGCTTTTTTGCCTCCGTGACCAGCGTCTTAAGTGCTGCGGCATATAGCTCACTGGGAAACGTAAAGTGTTGTGCGCCGTTTTTCACCAGATGTGCCATGGTGTCTTCGTTATAGGTATTCACATACTGGCCAATGTAATGGGGCTTTCCTCGTAAATGAAATAAGGCAGCGGCATCGTTCGCTTCCACCGGATAGTCATCCAGCGCGCAGACAGACTTCGTCATTTTGCGCTCACGCGGAATCATGATTTCCGATAGGGTTGAGAATACGGCTTTCTTACCGGCGGCACTTAGACGCTCGGCCACCTCACCATAATACGGCTCAAAGAACGGGCTGCGCTTGGAACAGATCACTTCCCCCACATACACCGTATCAACGTCCCACTCATCAGCGGCACGAAAATAAAAATCCCGCCAATATTCTGCCTTCCAATTAAACAGCACAGGGCCAAGGGTGAGTTTGGTTGACATAGCTATCTCCACTTCTTGCTGCGAAATGCGCCAGTGGTTTCCTTTTGCCCCTCGGTCAACGCTACCAGATCGGCTTTTGGAATGGTTTTCCCCTGCATCACGCTATCGACCGCCAGACGCCAGGTGCTGACGACCTGCCGGATATAAGCTCTGGAACGCTGCCGCCCTTCGATTTTGAACGCTTCGATGCCCGCCCCGATCATCTGCGGAAGCAGATCAAACAAATTCAAGCTGATCGGCTCTTCAAACGCATAATAGGGATCATCGCGATGCGGGGCGACGTATTTGCCTTTGCAAATGGTAGGATAACCGGCCCCTTGCGCGCAGGAGAAGCAGTCAATCGTAAATTCGCCGAGCTGAGAACAGAGCATATTATTTTTATCTTCATAAAACGTCACATCGCTCGGCGGTGAACACACGCCGTCGAAATTGGTAGATACTCCGCTGACGAAATTCGTCAGGCTGCATCTTCCTTCGGCCATGAGTCCCTGGTTACCGAAGATAAATGTTTCAATCTCGCAGGGGATTTCGCTTTTAAGCTGCTTGATTTCAGGAATGCTTAATATTCTGGGCAACACCACACGCTTGACACCAAATTCCTCGCAATAATAGCGAATCGCTTCTACAGATGGTGCTCCAGCCTGCACCGACAAATGAAGGCGCTGGTCGGGGTATAGGGTGGCAATATGATGCGCCACGCCGATATCGGCGACAATCATTGCATCCACCCCAAGCCGCACTCCATTCGCAACCGCCTGTTTCCAGAGCGATGTCTGTCCTGCGGGTGGAAAAGTATTCAGTGCTAGCAGCACTTTTTTCCCGCGCTTATGGGCATAGTCAACGCTTTCTTCCATTTCCTCAGGGGTAAAATTCAGCCCCGGAAAATTGCGGGCGTTTGTCGCATTCTGGAAGCCGCAATAGACAGCATCCGCGCCAGCATCAATAGCGGTTCGAAGAGCGGCGGGAGTACCAGCCGGACACACCAGTTCCGGCGGGTTATTTGGCAAATTCATGGTGCAGTTCCTCTAGTTTTCGGGCGAATTTTAATCCTATGGCACCCGGCCTGCCGAAGGCTTTGGCCGCTTCATCAATCACAGTGCTATCCATGTCATCCAGTGCGTTTCTTAAGGCTACCACCGCTTCGGTGTCTCCTTCGATGACCAATTCTCTTGAGAAAAAGAGCGCATCCCCATCCATGCGGGCCTCGACCAGCTTCAGTAAATTCATGAAGCTGCCAGAGATTTTTGCATCCCAGGGTTCAGAAGTGGCTCTTCTCACCAAAAGCTCAGGTTTTTGTGGATCGGCTCGCAAAAACAGCACAAAAGGCATATCCGTTGGTGCAATGAGGAAGCATTTTTGAGCATGCGTCCCAAGTCTGGCGAAAATGCGCGGATTATTCCTAGCAACGGTATGGATGCATTTACGTAAAATAAGCTGAAGTGCAGAAATCGGAACCGGCCTGATAAGCAGTTTTCGTAGCGTGGGCGTTGTTCTAATCATAAAGTAAATTCCGTTACTCAAGGTTGCAGCATAGCCTCATACCATTCGTCCTCACGGAGATAATAAATATGGCGCTCATGAATGCGGTATGCGCCGTTTCCCCAGAACTCAAAATAATCCGGAACAATCCGAAAGCCTTTCCAGTGTGGTGGTCTTTCTACATTTCCTGTTGCCCATTTGGCTGTGTAGTGTGCAATACGTTTCATAAATAGGCTGCGATCTTTAAGCGGCTTAGACTGCTCAGATGCCCATGCCCCGATACGTGATTTGAGCGGACGCGTGTTAAAATAGGCGTCCGCCTCTGCATCGCTAACATGGGCAACAAACCCCTCAATGCGAATCTGACGACCGCATTCCGGCCAGTAAAAACACAATGCCGCCTGTGGATTATCATCGATATCGCAGCCTTTGCGACTATGTGCATTGGTATAGAAAGTGAAGCCCGACTCACTGAAATCTTTTAGCAGCACCATGCGGCAGGACGGTGCACCGCAGCGTGTCGCGGTTGCCAGACATACCGCCGATACATCCTGTTTTTCTTTGGTCGTAGCTTCCTGATGCCATGTGGCAAACTCTGCAAATGGACTTGCCTGCGCGCGCATACCATAAGGCGGATCAAAGGGCATCTGTATGTCGCTGCGCCTCATGCCATTGCCTCAGAGAAAGGATATAAACTACGCTCCTCCTGATCAATGTGGCGCTCAAGATTGGCAATCAATGTCTCCGTCTGTTCACAGAATTGTTCTGGCTTGTTCTTTAAAGTCTGCGTATCGGGCCATTCCTGCAAATAGCTTTTTAAACCATCGGCAAAAGATCCCATGTTTTGTACGTGATTCCTAGCGAGCATTCTGGTGGGTTCGTGTTCGCTTAACAACAGTTCCTGATACACGCTGCGGTCTTCCTGTAGCAAATGCGCCAATGTTTTTCGCATTAGCTTCGCAATGAGAGCATGTAGTATACTAGCATTGTCGGGCACATGATTGGGCTGCAGCAGATGACGAATCTCATAAGCAATCCCTAGTATTTCTGCATGTTCATTACGAAAACGCTCCAAATCTTTCATGTTGATTTCTCCATGCTTAGGATACTCTCGAATAACGGGCAGCCTCGGGAAGCTGATACTGATCGAACACCGCAGCCACCGCACGTGAAGCCATCCGGTAGGGTGTTGCAATCTGAACAAAGTGACCTTGCGTACGCGCAATGTCGGCATACGCACTATCCTGCAGCAATTTCATTTCACGCTCACATATATTGGCATCATGTCCGTGGCGTGCTGCAATCTGGCCTATGTCGGCCTCCATATAGCACATGAGCGTATCAATAATTTCTTTGCGGAAACTGTCCTGCGCGCTCGTCTTCCAGCCTCGGCAGGTGGCAAGCTGTCTAGCTTCAATACGCTTGCTGTATTCGTGCGTAGCGCTGTAATTCTGGGTGTATCCGCCCGGAAACTGGCTGATGGCAGAGGTACCAAAGCCCAACAAAATATCGGTGGTGTCGGTCACGTAGCCCTGAAAATTACGCCGCATACGATGAGAGTTCGCAGCAACCGCCAGACTATCATCTTCGCGTGCAAAATGGTCGATACCAATTGCCACATAGCCATTTGCGAGTAAAAACTCCGTCGCCATTCGGTAAAGCATGAGCTTCGTGCGATCATCGGGTAGCGCATGTTCATCAATCAATCGCTGATGTTTTTTCATATGCGGCACATGGGCATAGGAGAAGAGCGCAATGCGAGATGGTGCAAGCGAAAGCGTTTGTTTAAGCGTAAGCTCAAAACTGGCAATGGTTTGATAGGGCAGACCATAAATCAAGTCTGTATTGATCTGATGAATACCTGCGTCATGCAGGTACTCCATCAATCCTGCTACCATCTCAAACGATTGGATGCGATTCACCGCCTTCTGCACCTTTGGGTCAAAGTCCTGAATCCCCATGCTGACGCGCGTAAATCCAAGGCTGCCGTAAAACGCTATTTTTTCTTCGCTGGTGGTGCGCGGATCAAGCTCAATCGCAAGTTCACCGGGTGGCGCAAACTCGAATGCCGATGCCAGCGCATACAAAATTGACATTAACTGCGATTCGTTCAGCAGGCTTGGGCTTCCGCCGCCAAAATGAATCTGCTTCAATTTCCCTTTTCTGGCGGCGCGCTGACCAATCAGTGCAATCTCATCCAACAGCACACGCACATATTTCTCAATCGGCTCATCGCGATACGTCATTTTCGTGTGGCAACCGCAGAACCAGCATAATTCACGGCAAAAAGGAATATGCACATAGGCAGAAATCGTCTGGTCTTTTTCGATGGATGCGAGCCACGCACTATGCTGATCTGCATTAACGCCGCTATGAAAATGCTGTGCTGATGGATAGCTGGTATAGCGCGGCGCCTGAAGTCCCAGCCAAGCCGGCGGTTTTTCAGGCACATTGGGAGATGTAATCGCTACAGCGCTTGACACAGGTCAACCTCGGTTCCATGGCACACCCGGATTAAAAACCATTCTCTGTAAAAAATACTTGATACGGATCAAATCGATTTTTTTGGGGTTGGGGCAATTTGAGGCCATCACAAACAGGTCGTGAGGTCTTAAATGGTTAATCTAAAAACAATTCCTGCCAGCCAGCAGAATCGTGCCCTCTACAGCACGACACTGGACTTTACGCTGAACTTTGCCGTCTGGACGATTTTCGCCATTATTGGCGTTCAGATTAAGCAGGATATGAACCTCAATGACACCCAGTTCAGCCTTTTGATTGGGACACCAATTCTCACCGGATCATTGGTGCGATTGTTTCTAGGTATTTGGGCAGATCAATTTGGTGGCAGAATCGTGATGCTGATTGTTTCGCTCTGTGCTGCCGCCTCCACATGGATGCTCACCTACGCAGACACTTACGAAATGATGTTGGTGACCGCGCTCGGCATGGGGCTTTCGGGCGGCACGTTCGTGGTAGGTATTGCCTATCTCTCCAAATGGTACAGCAAAGATAAACAAGGCACGGCGCTTGGCATTTTCGGCATGGGGAATATCGGTGCAGCGGTAACAAAATTCGGCGCACCGTTTATCATGGTCGCTTACGGTTGGCATAGTGTGGCGCAGATCTGGGCGGTAGCGCTTGCGGTGACCACCATCCTCTGGTTCCTAGTGACCAAAGATGAGCCTGAGCTGGTAGAGCGCCGCAAAACAGGCGCACCAGCAAAAACCACCAAGATGGCACTCGCACCACTTAAAAACCTGCAAGTATGGCGTTTCTCTCTCTATTATTTCTTTGTATTCGGTGCGTTTGTCGCGCTCGCTTTATGGATGCCGCGCTATTATGTCGGAGCGTATGGGCTGGACATTAAAGTTGCAGGGATGCTGGCTGCCAGCTTTTCCATCGCCGCTTCGGCTTTCCGTGCTATCGGCGGCTGGATGTCGGATAAATACGGTGCGCGCAAAGTGATGTATTGGACATTCTCCGTCTGCATCATCTGTTGCTTCATCCTCAGCTATCCATCCACCGATTATGTGATTCATGGTATCAACGGTGAAAACATAGAGTTTAGTACCGGACTCAGCGTGGTTCCGTTCACCATCATCGTGTTTGTGCTGGGTCTGTTCATGTCGTTTGGCAAGGCTGCCGTCTATAAACATATTCCCGTCTATTATCCGGA
>Ga0209572_1001313_pt1 | contig 18239 bp, 13 predicted proteins | sample EBPBio232012_DNA_FD_185867 | JGI IMG/M metagenome (GOLD analysis project Ga0209572, IMG submission 185867) | Wastewater treatment Type I Accumulibacter community from EBPR Bioreactor in Madison, WI, USA - Reactor 1_1/23/2012_ DNA (SPAdes)... | ecosystem: Engineered > Bioreactor > EBPR >...
ATAAAACGGCATTTTCACCACTTTAGCTGCAATTTTTTTATCTCTAATTACGATGTAAATTTCAGAATCTGCTGCTGCGAATTCGGTTTTTACGTAACCCATTCCGATGGCTTTTCCTAAACTTGGTGCTTGTGTTCCTGAAGTTACAATTCCGATGTTGTTTCCATCTGCATCTACAATTTCGTAATCGTGTCTTGGAATTCCTCTGTCGATTAATTCAAAACCTACTAATTTTCTAGCAACTCCAGCTTCTTTTTGAGCTTTTAAGTTTTCTGAATTGGTGAAATCTTTGGTGAATTTTGTAATCCAACCCAAACCTGCTTCTAAAGGCGAAGTCGTATCGTTGATGTCGTTTCCGTATAGACAGAAACCCATTTCTAAACGTAAAGTATCTCTTGCTGCTAAACCAATTGGCTTGATTCCGAATGCTGCTCCAGCTTCAAAAACTTTTTTCCAAACTTGTTCTACTTCTGAGTTTTTACAGTAGATTTCAAATCCACCTGAACCTGTGTAACCTGTTGCAGAAATGATTACGTGCTCAATTCCAGCAAAATCAGCTACTTCAAAATGGTAGTATTTTATTGCCGATAAATCTACAGAAGTCAAACTTTGCATAGCTTCAACTGCTTTTGGACCTTGAATAGCAAGCAATGAATAATTGTCAGAAAGGTTTTTCATTTCGGCACCAAAAGTATTGTGTGACGAAATCCAATCCCAATCTTTATCGATATTAGAAGCGTTTACTACTAATAAATATTGTTCGTCTTTGATTTTGTAAACAATTAAATCATCTACAATTCCGCCATCATTGTTTGGTAAACAAGAATATTGTGCTTTACCAATTTCAAGAGTTGAAGCATCGTTAGACGTAACTTTTTGGATTAAAGCCAAAGCATTTTCACCCGAAATTAGAAATTCACCCATGTGAGACACGTCAAAAACACCAACACCATTTCTAACAGTTTCGTGTTCTGCGTTTACTCCTTCGTATGAAACAGGCATATTGTAACCTGCAAATGGAACCATTTTTGCTCCTAATCCTTCGTGAATGTGCGTTAAAGCTGTATTTTTCATTACCTATTTTAGTTTGTAGTTTGTGGCGCTAAAATAGTGATTTTTGTAGAATTGGCATTGCTTGGAATGGAAATTTATTTGTGGGTTTTTGGAAATAAAAAAACGCAAAGTCAGGAGACATTTGCGTTGGTTTTTATGGGAACTCTTTTCGAAACTTTTATTTTTTATTTTAAACCTTTAACAGCTTCTCTTACTCTTAAAATTTCTGATTGTTCTTCATTGATTCTCTTCATTACAAACTTTAATAGCAAGTCAATATTAGCAGATCTTAACAAGCATTCTTTTTCGTCAAGAGAATGTAGTCCTTCTGATGTTTGATTGTAAAGTGTTTTAATTGGATTAATTCCCAACGATTGTAAAGACTTAGGTAAAAACTCAAATATATTTTCATAAATTGAATAAACCTTATTTGTTAAAATATATTCATCATAAAGTTTTTTCATTTCGGAATTTGCTGCATCTAATTCGGAGATTTCTTTAACTATAGTCAAAAGTTCTTTTTCAATAATTCTCCTAAAATATGCAAAAGCACCAATACCATGATTTTGATTCATACATTCGCAAGCTTTGTAATACCAATTATTTGTTTCTTTATCAAAGTGTTTTTTAATTTCGTTGTCTACAGTAGTTTTTTGTTTTGGGAAAAGACCAATCTTTTCTATAAATATATTAGCTTCAATTCCATCAAATTCACTTTTTGTTATTCCGCTACCAGCAGGTCCGCCTAGACGGTAATATTTATTATTGGGGATTTTATTATCACTCCAAACATGCAAAGTCATATCAATATTATAACTTTTACAAGATTTGCAACATCCTTTAAAGTGTTCAACAAAGTTCAAATGTTTATTGTCATCAAATAAAATATCTGGTATTCTTTCTCCATCTGCTAGACTCCAAAACTCTTGAGCACTCGCATTAAATTCTAATTCAAATGTTTTTTCAGCTTGTTCTTTTTCGCAATAATACATGAAAGTTTCACCTACAAATGCATATGGGCGATTGTATTCAGAAGTCTCAACTTTATAGTTTTCTATAATTCTGAATGGTTTATACAGAGGATAATTTTTCAAGAAATTTTCTAAGTTGATTTTTTCCATGGAGTTATTTTAAAATTTTGTATAACGTTATGCCACTTCAAGTTCGGAACTGATTAATTTCTGTTAAAGATAAAAATTCTTGAGAAATGTAAACGTAAATTTACCACAAAATTCGCTATTGTGTGAAACCTCAGTTAGGCGATGTTATTTTGTTAATATTTCCGAGAATTTTGCTCTAATTATAGCAATAAGAGTTTTTACTTCATCATTATCTAAATTAGAAACATCACTCATTATTTTTTTAATCTTAGTTGATTTTTCTTCTAAACTTTCTTTATCTCTATCGGAAGTGATTTTTTTTAGGTTATCCATTGCTAAATTTAAATTCGTCTTACAAGTAGTATATATATTATCTTCGGTACTATCTGCATCATCAGTTTTCTTGATATTTTCATTGTGTTCTCCGTGGCTTTTAGCTGCTAATAAATAATAATAAAAGGCACTAAAATAATTTTTTTCTTTTTCAAAATGTAATGCAATGGAAGTGGATAAATTTCCTTTAGCTCCTTTTAAATCGTTGTTTGTTTCTGTAAGTAGTTTTTTATATTTTTTTATTTCTTTTTTATGTTTCGATAATTTAAAGTCAGTTTCTTCTCTTATTTTAAGAACTTCATATTTAAAAGCACCAAATGAAATAATAGCAAACAGAGCTAGAATTCCAGTTATTATAAGTGTAAATCTATTTGCTTGGTCGGATAGTGCAGCCGTATAAAAATCTTCTTTAACCTTATAATAAAGCAATTCTTTCTCTAAAGAATCAGATTTAAAATTCATTAATACTTTTGATTTTTCCAATAAGCTATCATGACTAATTTTATTAATATTTAAATGATTCGTGTTATTTAAATTAGTGATTTTGTTTTTGCCTAAGTTTTGGGAGAATGTTAAAAAGGATATAGATAGTAGAATAATGATAATTGTAGTTGTTTTCATGTCGTGTGTTATAATATTGCTTAATTTTTATATAAGTCAGACATTGTTATCCTAATACACCAAATATTGGTTGCATTAGGATTATAAATGCTAATTTACATTTCGCTAATTTAATAAATATTCTACTACTAAAACCACGTACAAATACTTAATTTATCCAAAGGTAGAAAAGTGTTTTGGCCGTATTTTACGGAAAAACGTAAAGAGGTAAAATAGATTACAACCATTTCTTTTCGCTTTCTGTTGCGTCTAAAATATCGATATTAAACAGCGATTGAAATTTTTGGGCTACTTTAAAAGCGTCGTTTTTATCTTGTGTTTTGTAAAAAGTGATGTGCTTGTTGCCGTTGTAAAATAGGTTGAGCAAAATAATGTCGTTTTGTAAGGTGGTTTCTGCGGTTATCACACGTACGGTTTGGTTTTCGATAGTTTTAAAAACCGACACGTAGTCAAACTTAGGACAAGGTTTCCATTTACCAAAATGAAATCCAAATAGGGAATGAATGCTTCTGTAAGTAGAAGTATCTAAATCAATTTCTGAGCCTTCGGTTAATAAGAAATTAATGCCTATGGCAATAAAAATAGCGCCAAAAACAATGCTGGCTGTAAAAGATAACAATCCGAGCGCAACAATGCTAAAACCTAGAATCTTTTTTAAAAGTGGTACTTCTTTAAGGTAAATTATTTTATTCATATACTGTAATTATTGGTAGGTTTTTACATATTCAAAAATAGGATCGATACCGTTTTTATAGTCGTTAATGCTACATTCTATAAGTACATCAGGTGTAATAGTAGTTGTGTCTTCATCGATTAATTTCCAAAATTCTGATGAATAGGTTACATTAATAGAAGAGTAAGGCAAGGTAAACGATTTTATATAACCATAATGATTAGGTTTTCCGCCTGTTTCTTCGCCAATTAGAATGGCTTTGGTTTTTTCTTTAAAATAAATAGCATTGAATATCGCTGATGAAAAGGTTTTGTTGCCAATTACTAAAAACAATTTTCCTTTTTGGTTTAGTTTTTTGTTACTTGCTATTTTATCAATAAGATGTTCTGCCAAGTAAGAACTTCCGCCAGGATTGAATCGAATGTCAAAAATTAATTTATCAATATCTAAATTTTCTATTTTGTCCAATACGGTTTTTTCAAATTCATTGAAGGATGGATAATTATCGGCAGTGTCCTTATCTCCATATTTTTCAATGGTTTCTTTGCTGACGCATTTGTTGTATTGAACAAAGTAGATTTTATCATTAGGAAAATATTCTTCTTTAAATATTTTAACACTATTGTTATTATAAAATGGTTTTTCAGTATTGACTTTAGTGATGATTTTATTTTTATTGTTTCTAAACGAAGAATCTTCTTCATGAATGGTTTGTTTTGTAATAATTCCGTTGGCATCAACCACTTCATAAGTGTATGAGGTATCGTTTGGATTTGCAAAACCAAAGTATTTTAATATAACGTCATTGTCTAACATACGAGCCACATTTGTATGGATTAAAGCATTGTTTTCGGCTACAAATAGAGTTTTTAAACTATCGATAATTTGTTCTGTTTTAAAGTTGTTGATGGCAATAACTTTTTTATCCAAAATTTCATAGTTGTCTTTTGTTGTGCTTATAACATAATAACCATCTTTGAACCAATAAAAGTTCAAAGGAATAGATTTACTTTTTTTTAATATATGTGATATTTTTATATCAGTATGAGAATCGCCAACTTTAGCAATTAGTTGCGTTAATTTAATGGATGTTTCAATGTCAGTATCGTTATCCAAATGACGTATTATTTTGTCGATGCCGTTTTCGAATTCCGTTTTTGATAGTTTATGAAATAGATTTTTGTGCTTTTTTGCAAGTTCTGTTTTAAGAAAATTCAAATCGGTTTTCCAATTGTCAGTATCAATTTCTTGTGAAAAAATAGCGCTAGAAAATAGGAGTAAAGCTAAAATTAAAGTGTTTTTCATAGTTTATTAATTAAAGAATAAATATAGGAAAATTAATACTATTTGCAAATATTTAATTTTTATAAAGGTAAAAAAGATTTAGATAGTGTTTTGATTAAGTACATTTATCATGGAATCACCTTTTCAATTCTAATGACAACTCTTCTATTGGCATACTCAATATCTTTACGTTTTTTAGAAACGGCAACTTTTCTTGTTTCGGGTTTGGTTTCACCAAAATAACTTATTTGAATTTGGTCGTTTGTTATTCCTTTGCTAATAAGATAATCGGCAACTTCTTGAACTCTTTTTTTAGATAGCTCAAGATTATTTATTTCAGTTCCAACAGCATCGGTGTGTCCTTCAAGGTAAACCACGAGTTTAGAAGTTTTGTCTATTTTAAACTTATCAATTACGTAGGTATCCAAAAAAGAGATATTTGTATAACTCAATTCCCATTGATTGGTTGGATAATACAGCGTATAGATTGGAGCTGCTAATTCTGTTTTAGAAGCCGTCTGTGCTACAACATTGGGCAAAGCAAAGTAGAACATTAAAATAAGCAATGAAAAGCTTTTGTACATAATAATATATTGTTTTGTTATTGCTAATTTAATAAAATAATTGATTGTTTTTAAACTCATTTTTTACGATTAACTCATTATTTTTGAGTAACTTTATACAAAGGATTTTTATCTTAGAGATATTATTATGATTAAAGTAAATAAAGCTTTTATATTAGATATCTATAAGCCAATTTTAAATGACACTCACAAAGGAATTCAAGGTCATGCACTTTTAATTGGTGGCAGTTATGGCAAAATGGGTTCGGTGTGTTTGTCAAGCAAAGCTGCTTTGAGAACTGGTTGTGGATTGGTTACGGCTTTTGTTCCAAAATGTGGTTATGAAATTGTTCAAATCGCAATTCCAGAAGTAATGGTTTTGACAGATGAAAATGAAAAGATACTTTCAAATATCAACTACAATTTTGAACCAAATGCCATCGGAATAGGCATGGGAATAGGACAAGATACGCTTACTGAAAAGGCATTTTACAATTTTTTACTTAGTAACAAAACCAATTTAGTTATTGATGCAGATGGTTTAAATATTTTGTCAAAAAACAAAAATTGGTTATCTCTTTTACCACCTAAAACTATTCTAACACCACACAAAAAAGAACTCGAAAGATTAATTGGAACCTGGCAAACTGAAGAAGAAAAACTAGCAAAAGTTACTCAATTAGCAAATGAAAACAATTTGATTATTGTGGTAAAAGGCGCTCCAACTTTAATCATTAGTAAGTCTGAAATTTACCAAAACACAACTGGAAATCAAGCTTTGGCAACAGCAGGAAGTGGTGATGTTTTATCTGGAATCATAACAAGTTTACTAGCTCAAAATTACGAACCAAAAAATGCAGCAATTTTAGGTGTTTACCTTCACGGATTAACTGCCGATATTGCCGCACCAGAGATGAGTTATCAAGCGTTTATTGCTAGTGATATTATTGGTTATTTAGGGAAAGCGTTTTTAGAATTATCTAGATAAAAATGCTTTTAATTCTTCATAACTTTTAATCTTAATACTTAATTTTTCTTTCCCTAAAACACTTTCTATCTGTTTTGGAATTTCTAGTTTTATATTCAAAACTGGCTCAACAGTATCTAAAAACTTGATTGGATGTGCGGTTTCTAAAAATACGCCAATACTTTCAGGTTGATTTTGTAATTCTTTTTTCAAACCCAAATACCCAACTGCTCCATGAGGTTCTGCAACATAGCCTGAATTGGTATGAATGTTTTTCATCGCAAACCTTGTTTCATCATCAGTGTAAGTATAAGAAGAAAAGTCTTTTTCAAATTCAGATAAATCGTTGTTATACATTTCTTGAATACGTACAAAATTACTCGGATTTCCAACATCCATAGCATTTGAAATGGTAGCAACAGAAGGTTTTGCATCATAAATCCCTTTTTCTAAAAATCTTGGAATGGTATCATTAGCATTTGTTGAAGCAACAAAATGGGCTAGAGGCAAGCCTAATTTTTTAGCCATAATTCCAGCGCAAATATTTCCGAAATTTCCACTTGGGCAAGACACGATTAAGGATTTGTTGAACTTCTTCAGTTCCTTGTAGGCAAAGAAGAAATAAAACATTTGCGGCAACCAACGAGCAATGTTTATCGAGTTGGCAGAAGTCAAGTTTTTGTGATTCAAATCGGCATCAAGAAACGCTTTTTTGACCATATCTTGGCAATCGTCAAAAACGCCATCAACTTCTAATGCGGTTATGTTTTGTCCTAAAGTAGTCAATTGTCGTTCTTGAATATCACTAACTTTTCCTGAAGGATAAAGAATCACTACTTCAACGCCTTTTACACCAAGAAATCCGCTTGCAACGGCACCACCAGTATCTCCAGAAGTTGCTACTAAAACGGTATTTTTCTGATTTTTATCACGATTAAAATACGCCAAGCATCTCGACATGAATCGAGCACCAACATCTTTAAATGCCATTGTTGGTCCATGAAATAATTCTAGCGAATAGACATTTTCCTCTACTTGAACCAATGGAAAATCAAATGACAAGGTTTCTGATATGATTTGTTTTAATTCATTTTCAGGAATTTCGTCGCCTACAAATTGCTGGATTGCTTTGAACGCAATTTCTTCGTTTGACAAATTTTCAATATCCTCAAAAAAAGATTGCGGTAATTGATTAATTGTTTCAGGGAAATACAATCCTTTATCAGGTGCAAGTCCTTGGATTACTGCTTCTTGAAAAGAAACTTTGATTGTTTTATTGTTTAAACTATAATACTTCATATTTTTTGGAACGCGGATGAAACGGATGCTTCGCAAACACGGATTTCCACGGATTTTTTTAAATTCGTAATTCGTAATTTTTAATTCGTAATTATAGCAACGCCATTTGGGTTTATTTTTGAAATGTGCATATCAAATGCAATTCCAGTATTTTGATAACTTTCACTCATGGCAAAGGCTACTTTTTCGGCTTTATCTTGTCCTTTACATAAGGCGAAAATTGATGGTCCAGCACCAGAAATTCCTGAACCTAATGCACCATTTAGCATTGCTGTATTTTTCACTTCATCGAAATTAGGAATTAAATGTTTGCGCAAAGGTTCGATGATTACATCTTTCAGCGAACGACCAATTAATTCATAATTAGAAGTGTACAAACCTGCAATTAATCCACCAAGATTTCCTGTTTGAGTAATGGCGTCTTTTAGTGGAATCATGGGTTGTAAAACCGCACGAGCATCTGCTGTTTTTACTTCAATATGTGGATGTAAAACAACAGCGTAAAGTTCGCTCGGACTTTCAATTCGAATCACGTCTAAAGGATTGTAACCTCTTACTAAAGTGAAACCACCAAGTAGGCAAGGAGCAACGTTATCTGCGTGTTCGCAACCACTTGCAATTGCTTCGCCTTTCATGGCAAAATCTACTAACTCGTGTTTTGAAAAAGGTTTGCCAAGCAATTCATTAATTCCGAAAACCGCGCCAGCCGCACTTGCAGAAGAACTTCCAATACCACTTCCTGCTTTTATTTTTTTATGTATTTCAATTTCAAAACCAAAATCTAAATTCAAATCTTGGATAATTGCCAAACCTGCAACGCCAGCCACATTTTTTTCGATTTCCATTGGTAAATTGGCACCAGTTATTTTGGTAATTCGAATACCTTTTTCAGATGTTTTTCTGATAATCATTTCGTCACCAATTCCTTCTAAACAAGTTCCCATTACGTCAAATCCGCAATTGAGATTGGCGATTGTTGCTGGACAGAATATTTTTATTTCATTCATATTTTTAAGACGCTATTTTTTTTGCCGCAAAGACGCTAAGGCGCAAAGTTATTTTTAAATTCTTATTACTAAAAAGCTAAATTCTTTGTGGCTTAGTGACTTTGTGGCTTATTATACATTTCCAATTCGAATAACATCGGCAAAAATTCCAGATGCGGTAACGGCTGCACCAGCACCAGCGCCTTTTATGATTAACGGTTGGTCAATGTATCTATCGGTGTAAAATTCGACGATATTGTCTTTTCCTTCCAAATTGTAAAACGGACTTTCTTTCGGAATAAATTGTAAACCAACACTTGCTTTTCCGTTATCAAACGAAGCTACGAATTTTAATCGAGAATCTTTCGATTTTGCTTCGGCTAAAAGGTTTTCAAAATGACTTGAATGATTGGTTAATGATTTGAAGAACTCTTCATTATTGGTAGTTTCCATGCATTCTTTAGGCAAGAAACAATTGTTTTCTATGTGTTCCATTTCCATTTCGTAACCACTTTCTCTAATCAGAATTAGAATTTTTCTAGCCACATCAACACCACTTAAATCTATTTTTGGGTCTGGCTCAGTGAAACCTTGTACGCCAGCTTCTTTTACCACATCATGAAAGTTGTAGGAATCACTAAAATTGTTGAAAATAAAGTTCAAACTTCCTGATAAAACTGCATTAATTCGGTTGACTTTATCACCTGAAGCTATTAGATGTTTTAAGGTATCAATGATTGGTAAACCTGCTCCAACATTAGTTTCAAATAGGAAAGGAGCGTTGTATTTTCTAGATAAAGATTTTAAATATTTGTAATTCTGAAATTGAGAAGAACATGCAATTTTGTTACAAGTAACGACAGCAATATTTTGTTTTAAAAATTGATCGTAAATCGAAGCAATGTCATGATTAGCAGTAATATCTACAAAAATACTATTGCGCAAATTCAGACTCTTTGCCTTTTCGATAAATTGAGAAACATTAGCATTTTCTCCGTTTTCCAATAATGATTTCCAGTCTTTTAAGTTCATTCCGTCTTCATCAAAAAACATTTTGCGTGAATTAGAAAGAGCAATCACACGAACATTAATTTTTAGATTCTCTTTCAAGAATTTCTTTTGTTGGTTGATTTGATCAATAAATTTTTCACCCACATTTCCAACGCCCATTACAAATAAATTCAGCTGTTTGGTATTGTCTTCAAAGAAGCGTTCGTGCAATGTATTCAAAGCTTTTTTAACATCATTTTCATTGATTACTACCGAAATATTTCTTTCAGAAGCACCTTGAGCAATAGCTCGAATGTTGACGTTGTTTTTACCTAAAGTGCTGAACATTTTACCACTCAAACCTTGGTGATTCTTCATGCTTTCGCCTACTAAAGCTACGATGCACAAATCTTTTTCAACTAGGCAAGGATCAATTTTGTTTTGACTAATTTCAATTTGGAATTCTGTTTCAATTGCTTTTTTTGCCAAATCGGCATCTTGGTTTTGAATTCCTATACAAATAGAATGTTCGGATGATGCTTGTGTGATAAAAATTACGTTGATATTATTTTGCGAAAGCACAGAAAATAAGCGTTTTGATGAACCTGCCACACCAATCATTCCTGAACCTTCCAAAGTTAGCAATGCAATTTTATCTATATGTGAAATTCCTTTTATTGGGTTGTTGGACGCTTGATTTTCATTAGAGATGTAAGTTCCAAATGTTTGAGGTTCAAAAGTATTTTTAATCCAAATAGGGATCTGAGAATTCAGAACTGGTTGAATTGTTGGCGGATACAAAACTTTAGCGCCAAAATGCGACAATTCCATAGCTTCTTGATAGGAAATGGATTCAATAGGTTGCGCTTGTTTCACAATTTTCGGATTGGCAGTAAACATTCCATTTACATCGGTCCAAATCTCTAAAGCGTTTGATTTTGTTCCATTGGCAATTATGGCAGCCGTATAATCGGAACCACCACGACCAAGCGTTGTAGTGTTTTGATGTTCATCAGAGGCAATAAAGCCTGGTAAAAGAATGACTTGCGATTTATTGGAACTAAAATAATCGGTTATTAATTTATTTGTTAATTCAAAATCAACCGATGCTTTTCCGAAGTTAGAATTGGTTTTGATTAGCTCACGACTGTCTTTGAAAGTACTATTCGGAATCGTTTGCTGCAAAGCTGTAGCAATAATTTGCGATGACAATAATTCACCAAAACATGCAATAGCATCAGCAGTTCTTGGAGATAATTCGCCCAAAAGAAAACAGCCATCAAGTAAGGTTTGCAGTTGATTAATTTGACTATTTATCTTGATTAGCAATTGATTTTGATTTGAATTATCAACTAAATCAGCAATAGCATCAAAATGTTTTTGTTTGATTTCATCAATTGCAATTTTGTACGATTCGTCTTTTGCAGCTGCTTTTTTAGAAGCATTGATTAGCATATCAGTCACGCCACTTAATGCAGAAACTACTACGGCGAGTTTATTTTCCTTGGCTTTTTGATTGACAATCTCAATTACGAGTTTTATGTTTTGGGCGTTGGCTACAGATGTTCCGCCGAATTTTAGTGTTATCATTATGTTTTGTTTTTTTAAACCATTTAGTTCATTAAGAAAATTAAGAAAAGAACTTAATGAACCTTAATTATCTTAAATGGTTTATAATTTTTTCATTGACTATGTGGTTAAATAAAATTTTGCTCTCAATTGAAAGCCCATAGAAATTGTATTATATGTGAAAATTATACCCCAAATGGGGTTGTAGTTGTTGTAGATGTTGTGCCAACAAAAGTCGCAACCAAAGAAGTGGTTGTGAAAAGTGAAGTGTTATTATTTTTGTTGTTCATCATACATTCCAAAAGTAGTATTTTTTGTTAATCAAAAAAATGTTGCTTGTATTTTTATGAATATCACAATTTTACATCGTTATCGTATTTGAAATAAATTATTTGAATAGTTATAAAAGCTAAAAATTATTGATTTGATAATAAAATAGAAGTTAAAATAGTTGTATTTTAACAATTGTTTGCTGAATTTTGAGCTCAAATTACATTCAAAAATGGAGCATTCGCATTACATCAGTTCGGAAGTGTTGCAATTAGAGACTTTGCAAGACATTATATCGCAACACAAACCAATTGCCTTATCGGAAGAAGCTAAAATTAATATTCAAAAATGTCGTGAGTATTTGGATAAGAAAATGGCTTCGCACGATAAACCGATTTACGGAATCAATACTGGTTTTGGCTCGTTATGTAATGTAAAAATTTCTAATGAAAACTTATCACAACTTCAAGAAAACTTAGTGAAGTCGCATGCTTGTGGAACTGGAGATGAAGTACCACAAGAGATTGTAAAAATCATGTTGTTGCTTAAAATTCAGAGTTTGAGTTATGGAAATTCAGGTGTTCAATTGCAAACGGTTGAGCGTTTAGTTGATTTTTATAACAATGATATTTTACCTGTAATTTATACACAAGGTTCGCTTGGTGCAAGTGGAGATTTAGCTCCGTTAGCTCATTTATCTTTACCTTTATTAGGAGAAGGTGAAGTGAATTATGAAGGATTTCGTCAACCAGCGAAAAAGGTTTTGGATAAAATGGGTTGGAAGCCAATCGTTTTGCAATCTAAAGAAGGTTTGGCTTTGCTAAACGGAACACAATTTATGAGTTCGTATGGAAGTTATATTTTGTTAAAAGCGATGAAGTTTTCGTATTTGGCTGATGTGATTTCTGCGATTTCATTGGAAGGATTTGATGGAAGAATTGAGCCTTTTAATGAATTAATACATTATGTTCGTCCGCATAAAGGTCAGATTGTGACGGCTAAGCGTATGACAGAATTGTTGGAAGACAGTCAAATTATCGCTCAAGAAAAGCAACACGTTCAAGATCCTTATTCATTCCGTTGTATTCCACAAGTACATGGTGCTTCGAAGGATACTATTGATTATGTAAAGAAAGTTTTTAAAACAGAAATCAATTCGGTTACTGATAATCCTAATATTTTTGTGGGTGAAGATGTGATTATTTCTGGTGGAAATTTTCATGGTCAACCTTTAGCATTGGCTTTAGATTTCTTGGCAATTGCTTTATCAGAATTAGGAAGTATTTCAGAAAGAAGAACGTATCAATTGATATCTGGTTTGCGTGGTTTGCCTGCTTTTTTAGTTGACAATCCTGGTTTGAATTCAGGTTTTATGATTCCACAATACACTGCTGCAAGTATTGCTAGTCAGAACAAACAATTGGCAACTCCAGCAAGTATAGATAGTATTGTTTCGAGTAATGGTCAAGAAGATCACGTTTCTATGGGAGCAAATGCTGCAACGAAATGCTTAAAAATAATGGAGAATTTAGAACGCATTTTAGCAATTGAATTGATGAATGCTTCGCAAGCTATTGAATTTAGAAGACCATTAAAATCAAGTGCTTTTATTGAAATGTTTTTAAAATCGTATCGTGAAGAAGTTCCATTTGTAAAAGAAGATAGAATTCTACATTATGATATTGAAAAATCGGTAGCGTTTTTGAATACTTTTTTAATTGATTTCGAGGAATAAAATTTTTTCAAAGTAATTGCATTGGCTTAAAAGTTTTTGCTAATAATTCTATTTTCTTTATCTAAAATTATTAATTGGTGCTTACCATACATGATATAGTTAGCGTCCTTACCGACTTTAAAATCTAGGTATTTTGGTGCATATCCCCAATTAGGGTCTACTATTTTTTCTCCTTTTTGATTATAGTAATTGATTATTTCTTCGCTTTCTTTGGTTTTAGTATAGCTGTAATCTTGCACATCATAAAGACCTTCGTATACTTCTTTCAATCGGTTATCAAATTTTACAGGTGCAATAATGTTTGCGCCGTTATAGTCAATTACAAATCTACAGGTGTTGTCATCAACAATAATGTTTCCATATTTATTGAAATAATTTTCATAAAGATATTTGAAATTGGTTAAAATTTTAATAGTCTCCAATTTTTCATTGATGAGTTTAAAGGCAGAGGTGACTTTACCTTGAATTGTTTCTCCATAATAGTTTTTGGAGTCGGGTTCTTTTATCGTTTCAAGCGCTATACAATGTCCTTTGTAGAAGTTAGTCAAGGGAATTAAGTGACTATTAATTTTTTTTCCGTCAAGTGTAACAAAACCATAATTAAGTTTTTGATTATTATTTCTATAGGTAAAAATAGTACTGTGTACAGGAAGTCCATTTAAATGACTAAAACTCTCAGAAACTTTATATGTTTTAGAGTTAAAGGTCAAATGGTAAGTTTTTGTTTTGATGTTTTTAACAAGAAAGTTATTCGAATTCCAGTAGGTAACTAAGCTGTCTTTTGTATGAAATAATTCTTGTCCGCTAAAGTCATCAAGAATAACGGTGATGCGCTTCTTTTTTTTATTCTTGGTTGCTTCGGTATACGAATTTAGATTTTCATTGTCGTATTTGAATTCAGTCAGAATACTACCATATCGACTTACTTTCGCATATTTTCCATTTTTAGAGGCATAACCAAAGTCATCTATTTGCATCATGTCAAATTCTTGTTCGCTAAATGAACTCAAGTCCTGCAAGTAGTGTTTTTCAATAATTCCCATTTCTTTCATTATTTGAAAAATATGGATCGTACCTTCGTCTTGACACGGAAAGTAATCGCCTGTTCCAATAGTTCTTTTGTTGCAATAGGAGATTATGCCATTTTTAATGCTTGAGATTTCTTTGAAAAAAAGTGGATATTGTTTCCCTTTTTTATTGGTAAAAGTCCAACCATTTTTAGTTTTAAATAAATGCACTTCGTTTTGAACCAAACCGCCATCAACAATGGGAATGTAGTTATTGTCTTGACTGAAGGACAATTCAGTAATTAACAAGAGGAGAAGGATTGCAGTTTGTGTTACTCGATGGTACATCAGAGACGATTTATTTATAAAGAGTACTATTTTAATTAAAAGGTTGGGAGCAAGCCTTTTTTATAACATCAAACTAAGAATCCCTAAAGCAGCAGGAATAGCTTGCACAAACAAAATTCGTTTAGAAGCCGTCATGGCTCCATAAATTCCGGCAACTAAAACGCAAATTAGAAAAAACAACGCTACATTTTTACTCCAAATGGCATCTGAAATAAAGAGTGACCAAATCAAACCAGCAGCGAGAAATCCGTTGTATAAACCTTGATTGGCAGCCATGACTTTGGTTTTTTCAAATTGATCTTCGGGTATGGTTTTGAATACTTTTTTGGCACGAGTGGTCCAAGCAAACATTTCTAACCAAAGAATGTAAATGTGAATAAAAGCAATAAATCCGACTATGATTTGTGATGTAATGTTCATATTTATGGTGTTAAACTAATTACTTCTTCTTAATATTATTTTCAATTGCTTTAATCATTTCACCTGCAATATCTTTATTGGTTGCACCTTCAATTCCTTCTAATCCTGGCGATGAATTTACTTCCAATAAAAGTGGTCCTTTTGAAGAACGAATGATGTCAACTCCTGCAACTCTTAAGTCCATTGCTTTTGCGGCTTTTATTGCAATTCTTTTTTCATCGGCTGTTGGTTTTACAATTGAAGCAGTTCCGCCCATGTGAATATTAGCTCTGAATTCTCCTGGCGCAGCTTCACGTTGAATTGATGCCACTACTTTTCCATCAACTACAAATAATCGCAAATCTTTTCCGTTGGCTTCCTTAATGAATTCTTGAACTAAAATATTGGCGTTCAAACTTTTGAAAGCATTAATTACCGATTCGGCAGCTTTTTTGGTTTCGGCCAGAACGACACCTTTTCCTTGTGTTCCTTCTAATAATTTTACAATCAAAGGCGAACCACCAACCATTTTTATCAAATCGTCGGTGTCTAAAGGTGAGTTGGCAAATCCGGTTGTTGGAATATCGACACCATTTCTAAGCAATAATTGTAACGAAAATAGTTTGTCACGTGATTGTGTTATTGCTGCAGCTGAATTCAAACAATACACTTTCATGGCTTCAAATTGTCGTGTTAAAGCACAACCATAAAAAGTTATACTTGGTCTAATTCTAGGAATTACAGCATCAAAATTATCTAAAACTTTTCCGCCACGATAATGAATTTCTGGCGTATCGGCATCGAGTTTCATATAACATTCTTTGATGTTTAGAAAATGCATTTCATGACCTCGCATTTCGCCGGCTTCCATAATTCGTCTGTTGCTGTACAACTCCGGATTACTAGCTAGTAAACCAATACGTAAACCTGTTTTATTTGGAATTGCATTGACATATAAATCTTTTAAGTTTTCAATAGTGGTTTGTCCTAAAAGATATTTTTGCTCTGGATCAACTAGAATTCTTCCGCTCATGGCTTCACGTCCAAGTAACATTCTAAATCCCATTGAATCTCGATTAGTAAGTGTCATTTCGATTTTCCAAGAATCATTTCCGATTTTGATTTCGGTTTGAATTACATAACGTTGTTCACGAAAACCACTTGAACTTTTAACAATTCGTTTATCAATTAATAATGCCTCGCAATGAATAACGGTTTTGAGATTGTTTTGAATAGGGTTGATGTCAAATTTCACCCAATTGATTCCTTCTTTTACAAAAGGTGCAATGTTTATGGCGTGTAAAGCAGATGTTTTTGCACCTGAATCGACACGTGCTTTAATTGCCGGAATTCCAAGTTCGGGAAAGGAACACCATTCTTCGGAACCTAGTATGATTTTGTTTTGTTGCATTTTATTTAAAAAATTAAGCCACGAATTACAGGAATTTTCACTAATTATTTAGAGTAATTCAAGTATTTCGTGGCTGAAATATTGAGGTTTAAATTTTTTAACTTGTTGGCTCTTCTTTCTTTTGAACTCTTACATTCAATTCGTCAGCGCCATCTTCGATATCCATAAAAATTTCGTCACCAGAATTAATTTTAGAAGTGATAATTTCTTCGGCAAGCGTATCTTCAACATATTTTTGAATAGCTCTTTTTAATGGTCTTGCGCCAAATTGTTTATCAAATCCTTTTTCTGCGATGTAAGCTTTTGCTTTATCAGATAAATTTAATGTATATCCTAAATCAGCTACACGTGCATATAATTTTTTCAACTCGATTTCGATGATTTTGTCAATATCATGTTTTTCTAATGAGTTAAATACAATTACATCATCAATCCTGTTAAGGAATTCAGGTGCAAAAGTTTTCTTCAAGGCATTTTCGATAATTCCTTTAGAATGGTCATCAGCTTGAGCTACTTTGGCAGCCGTACCGAAACCAACACCTTGTCCAAAATCTTTCAATTGACGTGCACCAACGTTAGAAGTCATAATGATAATGGTGTTTTTAAAATCAATTTTCCTTCCTAAACTGTCTGTTAAATATCCATCATCAAGAACTTGTAACATCATATTGAAAACATCTGGATGTGCTTTTTCAATTTCATCTAAAAGGACAACGCAATATGGTTTTCTTCTAACTTTTTCTGTTAATTGTCCGCCTTCTTCATATCCAACATATCCCGGAGGCGCACCAATTAAACGAGAAATAGCAAATTTCTCCATGTATTCACTCATGTCAATACGTATTAACGCATCTTCTGAATCGAATAGTTCTTTTGCTAATACTTTAGCTAATTGTGTTTTTCCAACTCCAGTCGATCCTAAGAAAATAAACGAACCAATTGGACGATTTGGATCTTTCAATCCAGCACGATTTCTTTGGATAGAACGTGCAATTTTTAGCACCGCTTCGTTTTGTCCAATTACCTTACCTTGAAGCAGTTCAGGTAAATTAGCTAATTTATTACTTTCAGTTTGAGCAATTCTATTTACAGGAATTCCTGTCATCATCGAAACTACATCAGCAACATTATCTTCTGTAACTTGAATACGATTATTTTTAGAATCTTCTTCCCATTGTTCTTGAGCAATAGCAAGTTCTTTTTCTAGTTTCTTTTCGTCATCACGAAGTTTAGCTGCTTCTTCATATTTCTGTCTTTTTACAACCGAATTTTTAAGCTCTCGAACTTCTTCTAACTGACGTTCTAAATCCAAAATTTGTTTTGGAACATCAATATTTGTAATGTGAACTCTTGAGCCTGCTTCGTCTAATGCATCAATTGCTTTGTCTGGTAAAAAACGTTCTGACATATATCTATCAGTAAGTTTAACACATGCTTCAATAGCTTCGTCGGTGTAAGTTACATTGTGATGGTCTTCATATTTGTTTTTGATATTATTCAAAATTGTAATAGTTTCTACAACCGAAGTTGGTTCTACAATTACTTTTTGGAAACGTCTTTCTAAAGCACCATCTTTTTCAATATATTGTCTGTATTCATCAAGTGTTGTAGCACCAATACATTGTATCTCA
>Ga0209572_1001315_pt1 | contig 18190 bp, 17 predicted proteins | sample EBPBio232012_DNA_FD_185867 | JGI IMG/M metagenome (GOLD analysis project Ga0209572, IMG submission 185867) | Wastewater treatment Type I Accumulibacter community from EBPR Bioreactor in Madison, WI, USA - Reactor 1_1/23/2012_ DNA (SPAdes)... | ecosystem: Engineered > Bioreactor > EBPR >...
TATAACCACCCGACAAAGCGGGAATCGTGGCGTTGCCTTGGAACCAGTCTTCCGGACCGAGATTCGTCGAATCGTTGAGCAAGAACCAGCCGAGAGCCTCCAAATTGGCCCCGGCGGTTTGTCCGTTGGTCGTGGTACCCCCGATGTCGTCGAAGTTCTGAGTGAAAGAGGTGGCGAAGCTGGCGCTCGCGGCAAGTACAGCCACGGAAGAGGCAAGAACCTTAAAGCACATATTTGTTTGTCTCCGAATAACGATGGCAGACCGGAAAACCCGACCCCAACTGAGGTTCTCAGTATACGAAAAAGAACACCCAAGCAAAAACACTGACCGCGCATTTAACAGCCTTGTTCCGAAAGCTAGTAAAAATAATGGGGGAAACTCATCGCCAAGCACGTCGCGGGAAGCCACGGAGGAGGCTTTGTAACTCGGCAGGGCTCTCACCCAACCGAGTTGCACGAACGACCAGGGCGAAGCCCTTAGCGGCCCTTGAACAACCCGCCCAAAATCCCGCGAAGGAGCTTCGGCGCACTCTTGCTGATTTCCCGACCGAGCGTCGTTCCCGCCGATCGCATCGCGCTCTTCATCATGGCGTCCACCGGAGAATCACTCGCCCGAGACCGCCCACGCGAGGTCACTCGCGATTCCTTCTCCGCTTGTTTTCGCGTCGCTTCTTCGGCCTTCGCCTGAGCCTCTGCGGCCTCCGCCGCCTCTGCCTCCTGAGCCGCCTTCTCGGCGCGTGCGCTCAGAATCTCGTAGGCGGATTCGCGATCCACTTCCTTGTCGTAAGTCATTCCGACGGGACTGGAAGCCATCAGAGCTTTTCGCTCCTCCGGAGTCGCTGGCCCGAGCCGACCAGAAGGCGGCCGAATCAGAGTCTTCTGCACGATAATCGGCGTTCCCTTCCCTTCGAGTGTGCTCACCAAAGCCTCGCCGACGCCCAAATTCGTGATGACTTCGTCCGTCTTGAACGCAGGATTCGGCCTAAACGTGTCGGCCGCCGAATTCACCGCCTTCTGATCACGCGGTGTGAATGCTCGCAACGCATGTTGGAATCGGTTGCCCAGCTGCCCTAAAACCGCATCCGGCAAGTCGAGCGGATTCTGCGAGCAGAAGTAGACCCCCACCCCCTTCGAGCGAATCAACCGAACCACCTGCTCGACCTTCTCTACCAAAGCCTTCGGCGCATCATTGAAGAGCAGGTGCGCCTCGTCGAAGAAGAAAACCAGCTTGGGCTTCTCGAGGTCGCCGACTTCCGGGAGTTCTTCGAACAACTCACTCAACAGCCACAGCAAGAAGGTGGAATAGAGCCGAGGATTCGCCATCAGCTTGTCGCTTGCGAGAAGACTGACGACACCCTTTCCGTCCGAAGTGGTACGCATCAGATCGCTGAGTTCCAGTGCGGGCTCCCCGAAAAATGATTCGGCTCCCTGTTGCTCAAGTACCAAAAGCGACCGCTGAATCGCACCCACTGAAGTCGAACTCACCTGCCCATACTCCGCCTGAATCTCCTTCGAGTGATCGGCGATGAAGGTCAGCATCGACCGCAAGTCCTTCATATCCAGCAGGAGCAGCCCTTGGTCGTCGGCGAGTTTGAAGGCAATGTTCAGCACGCCCTCCTGCGTCTCATTCAAGTCAAGCAATCGAGCCAGCAGAAGGGGCCCCATCTCGCTGATCGTGGCGCGGAGGCGATGGCCTTGCTCACCAAAAACATCCCAGCAGATCGTCGGACAACCAGAATACGTCAGAGTTCCCAGTCCGATTTCCGCGGCTCGTTCCTCCAGTTTTGGCTTTCCGCCCCCCGGCTGGCTGATCCCGCTCAGGTCTCCCTTGACGTCGGCCATGAAGACCGGGACGCCCATCTGGCTAAATTGCTCAGCGAGAACCTGGAGGGTGACGGTCTTGCCCGTACCGGTTGCCCCGGCAATCAGTCCGTGACGGTTCGCCAGTTGCGGGAGCAAATGTACAGGTTGATCAGATTTTCCTACAAAGATAGGTTCAGCCATTTCTGCCTCTCAAACGATGCCTTGCAGGGTACCGCAGGAGACGATTCTCCGACCACGCCACAGGAAATTCGCCAGTTTGCGAACCGTTTCGATTCAGACCTTGAACCCCGCGCTCTCAATCGGTATGCTCACTCTCACCATGGCTAAGAAACTGAAGGTCGGCATCATTGGTAACGGCATGATCGCCCGTCACGCCCACATTCCTGGATATCTCGCGCTCCCCGAAGAATGCGAAATCGTTTGGGCTTGCGATATCAAGGAAGAGCGTGCCAAGGAAGTCTCGAAAGAGTACGGCATCGCCAAAACGACCACCGACTACAAGGATCTCCTCAACGATCCCGAAATTGACGCGGTCAGCGTTTGCACCCCCAACATGGCTCACATGGCGATCACCGTGGATGCCCTCAAGGCCGGCAAGCACGTTCTGTGCGAAAAGCCGCTCTCGATGAACGGCGACCAATCCCGAGCCATGTGCCGAGCCGCCAAGGATTCCGGCAAGATCCTGCAAGTCGCTCTCCAAATGCGATTCAGCGGCCCTGGTCTATTCATGCGCGATTACATCGCAAACGGCCACATGGGCGACATCTACTACGCACGCGCTCAAGCCCTGCGACGCCGAGGCGTCCCGGCCTGGGGTGTGTTCATTGATAAGGAGCAACAAGGCGGCGGTCCGCTCATCGACATCGGTGTGCACGTCCTCGACTTCACCCTCTCCATGATGGGCTATCCGAAGCCAGTCAGCGCGAGCGGCAAGGCCTGGGACACCCTGGGCAAGAATCCGGATTTGTTCAACTTCTGGGGCGACTACCCGCGCGATAAGTTCACGGTTGAAGATATGGCCGTTGGATTTATCCGATTCGAGGATGGTCAAGTCGTGGTGCTGGAAAGCAGCTTCATGAGCAACATCCAAGAAGAGATCTTCACCACCCAGCTCTTCGGCACCAAGTCGGGTGCGCAGGTCAAGGCTTCGGGCGACAACCCGGTGCAGATCTACACCGAAATCGACAAGCAACTGTTCGACTTCGCGCCGCGCAACATCCCCGACGTGAAGAGCTCCTATAACGGAGAGGTTGCGGCGTTCCTCGATGCGATCAAGAACGGCAAGCCGTCCCCGGTTCCGGGCGAGAACGGCCTGACCCTCAACGCAATCTTCGATGCTCTCTACAAGAGCAGCGAAACCGGTCAAGAAGAAAAGATCGACGTCAGCTACTAAACTCGACTGTTGCGAGACTCTGGGGTTTCTTGGTCAAGATCGACCAAGAAACCCCGTTTTCTTGACAAAACTTTCATATTTCGGCACTTCTGTCCCCTGATTCCGTGTATTGTGAGGATCATGCTGAGACCCGCATTGTTGGCCGCTGTCTCGATGCTTGCCGTCGCTTTTGGCCAGGCGACCACGACCGCGACTCCCCTCAAGCCCGGCGCCGACGCTCCTCCCCTGAAGGTGAGCGAATGGGTGAAGGGCAAAGAGATCAAGAGCTTTGAACCCGGCATGGTGTATGTCGTCGAGTTCTGGGCAACTTGGTGCGGCCCTTGCAAGACCTCGATTCCTCACATCACCGAACTTGCCAAGAAGCACAAGGGCAAGGTCGAAGTCATCGGCGTTTCCATCTGGGAGCGCGGCGATGACATCCCGACCATGGTCAAGGACTTCGTGAAGGAATTCGGCGACAAGATGGACTACAACGTGGCCATCGATAGTGCCGACACCCACATGACCAAGGCCTGGATGGAAGCGGGCTACCGCAACGGAATCCCCAGCGCCTTCATCGTGAATGGCGAAGGCAAGGTCGCTTGGATCGGTCACCCGATGCAAATGGACAAGCCGCTCGAAGACACGATCAACGGCACCATCGACATCGAGGCCAACGCCAAGGCGTACGACAAGTACATCGAAGGCCGCAAGCTGGAAGTCGAAATCAACGCCAAGATGGGTGCCGCCAACAAGGCGATGGCCGCCGGGAATGAGGCCGAAGCCGACGCTCTCTATGCCGAAGCCCAAAAGCTGAATCCGAACCTCGCCGGAAGCATCCGACTGAACCGCATCGTCTCCGCAAGCCAGCACAGCACGGAGCTTGCGACCAAGGCCTTCAGTTCGGCCAAGGATTCGATGACCGGCCCGGACATGGCTCTGCTGGCCTTCAACCTCAGCCGACAGCAAAGCCCGAAGGCCGATCTGGTCGCCGTCGTGGCGGACGCTGGACTCGGAAAGGTGGACGCGAAAACCGAAGTCTTGGCTTACTACTACACCGGCATGGCGTACACCAACGTGGCCAAGTGGGATAAGTCAGTCGAAGCCTTCGAAAAGGGCATCGCCAACTTCGACGGCGGCCCGATGGCCACCGACGAGCGCAACAAGGGTCTGCGCGAAGCCATGGTCAAAGCCCGCGACGCCGCTGCCGCCAAGAAAGCTGGAAACTAAGCGTCGTCAACGCAAAATCAAGATGGGCGGCCTCCACTCGGAGGCCGCCCATCTTTTTTCTTTCCGTTCCGGCTCACGACCATAGACGGGTGAATCCCGCTTCTTCGAGGAGCGACTGAGCAAGGTCAAGCTGACTCCGCACCGCAACTGGCCCCGTGCCACCTTGCGACTCCCGACGCGTCCGACTCGACTCGGGGGTCAAGGCCGAAACAGTTGACTCATCGGCGAGCTCAGAGAACCCTTTGAGCTGCTCCAACGAAAGATCCTCCAACCCGATCCCGGCCTCAAGACAGAACCGCACCGCCTTCCCGGCAATCTCATGCGCTTCCCGGAACGGAACTCCTTTCGCCGCGAGTGCATCCGCCAGATCAGTGGCGGTGGAGAAATCACCATGGATCGCGGCTCGCATCCTCTCCGGCCGAAACTCCGCCGCGACGACCATTCTGGTCATCCCTTCGAGACACGCTAGGGTCATCCGATGCGCCTGGAACATCGCCGGCTTGTCCTCCTGAGTGTCCCTGTTGTAGCCCAGAACCAGCCCTTTCATCATCATCGAAAGCTGACTGTAGGCTCCCAAAGGCACGCCACTCTTCCCGCGAATCAACTCCGCGATGTCGGGATTCCGTTTCTGCGGCATGATGCTGCTTCCGGTGGTCAACTCGTCTGGCAAACGCAGATAGCCGAACTCCGGGGTCGTCCAGAGCACAAACTCCTGAGCCATTCGCGAGAGATCGAGCATCAGCAAATTCGACACGTGCAGAAAATCCAGGATGAAACTCCTGTCGCTCGTGCCATCGAGAGCGTTGGGTGTGGGCGCATCAAAACCCAGCTCGGTCGCCGTCATCGCGCGATCAATCCCAAAAGGAGTCCCCGCTAAAGCCGCCGATCCAAGAGGACATCCCCCCGTCGATTCCGCGACCCACCCCAGCCGATGCCCATGCCTCTGAAAGGCGAAGAAAAGCGCCAGGAAATGAAACCCGAGAGAAATCGGCTGCCCGTGCTGCTGATGAGTCACGCCGGGCATCAGAGTATCCGCGTGCTTCTTCGCCTGCTCCAGCAAACCCGATTGCAGTGCTTTGATCCCAGCCTCCAGCACCGGCAACTGCCCCCGAATCCAGAGTCGAACATCCGTGGCGACCTGGTCGTTGCGGCTTCGCGCTGTGTGCAGCTTTCCCGCCACATCGCCCACCAATTCACCGAGGCGAACCTCGACCGCGGTGTGAATATCCTCGACATCTTTTGGGAGCCTTTGGGGTCCTTCTTCCAGGATCTGACCAAGACCCGCCAGGAGCAATTCCCCCTCTTCCGGAGAGAGAATCCCCACTGAGGCAAGCATCCGCGCATGGGCCATGGAGCCCCGGACATCCTCGGCGAAGAAGGTCAGATCGCTCGCCAAAGATTCGCCGAAGGCGACGGCAAATGCTTCGCCGTCGCCTTCGCCAAACACCCCGCCCCAGAGCTTGCGCATGATGGTTACAAGGCTCCGGACGACTTGAGCTTCGCGTAGAGCAAGCTCGCCATGCCGTGGGTCTTCACCATGCCCGTCATCTGCGATTGCTCCAGAGCTTCGACATCATCAAAGCTCGCCGCCGCCTCGCTGTAGAGCGCGAATGGCGATGATCGCTGCATGATCTGCATGGAGCTCTTAAAGAGCCGCAGCGTGACGTCACCCGTCACCCGAGTCTGCACCGATCCGATAAACGCGTTCAGATCCTCCATAAACGGATCCCACCAGAGGCCCTGATAGGCCATCTCTGCCCACTGCTGATCCACTTGAGCCTTAAATCGTCGCTCGGGGTGCGTAGTCACCAGAGCTTCCAGGCCCTTGTGGGCATGAATGAGCATGGTCGCACCCGGGCACTCGTAGTTCTCGCGCACCTTGAGACCGATCATGCGGTCTTCCATCATGTCGATCCGGCCAACCCCGTTGCGCCCGGCGATTTCGTTCGCCTTGGCGACAATTGCCGCCGGGGCCAGAGCCTCGCCGTTGATCGCGACGGGATTCCCCTTCTCAAAGGAGATCGTCACCGATTCCGGCTCGTTCGGGCAGGCATCGAAGCCTCGCGTCCATTGGAAAATCTCCTCCGGCGGCGCATAGCTCGGATCTTCCAGTCGACCGCCCTCGATCGAGCGTCCCCAGAGGTTTTCGTCAATGGACCAAATCTTGTCCTTGCTCTGGCCAATCGGAGCCCCGACTTTCTCGGCGTACTCGATTTCCCAGGTTCGGGTGAGGTTGGCGTCCCGAATCGGCGCAATGATCGGGATTTCTGGAGCAAACATGCGCAGTCCAAATTCGATGCGGAACTGGTCGTTCCCCTTACCCGTGCAGCCATGGACGAACGCATCTGCCTTCACTTTGAGTCCGTAGAGTGCCGCTTGTTGCCCAATGATCGGGCGAGCAATCGCCGTGCTGAGGGGGTATCCGAAGTAATCCGCGTTGGCGTGAATCGCCGGGAAACAGTGCTGCGCCGCGAACTCTTCCTTCACATCCAAAACCACGTGCTCGGTGCCCATGATCTTGGCGCGCTCGGTGGCTTGGTCGATGTCGGCTTGGGGCTGGCCGACGTCGATGCACACGGTGGAAATCCGCTCAAATCCCCGCTCCCGCATCAAGGGTACGCAGACCGTTGTGTCGAGACCGCCGGAATAGATAATGAGCGCATGCTTCATGCCTCGGATTCTGGCACCCTGGGGGAGCCCGGGCGGGGCTTTCTGTGGGTAGTCCGACGACTTACAAGATCGATATGGCAGGGGTAACTCGCAGGCCCGGTACGTTCAGGAATCCCTTGTCCATGGTCATCAATTCTGCTTGAGCCACAATCGCGGTCGCGGCAATGATCGCATCGGGGAGGCGGAGAGAAGTAGCCCGTTTCAGCTGGATAGCCTGCGCGACAACATCATCATCGAGCCCGACGATAGTCAAATCTTGAATCAAGTCCAGAAGCGCCCGCTCTTCCTGGGCGGTGATTCTCGGGAATGCAAGCATTTCAATTTTCGAAATCACACTGACCAGGTAGGTTTGAGGGGGGAGTTGTGTTGCGAGCTTTCCCGTTGCCAGCAGGATGAGCACATTCGTATCGAGAACAGTCACCGATCCCACTCAGCCCGCATCTGATGCTGCCACTCGAGTGCATCGCCATCAAAGTGAAGCTTGCCAGCGTGGCGACTCAGATCGACGATCTTCGTCGGAAAGCGCGACGTGCGGTTCGACTCAAGCAGGTGATGAGCAAGCTCAATTTGCTCTGCAGCGGAAAGCCTCTCAAGCTCCTTCTTGATTTCGGACAATTTCGGGTTGTTCATATAGTCGCACACCCATTTTACAATACTCCGAGGCAAAACGACTTTTGCCTCCTCGACCCGGCAAATTCATCTCGCAGAACCGTAGTATCCAGACAGGTCAGGATCGGTATAGTTATTGCTTCTCCTGCTTTTTCTTGGTGGACAAATCTATGATCGGTGCGGTTCCCTCCTCTCGCTGGACGCGTGGACTGGTGGTCGCGGCAGTGGCCGCGAGCGCCTATGCCTTCGCGACAACTAGCAACCCCACGACTTCCCCGCGGCGGGTCATTGACTCGCGCACACAAATCGCCATCGACTGCTCAATCCAGCCCGACATGTTCCCGCGCGAATGGCGATCTCCTGAGATCCGCGCCTCCGCTGTCGAACTCAGCGACACCGAAGTCGAGCGTAGCCACACCATGATCTCCGCCGCGATGGCGAAGTATCCCGACGAGGTGCTGAAACGCAACTTGAAGGCCGTCTTCGTGGCCCGCGAACTCCGATTCTTCGATCTCCCCTACGGAGGCACCAACAGCCTGGACACCGTCTACATTGCCAACGATGGCGTGCGCAACGGATTCAGCAATCGATTCCTCGAAGGCGCTTTCCACCACGAGTTCAGCAGCATCCTGCTCCGCAACCACGACCGAGAATTCCCCAAGGACGAATGGCAATCCGCCCTTCCGAAGCACTTTGAGTACCGGGGCGACGGCACGCAATCCGTGCGCGAAGGAACCGCCAGCACCTGGTACGACCCTCGCCTTAACGAACAAGGATTCCTCAGCCAATACTCCACCAGCAGCAAGGAAGAAGACTTCAACATGATCGCCGAGGCCCTCATGACCGGCGACAATCGCTTCTGGATGCGCGTGGAGCGATACCCCGCTTTGCGCAAGAAAGCCGAACTCGTCGCCAAGTTCTACGGGCGCATCGATTCCGCCCTCACCTGGGAGCGACTCCAGAGTTTTGCCCAGGCCCGAGAGGACTGATCCGCCACACTAAAGCAATCTGATGCCGGTCACGATTGCCAAGGAGTTCCGATGGGAAATGGGTCACCGTCTTGCGTTTCATACGCAAGGGTGCCAGAACCTGCACGGGCATTCCTACAAGGTGATTTTGGAGCTCACGGGTGAGCCCGATGCCAACGGCATGGTGCTCGACTACGGAGATCTCGGCGTGCTCATCAAGCCGATCCTGGCCCAGTGGGATCACTCGATGATGCTCGATGAAACGGACGAGCCGATGGTCGGCGTCCTGAAAGAGAGAGGAATGAAGCTCACGCTTGTTCCCTTCCCTCCCACCGCCGAGAACATCGCCCTCGATCTTCTGACCCGGCTCTCCCCCGACATCCATCTCCCTGGCGGCACAAATTTCGCCGTCACCGTTCTGGAGACCTCCAACTCCAGTGCCCGCGTGGAAACAGTTTTATGAAGCCTCACCTCGAAGTCCTGATCACTGAAGAGCAAATCGCCCAGCGCGTCAAAGAGATGGCCTCCGAGATCCGCGCCGAAGTCGGGCCGGAGCCTTTGATCCTCCTCTGCGTGCTGAAGGGCGCATTCCCGTTCCTCGCCGATCTCTCCCGCGCCCTGGATGGGGATGTGCGGGTGGACTTCGTCCAAACCTCCAGCTATGCGGGGGGACGCAGCTCGAGTGGCGCTGTGCGCATCGTGAAGGATCACGAGATCGACATCACCGGTCACCATGTGGTCATCGTCGAAGACATCGTGGACACGGGGCTCACCCTGGCGTATCTTCGAGAGCTTCTCAGCACCCGGCAGCCGAAGAGCCTGCGTGTGGCCAGTTTCCTCTCCAAACCTGAAGCCCATCAGCATGAAAACCTCGCTGATTTCATCGGGTTTGAGATTCCCAAGAAGTTTGTGGTAGGATATGGCTTAGACGACGGCGAACTGTATCGCAATCTGCCATACGTCGCAGTCCTCTCCGAAAGTGCTCCCTGATTCTCAGGAGTCATTTCTCTTCTCTGAATCGCCTCTCGGGGCGTGGCCTTTTCGGGGTGCGGACGCGTGGTCTGTTCTCTTGAACCCCTCTCCTTTCACATCTGTGAAACCCAATTCCCATGAGTCACACCTTTCGTCCGCGAAAATCCGATGGCGGCAATCGCAACAATAACAACCGACGGCGCGGCCGCAACGATCGCCCGCGAGATAACGATCAGGCCGATCTTGAGGGCCTGCCAGAAATCGATTTCAACCACCTTGATCAGCTCGGCCCTGCTGACCTCGCCAAGCTCGTTAAAAAACACAAGCTGAGCCTGGACACCGACAAGAGCCTGCTCATCGAGACCCTGCTCCCCATCGTCAACGCCGAGCAGGAAGCGGTTTACAAAAAGGGGATTCTCGATCTCCTCCCCGATGGCTGGGGATTCCTCCGCCGACCCAACTACCAACCCTCCCCCGAGGATGTGTACGTCAGCCAGAGCCAGGTCAAGCGATTCGGTCTGCGATCCGGCGACACCGTTTTCGGCCAGGTTCGCCTGCCGAAAGAGGGCGAAAAGTACATGGGCATGCTCCGCGTCGAGAGCGTTAACGGGTTCGCGACTCAATCGCCGGAGATGCAAAATCGCCGCGATTTTGAGAATCTCACCCCTCTCTTCCCCGACACCCGATTCCGCCAAGAAACCGAGCCGGAGAAGATTGTCGGTCGGATCATTGATCTCATTGCCCCCATCGGTATGGGTCAACGCGGTCTGATTGTCGCCCCGCCCAAGGCCGGTAAGACAACGATCGTCAAGTCGATTGCCAACAGTATCGCCGTCAACCACCCGGATGTCGTGCTCATGGTGCTCCTCGTGGACGAGCGTCCGGAAGAAGTCACCGACATGCGCCGCTTTGTGAAGGGCCAGGTGATCTCCTCGACCTTCGATGAGCCCGCCGACAACCACATGCGCGTCGCCGATCTTTGTCTGGAGCAAGCCAAGCGACTCGTCGAAGCGGGCAAGGATGTTGTCATTCTCCTCGACTCGATCACACGTCTGAGCCGCGCCAGCAACCTGACCATCAACCCGAGCGGACGAACCCTTTCCGGTGGTCTCGACCCAGCGGCCCTCTATCGCCCGCGCCGATTCTTCGGTGCCGCGCGCAACATCGAGGAAGGCGGATCGCTCACGATCATCGCCACCGCACTCGTCGATACGGGCTCCAAGATGGACGATGCGATCTTCGAGGAGTTCAAGGGCACGGGCAACATGGAAATTGTTCTCGACCGCGACCTCGCCGAGCGCCGCATCTGGCCCGCGATTGATGTCCGCAAGTCGAGCACCCGCCACGAGGAAGCCCTCTTCGGCGGCGAAACACTGGAGGCGGTCTACCACCTCCACCGTATGCTTGCCAACAGCAAAGACACCGTCGACGCCACCGAGTCCCTCATCAAGCTCCTCAAGCGCACCCCCAGCAACGAGGCCTTCCTCGCCGGGGTCATCGCGAAGACAAAAGCCACGGTCTAGGGTTCTCACGGACTCTCAGGAGAGAGGTTCACCCCCGGGAAGCACACTCGCTCCCGGGGGATTTTCTTCCCAAAAGCACCAACCCCCAATATGCCCTGTCCCGGTTGCCCCGGGGGCCCCGATGCCTTCAGGGTCGGGAGACCACCAACTCCCAATCGACGCCCTCTCCCAGAATTCCCATTCTGAGGGAGGGTGCCCGAAGGGCGGGTGGGGGAAATCCGTACTCGGTTGGGCGGTAGCCCAATCGAGTCTGCCTACTGCTTGATGTCAGCCTCTCCCGGGTGCCCCGATCCCTTCAGGGTCGGGAGATCACCAACTCCCAATCGACGCCCTCCCCCAGAATTCCCATTCTGGGGGAGGGTGCCCGAAGGGCGGGTGGGGGAAATCCGTGCTCGGTTGGGCGATAGCCGAATCGAGCCCTACGCCATTAAAACCGAATCCCCTCAATACCCAGCCGGAGCATCCGAATCGACGTCGATCTGCTCCATGCCGAGCCGCTCGCGGGCCTCGTTGAGGATCCCCGCCGTCGCGCTCGCTCCGCACCGCGACACCCCCAGCTCCCGAACCTCCAGAAGCCGATCCAGCGTACGAACGCCGCCCGCCGCCTTCACCTGAACATGCGCGGGAGAGTGCTTCCGCATCAAGACCAAATCCTCCGTGGTCGCGCCGGTCGGAGCATAGCCGGTGCTGGTTTTCACCCAATCCACCCCGATCTCGTCGCAAATTTCACAAAGCCGAATCTTCTGCGCCTCATTCAAGTAGGCGTTCTCAAAGATCACCTTGAGTTTCTGCCCCGCTGCATGGGTCACCGCACAGATATCCCGAATCTCTGCGGCCACATAGTCATAGTTTCCGCTCAGAACTTGACTGATGTTGACCACCATGTCCAGCTCCTCGCACCCATCGGCCAGAGCCTGCTCGGCTTCTTTAACCTTGATGACATGAGTGTGACCGCCATGCGGAAACCCGATGACCGTGCTGACCTTGACGGTCGATCCCGCCAGCATCTCCGCACAGAGCGGCACCGCGTAGGGCATGATGCACACACTTGCGACATCGAACGCCCGCGCCAACTTCAGGCCATTCACAAAGTCCGTCTGAGTCATCACCGGGTTCAGCAATGAATGGTCGATCATCTTGGCGAGGTCGGAATAGGAGGCGTTCATAACGGCAAGAGACAGAGATTCCAATCGAAATCTCTGCCTCCACGATACCCGCGCTGAGCGGAGAGCCTACTTAACGTTCGCCTTGCTCGCAGCGATGATTTGGGCGAGCTTCTCGGTCGTCAGCTTATCTTCCGCCAGACCGGGGAAGCCTTGCCAGCGCACAATTCCATCCGCTGAGACAACGATCACGTGGGGAATCCCTTTGATGCCAAGTTCCTTGGACATCCGCTTCTGAGAATCAATCGCGACCGTGTATTCCATCTTGGTCTTCTCCATAAATTGGGAGACCACTTCTTCCTTTTCATCACTGAGCCCGATGATGACCATGTCTTTTTCGAACTTGTGCTTCCACTCATTGACCTCAGGGATCGACCGAACGCACGGCCCGCACCAGGTGGCCCAAAAATCAATGAGAATGACCTTGCCCCGCGTATCCGGCATCGATCCATTCAGAACCTTCTCCAATGCCAGCTTGGGCATGGCCTTGCCCCGGAAGTCGCTGTCGGCATACAGCTCTTTGTCCACCTTGGACGGATAGCTCGGCGAAGCTTGACCGATTGCCGAAAAAGGCGCGGCGAGCATCAAGCAAGCGACCGCAGACAGCGAAACAAATTTCATCATGATTACTCTTATTGACGCCGCAATCGCGGCGGGGATTCACCGCGCTCGAGGTTTTCGCTTGGGGTATCGCGGGGGTATCACGGGGCTCGCAGGTATAAACGGGCGGTGAGCCTATCCTTTGGTGCCGAATGTGTGGCGGCGGTGCGGCGCCGATTCGAGGCCTTCTCCCCTTCCCTGCTCACTCTGGATGCGGTTGGAAAATCGGTTCGCTTCGTCCCCGAAACGGACCCCAGTTTCCCGGTGAGCGTCTACGATCTCGGCGACGAAGTGATGGTGGCTTGTTCCCGCTGGCACACCCACTGCGAGACAATTGAAGAAGCGGAAGCCTGCGTCTGGTGGCTTCTCACCCCCTACGCCCGCATCGTTCACGAACTGAAAGGAGGCATTCTCGCCGCCGTGTGGCTCGAGCGATTTGAAGGCTCGGAGTGGTTCGCCAGCGATCCCGTCTATTTCATCAACCCGGAATATCCGCCGGATTGGCGACTCGGGCCAGGGCAGATTTATCGTCGCAGGCGATACCAGCAAGCGGTGCTTCCGCCACCGATTGCGCCCGAAGACTTCTGCGAAATCGCACTGCTTGACGAGGGATTCTTCCCACCCGACTCGAGGCTCGGAGAGCGATGGGAGGAGAGCAAGACACCCGTCGGGCCCTCACTCTTTGAACCAGAGCCCGAAGACGACTAGTTACGACTCGAGCTGGAAGCCTGCTTTTCAAGCTCGCTCAGCTGATGCTCGGTGAAGTGACTCAGGCTCCGGGCCACAAACGCAATCCCGTGCTTGCGCGCTTCGCCTTCGTTCTCGACAAACGCCCGACCTCCTCCGCCAAGGACAAACGGACGACTCTTGTGGAGCTCGTTCAGTTGCCCGAGCAGATTCCAGGCTGCCGGAAGCTGATCATCAAGCGGACACGAGACAAGCACGACGCTCGGTCGGTGCTCGCGCACCGCAGAAACAAACGATTCGGTTGGAACATTGGCACCCAGGTAGAACGTGCGCCAGCCGGAGAGTCGCATGACATCCGCCACCATCCGCAGCCCCAAACTGTGCCAGTTTCCTTCAACGCAACCCAAAACAACAGAGTGAGCCGTCGCCTTCGGCGGTGCGCTGTGGTGGAGCACGCGAGCCATCAGACGCTCGATAATCGCGCTCGCCATGTGCTCTTGCCCCACGTCAATCGCGCCGACTTCCCACCACTTGCCGATCATCACCAGGGAGTCAGCGAACAGACTCTCGTAGACGTGGACAATGTCAATGCGCTGACGAACGAGAGTATCGACCAAGCGCGTGCACTCGAATTCATCGCCCGCAACCGCAGCCTTGCTGAAAGCCTTGGTGAGGTCTTCGCCGAGGGTCAGATCTTCGCCCGGAATCTCCTCATTGATGACGAGACCGTCGAGCGCTTCCCCGATTTCCGCGGTAGCCAAAGAGTAATAGACCTGCCGGCCGACCTTGGTGGCGCGCACGAGTCCCTTGGACTTCATCCGCGCGAGGTGGTTGCTCACGTTCGGCTGCTTCATGCCCGTCGCATCGACAAGTTCGCCGACGCTCTTCGGCCCGGACTTGATGAGGCCAAGGATCGTCCGTTTGCTGGGTTCGGCGAGTTCTTTAAGGAGATCGATCATGCGCGAGCAATACGAGAAGGGCTAACACGACAGTCAACTGTGTTTATTATAGACGAAACATTCGTCCCCCGTAGCCTCTTTCTTTTTTCCACCCCGACCTAACGGCGGGCCGACTTCGCCCGAACCAATCAGTAGAATAGAGAATCCATCATGGTTACCGAGTCGCTTACCCAAGGGATCGACGATATGATCCCCCTCATCAACGCTGATGAATCCGCGTTCCTCGACCAAGTTCGAGCCTTCGTGGCTTCGGAAGTCCTTCCTTTCACTCGTGATTGGGAGAACGCCACCGCCTTCCCCGACGAAATTTGGCCCAAGCTCGGCAAAGCCGGTCTCCTCGCGATGACCGTGGCCAAGGAGTGGGGCGGACGCGATTACTCCTGCCGCGCCTACGTGGAAGCCTGCCGCGAGCTCGCCAAAGGCGATCCTGCTCTCGCGATGAATGTCGCCGCGATCAATGCTCTCGTGGCCGCTCACATTGAGCACTTCGGCAGCGATGCCCAAAAGGAGAAGTATCTCCGCGCCGCCACCGAAGGTCATGTCAAGCTGGCTTGGGGTCTCACCGAGCCGGATGCCGGCAGTGACGCCCGCCGCGTGCAAACCCACGCCACTCCGATCGAAGGCGAGGCTGGTTGGTACCACCTCAACGGTGAAAAGATGTTCATCACTAACGGCGGCAAGGCCGACCTCATCGTGATGGTCGCGCGGACGGGTGAGAAGGAACTCTCTGCCTTCCTGATGGAGACCAATCAACCAGGCTTCGAGCTCGTCCAACGAATCCACACCGTGGGTGTGAAGGCGAGCAACACCGTTCACTTCAAGCTGACCAATGCCCGAGCCTGGCACACCCCCTGCACCTTCGAGCAAGCGATCTCGCTTCTCTACCGAGGTCGACTCGGAATTGCTGCCATGGCGGTCGGGATTGCCGAAAAGGCCTTTGAACTCGCCCTGGAATATTCCCAGCAGCGCGAGCAGTTCAACCGACGCCTCTGCGACATGCAAAGCGTACAAAACATGCTCGCCGACTCTGCGATGGAGATCGAAGCCGCTCGGCTCCTGCTCCTCAAGGGTGCGAGCCTGTATGACGCGGGCAAGGATGTCGTGAAGGCCAGTTCCTACGCCAAGCTCTACGCGAGCGAGACCGCCAATCGGGTCACCAACCGAGCGATCCAGATCCACGGCGGACGCGGCATGACCGATTTCTCCCTCGTCGAGAAGCTCTGGCGTGACGCCAAACTGACCGAAATCGGCGAAGGATGCAGCGAAATCCAACGTCTGGTGATCTCGAAGCAACTCTTGAAGGGCTAGAGACGTCAAACTTGAGCAAGGCCATGATGACCACTCTCGCACTCGCGACGGCACTTGGTGGTGCGGTGCTGGGGACTCCGTTGAGTCCCCAGGCCGAAACCACCGACCTCAGCCGTGTTTTCAAAAAGGGGCAGGTTTACAACTACCAGCTTCGCTCTCATCTGCAGATCGAGCAGCGACAAGCAGAACTTGACACCTTCATCCCCGAAGACGTCGATATCAACTACGATTTCAACTACAAGGTCGACGATGTCAAGCCCTCCGGCTTTGCCCTCATCACCTACAACCGTCCGACCATGACCCAGATTCTGGGTGAGAATAACGAGCGCGGCCCCGTGTCGGAAAAGATCCCGGTGAACTACAAACTCGCCATGGAGATCTCGACGATCAACGAGGTGATCTCACTAAAGGATCTGAACCCGGTCAAGGCTCATCGAATTCAGCGATCCGCCAAGCTGAACGCGGCATTCGCCGCTGCCCCGATGGCCCCTGTCGCTCAGGGAATCTTGAACGAGTGGGCCGGTGAACTCCAGCGGCTTGCCCTGTTCATTGGCTCTCTGGATAGTTCGCTCGACTTCAACCCCAAGCTCCCATACGAGGAGACCAAGGTCGGAGAAACCTGGAAGCGAACGATGAGCTACCAGCCGCAAGTCATCAAGGGCGAAGGCGACCGCCAGGCCGTCCAACGTCTCGACATGACCTACACCTACGCTGGAATTGTAGAAGTTTCCGGCAAGAAGTACCACCGGGTCAACGCCAAGATGAGTCTGGACACCGACGCGGCGGGCTACATCAACCAGCAAATGCGGATGAAACCGGAGCAATCAGGAATTGGAAAGATTCCTCTGAAACTGCAAAGCGAGATCACCTTCGACCTCGATCTGCAAAATCGTGCTCCTGTCAACACCATCGCAAAGACCACCGGCGGCTGGTCCCTCACCCTCCACGGTCAGTCCATCGCAATGGTTGAGGAGCGGATCAAGGGTCGCGTGACGATGAAGCTCGCCTCCATGAAGTAAGGGATTCCCTGACGCCCTACCGGCAATTCGGTATATTCCGAATCCATGAAAGGCCAATTCAATCGTGTGACAGCATCGGTTGGATTGGCCGTTTTTCTTGTCGCTTTCCTTCTCCGGCTGATGGGCCTCGGATGGGGATTGCCCACCCCCGAGCGGTACCACTCTTATCACCCTGATGAGGAAATCGTGCTTGGGTACAGCCAGATGATTCAGCCTGCCAAGGGGCAGTTCACGCCTGGGTTCTACAACTACGGCACATTTTTCCTGACACTCAACAAGATCGCGAGCGATGTCGTCAGTGCCTACGCGGGCCTCGGTGACCCCAAATCACCCGAGGAGGCGATCGCGGAGAAAGCCACCCTCTTGCGCACGGGACGAATGCTGAACGTGATCGCGGGAAGCGTGACCGCCCTGCTCGTGTACCTGATCCTCCTGAGACGCACCCATCTCATCGGGGCGGCATTGGGGGGCGCAGCCATCGCACTGACCCCGGCGTTCGTGGTTCATTCCCGATTTCTCACCGTCGATGTCGTGGCAACTTGTCTCCTCACCGCCTCACTCTACTGGGCAACGAGGGTGGTGCCCGACACGGGATCGGAGGAGGTTTTCGACGCAAAGTTCATCCAAAAGGCCGCCATCCTCGCTGGACTCTTTGCGGGACTCAGCGCGGGGACCAAGTACACAGGGATTCTTGCCGTCGTCGCGTTTACGGTCACGTACCTGATCGCCTACCACAAGGAGAGTATCGCGACGAAGCTCAAGAACCTGTTGATCCACGGAGCGACCGCCGCCGTCACCTTCCTGCTGGTGACCCCCGGGATGCTGCTGGATTCCGAGAAGTTTTGGCGTGACTTCTCCTACGAAATCACTCACACCTCCACGGGCCACGGCCTGGTTTTCGCCGGGATGGGATCAGGATTTGTGGTTCATCTCAACCACCTCGTCATCGGCTACGGTGGACTCCTGCTCCTGTTCAGTCTTTTCGGAGTCGGTCGAGGATGTGCCCGCAAGCACTCGTGGATGATCGGTCTGGCGGCATTTGCCGTGATCGTTTACCTGCTCATTGGGCGCGCCGAAGTGCTGTTCCTGCGCTACATCTTCCCGCTTCTCCCCGTGCTCGCGGTGGGCTTCGGCTGGGTGATGGGTCAGGGGCACTTACGGGGAACAAACCAGGCGAAAGCTGTCGTCGCTCTCGGGGTGGTCTCGCTGGGCGGAATGGGCGGAGGCCTGGTGAGCACCGCCAACATGACCAAGTGGATGACCGAGCCGGATGTCCGCACCCACAT